>JACCDI011514963.1_pt1 | contig 27861 bp, 26 predicted proteins | sample 7442791 | NCBI WGS metagenome assembly JACCDI01 (sample SAMN15323434, study PRJNA562643) | freshwater metagenome | isolation source: river surface water | place: USA:Blue River Watershed | collected 2017-08-15
GATACTAATGAACGCTTAGCGAAATCGCATTCATCGACTCTGCATGGTCGACGCTCCAGATTCCCTAGCGGCAGAGTTTGGCCGGGGTGGAACGATGGCAATTGGTTAGTCTATCAGACTAAGCAGCATGGCATACGAAGTATTGCCAGCTATAATTCGAAGGTTTTTTTAACAGGAAATGCCTCCAACTCCCGACGTGCTTACAACCGATCTACTTAAGCTGTCAAAACCGGTCGATCCCATTGAATAACAAAGATACAAATTAAATCAAGGGCAATGCTGTAGTTGACTTAATTTCATCCATCACAAATAAACTACTGATATGGGCTACTGATGGTAATACCGCTAATTTTTCTTGATAAAAGCGGTTATAGCTTTCCACATCAGCACTTAGAACATTTAGATAATAATCAAAGTTCCCTGACACTAAATGACATGAAATTACTTCCGGAAATGCCTTAATGGCTGTTTCAAATTCACTGAAGTTTTGTCTCGTTTGTTTCTCTAAGGTGACTTGACAATGCACAAGTAAGCCTAAATTGAGTTTTTTCCGATTGAGTAATCCCACATATCCCTTTATGTATCCATCCGATTCTAAGCGTTTTACTCGATCGTGTGTAGGGCTTAAAGAAAGGTTTACTTGTTCTGCAATTTCCTTCAGTGTTTTTTGACTGTTTTCCTGAATTATTTTTAATATTTTAATATCAAGCTCATCCAGTTGTTGATTTTTTGCCATAAAGTTTTCGGTTTATTGCTAATAAAGTGCCGCGTAAAAGTAATAATTATGGCAAATATAATTATTGTCCGTATTAATTTCTTATTTATAGGTTAATATCCAAAATATTTGTTGCGTCTGTTATATTTGTACTGTATTATACTTCATCAAAGGTAACGGCCAGCGGATTTTTCGTTGGCCGTTCTTTTTTAAATCCAAGCACTTATGAAAATCGCTGTTCCTAAAGAGATTAAGAATCAAGAGTTTCGCGTAGGTTTAACCCCTGCAGGTGTACAAAGTTTAGTGAATGCAGGACATTCGGTATATGTGGAATCTGCTGCCGGAATTGGGTCAGGTTTCTCAGATGAAGCCTACCAGAAGGTTGGCGCCACAATTTTACCAAGTGCCGCTGCCATTTACGCTATAGGGGATATGATTATTAAGGTCAAAGAACCTTTAGCTGTAGAATATCCTTTGATCAAAGCGGGGCAAATACTATTTACCTATTTCCATTTTGCAGCATCTCGTGAACTCACGGAGGCCATGATTGCAGCGAAGGCAATCTGCATTGCCTATGAAACAGTCGAGTTGCCTGATCGTAGCCTACCCTTATTAACTCCTATGTCGGAAGTTGCTGGTCGTATGGCCATCCAAGTGGGTGCTTACTTTTTAGGGAAACCCCAAGGAGGCAAAGGGAAAATGCTAGGTGGTGTTCCTGGTGTGAAGCCTGCTAATGTACTCATCTTGGGTGGAGGTGTTGTAGGTACGCAAGCAGCAAAAATGGCTGCGGGTCTCGGAGCCCATGTGACCATCATGGATACTAATTTAGCACGTTTACGTTATTTGAACGATGTGATGCCTGCCAATGTTGCTACGCAATATTCTACGGAGTTAGCCATTCAAGAACATTTGCCGCAGGTCGACTTAGTCGTAGGCGCTGTCTTGTTACATGGTGCTAAGGCGCCGCATTTAATCAAGCGTACGGATTTGGCAATCATGCAAGCAGGAACTGTTCTTGTTGATGTTGCTGTGGATCAAGGGGGATGTATTGAAACCTGTCACCCAACAACCCACGAGAATCCCGTATATGTCGTTGATGGTATCCAACATTATTGTGTGGCCAATATGCCAGGAGCCGTTCCTCAAACATCAACGCAAGCGCTTACCCAAGCTACCTTGCCATATGCTTTGTTGATCGCGAATCACGGTTGGGAAACTGCTTGTCAAAAAAATGAGGCCCTCAATAAAGGCATCGCAATCGTTAATGGACAACTAATTGAACCCGGTTTGGCTCAATTATTTTCGTTGTAATTTTTAGAGTTCTACTTGGGTTCGATGCGTAAAAGCTTCAAGAAACTAAGTAAAAAAGCGTTCGTGAAAATTGACTAAAAACAATTCATGCGTCGCACGTGTGATGGCGGTATACAGCCATCGAATGTATTCCGCATCGACTTGATCCTCCTTTAAATAACCTTGGTCCACGAAAACAGCTTTCCATTGACCACCCTGTGATTTGTGCGTAGTCAACGCATAGGCAAATTTGACCTGTAGCGCATTCAAATAAGGATCTTTCCGTATCGCCTCTAAGCGTTCTTTCTTCTTGGTTATATGTGCATAATCCTCACATACAGAATCGTATAGTTTTTTATTGGCCTCTTTTCCCAAAGCCGATTCGGCTGAGTGTAATGTATCCAAAAGGATTTTAGCCTCGATTTCGGGATGCTCTTCATAATCACATAGTCGAAGAATTACATTCATGAATCTCAATCCATGCATTTCTTCTTCTTTCTTGATCTTCATCACTTCAACAAAATCACCATTGGCTAAAAATCCAGCAGGGGAGTCTTCATCTAGCCAGTGGTAATTATTTCGCACAATCATCAACAAATCACCCGATGATATTTCATCTTCCTGATACAAAATTGTCCTTCTGACAAACTCATTGAATTGTACGGCACTTTTATTCGAGCGAGTTAATATGATGGTATCCTCTTTCCCAAATTTCCGATAGGCATAATGCATGCCATCTTCCATCTTTTCACCTGTCATACGGAAGAAATCTTTGAATGATGCCGTATTAAATTGGATGGAAGTGGTATTGTGGGCCAACAAACCTCGTAGGTTTGTTGCATTGTATAAAATCCCTGAATGTATATCCTGACGCATGACATCAATCAATTCGTGATCCATGACATCCATGTGAAATTCATTCGATATATAATCTTTCGCAAGGGCAGGAGATAGGCTTTTACCTACGGGGGGTAATTGGGCCGTGTCACCCACAAATATTAATTTATTGCCCGTATGTCCATTTTCTGGATTTGTGAACACGTACTCAATTAAATCGGTCAATAAACTATTGGTGCCAAAATCCGATTCATCTGTAATCATGGATGCCTCATCGACGATAAAGACCGTATTCGTCGCATAATTATTCATCCGTTGAAATACCAAGGCGCCTGAGCTTGGACTACTAACTTGTCGGTAAATTTTCTTATGAATCGTAGATGCTTTCTTCTTCGAGTAGTTGGCCATAACCTTCGCCGCCCGACCAGTGGGAGCCAATAACTGCGTTTTATACGAAAATGTCCCTAGAATCTTGATAAGGGTTGAAATAACCGTGGTTTTACCCGTTCCCGCATAGCCGCGAATGATAAAAGTCAAGGGTGCCCATTCGTCCTCATTGAGTATGAAGGTGCTTAATTTATTGAATAATTCCGCCTGCGAAGGGGTAGGTTCAAAGGGGAATTTCTGATGCAATAAAAAAGCGGGACTCTTGGTGCTACTCATAGGGTGAAATTACACAATTGCATCGGTGATGGCAATTGAGTTTTCAAGAGATAAAGGGCGAAATACATTTATCAGGCAAATACGTTCGTATTGGTCTAATTCTGAAACTAAAATATCAGTTTCTTCGACTTCATCTTCGACCAATAAGCGCGCGCGCGTCGTGCCCCAGTGCATGGGTGCTTCTGGTGTATACCAAATTCCATCCTTTAGAAATGCGAGATTGGCAAAGGTGCAGTCCTGAATGATGCCATCTTTATGAAAAATGACCTCGTCCGCTTCAGGATGTGCATCCAATATTTGTTGGAAAAATCCCCGTTCCGCCCATTTGAAGCCATAATCGATTTCCCCACTATCCACTAAAGCGAATGTTTTGACGATTTTCGGTTGGTAGGGTAATATCTCAATTTTTTGCGGGTCCTCTGTGTAGGTAATGCGGAATCGGTGAATTCCTTCTTTCGGTAGATCAACTTTCTCAATCTCCTCCCAAACATCAAACGGTTCCCATTCCGGAAAAAAGGTATCAAATGTTTCATTAACCCGCATTTGATGGTAGTCGACATGCTGGGCCTGTCCGTTGGAAATACAAATTGATTCTAGAAATGAAAACATAATTAAAAGGGGAGATAGACTTTTTGAATTAATTCCGCATATTCTTTATGGGCATTGGCATTTACGGTAATACCTCCGCCGCTTTTAAATATTTTTTGATTGCCGCGTTGCTCGATAAAACGAATCATAACGCCGGAATCTAAATTTTGACCATCAAATTCACCCATAATACCCGTGTAAAATCCGCGGTCATATTCTTCGGCTTCATGAATGATTCGCATAGTGGAAGCTTTGGGTGCTCCCGTAATAGATCCTGCAGGCAATAATGCTTGCAAAATTTGACCTATTTTTCCTTGGTATTCGGGTAGTAAATCACCTGAAATAACCGATGACATTTGCCAAAGATTACCTTCGTGGGTCTTGATTTCTTCCATGTATTTGTAGCGATCTACCGAAACAGGAAAGGCAACTTGACTCAAGTCATTTCGAATTAAATCCACAATGGTTGCATGTTCAGCCTGTTCTTTGGGGTCGTTGCGTAATAGCTCAGGACCTTGTTCTGTCGCGGAGGAAGTACCTTTCATCGGATAGGAATAGATTCGTTGATCACGTATTTGAACAAAGCATTCCGGCGAAAAAACAACAAACTGATCTTGAACGGCAAGTTTATAAAGCGATTGCGCATGTTTATAAATATCCGCTAAACCTGCATTTGTTTCGATGGGAGTTTCTGCTGTTAGATTGACCAAAAAGCTGTCACCACGTCGTAATCCTGCTTGTACATGATTGAATTTAGCTTCGTAATGCTCGAATGAAATAGGGCTTTTGGAAAGGCTAAATTCCTGCGATGTAGAAGGGCTACTTTGTCTAATGGCAAATTGAATACCTAGGCGATTCGCTTCTTCAGCTGTTCCGGCCCAAGCTTGAGTTCCATCGTAATTAATGTAAAAAACGAAGGGTATGCCTAAGCTTCCCCATGTATCCATTTGTTCAGATACTTCTGTTAAGGATACATAGGGAATGGATGGAAACATCCTATAAATAATTTTGTGCTAATTCAAGAACTTTACTTAATCCTGCAGGGTTTTGCCCGCCAGCAGTTGCCAAAAACGCCTGGCCGCCACCGCCACCTTGTACTTCTTTCGCTAATTCACGAACGATGTTACCAGCGTTAAGTGATTTGGCATCCACCAAGTCTTTCGAAATTGCCAATGCTAAACTCGCTTTGCCTTCAATTTCAGCGACCAATAAACAGAACAATGAACCTGCTTCCGTTTGTAAATCAAATGCCAAATTCTTTAAGGCATCTGCCGTAGGAACTGATACTTGTTGGATTAAGGCTGGCGTACCCGATTTAGTATCAATTTGATTTGCTAATGATGCTTTAAGCCCACTAATTTCTTTCGCTTGATACTGTGCTACCGTTTTTTGTAAGCTATTTGATTGTTCGATTAAGTTGGCAACTGCTTTAACTAGGTCTTTGGGTGCTTTTAACAAGGCATTTAATTCATTAATAAGGGCCTCTTGCTCACTCAATAGGGCATAAGCTTGTTGGGACGTAATCGCCTCAATCCGACGAACCCCTGTTGCCACTGATGTTTCCGTGATGATTTTACATAAACCAATTTCACCAGTAGACGGAACGTGTGTTCCTCCACAAAGTTCAACGGAGTAGTTTTTGTCAAACGTAATCACGCGAACGAAATCTCCATATTTTTCACCAAATAGGGCCATTGCGCCTTTTTCCTTCGCTTGCGCGATAGGTACATTGCGTTCTTCCAATAATGGAATGTTCTCCGCAATTTTGGCATTAACGATTTGTTCAATTTGAACGATTTCTTCGTCGGTCACTTTTTGGAAGTGTGAGAAGTCGAAACGCAATAAGGATTCGTTCACTAGAGAACCTTTTTGTGCCACGTGGTTGCCCAATACTTCTTGTAATGCTGCTTGCAATAAGTGGGTTGCCGTATGATTTTGGGTAATGGTACGGCGGCGATTCACATCGATTTGTGCAAGTACTTCCGCATCAGCAGCTACCTGCTCGATGCGCGCATCACTTAAAAAATGAACGATGAGATCATTCTCTTTTTTAGTATCCAAAACCTGAAGCGTTAGGCCTGAAGGTTTAAATGTCAAGGTACCTGTATCACCGATTTGTCCACCGGATTCTGCGTAAAAAGGTGTTGTTTCCAAAACCACTTTATATTGTACGCCTCCTTTATTTTGAACTTTTTGGTATTTTAAAACCTGAGTGCTCGTTTGAGTTTCATCATAACCAACAAACGAAACTTCTTCCCCTTCACGAACAATCACCCAATCTTCTGCACTTGCGCCTGCATCTTTACGTGATCGGTCTTTCTGAGCTTGTAAAGCTTTATTGAAACCGGCTTCATCAATATCCAACCCTTTTTCGCGTGCGATTAAGGCTGTTAAATCGATTGGGAAACCGTATGTGTCGTTTAATTCAAATACATCGTCTCCTGAAAGCACGTTGCTTGAGCATTCTTCCATCAACTTATCTAAACGGATTAAGCCTGTCGACAAGGTGCGAAGGAATGAAACTTCTTCCTCATAAATTACTTTAGCAACAAAGGCCTCCTGTGCGATAAGTTCATCGAATACACCCGCGAATTGTTTGGCCAATAAAGGCACTAATTCATGCATAAAGGGTTCTTTGAAGCCTAAATATGTGTAACCATAACGCACGGCCCGACGTAAAATACGACGAATCACATAACCTGCCTTCGCATTTGATGGCAATTGGCCATCCGCGATACAAAAGGCAATTGCTCGGATATGATCGGCGATAACGCGCATGGCGATATCGGCCCATTTTTCATCACCATATTGCTTGCCCGCTTTCTGTGCGAGGTATTGAATCGTTCCTTGGAATACATCCGTATCGTAGTTGGACTGTTTGCCTTGAATCGCCATGCAAAGGCGCTCAAACCCCATACCCGTATCCACGTGCTTGTTTGGCAAAGGAACCAATGATCCATCCGCCATACGTTCAAATTGCATAAATACGTTATTCCAAATCTCCACAACTTGGGGATGGTCTGCATTAACCAAGGATTTGCCTGAAATTTTGGCCACTTCATCCGCATCACGTAAGTCGATGTGAATCTCTGAACAGGGACCACAGGGCCCAGTTTCGCCCATTTCCCAGAAATTATCTTTCTTATTTCCGTAAATAATGCGGTCTTCTCCTACAATCGCTTTCCAAATATCAAATGCCTCTTGATCAAAAGGGACACCGTCTTTTTTGTCTCCTTCAAATACCGACACATAAATCCGGTCTTTCGGTAATTTAAAAACCTCGGTTAATAATTCCCATGACCATGTTAATGCCTCTTGCTTGAAATAATCACCAAATGACCAGTTGCCCAACATCTCAAACATGGTGTGGTGATAGGTATCAAATCCAACATCTTCGAGGTCATTGTGCTTACCAGATACACGCAAACATTTTTGTGTATCCGCAATGCGCTTCGATGGAGGTGTCCCGTTGCCTAAGAAAAAGTCCTTGAACTGAGCCATCCCTGAATTATTAAATAATAGGGTAGGGTCATTTTTAGCCACCAATGGGGCTGAAGGAACGATTAGGTGTCCTTTGGATTTAAAGAAATCTAAAAACTGCTGGCGGATCTCCGGTGAAGTCATGCGCTTATTTGGGTAATGGGTTGGTTTAATTCTCGCGCTTGTTTATTTTTGTTTAAACAAGAATCACAAAATTAGTTTTTTTTGCTGAATTTTTGAACCAAATAAGGGCTTTTATGAATTTAGACAAGCAATATTATTCCATTTCCGAAGTTGCGAGCCTTTTCAAGGTGAATACGTCTAAGTTACGTTATTGGGAAACTCAATTCCCCCATTTATTGCCCAAAAGATCCGGGAAAGGTATTCGGAAGTACACACCTGTTGACATTGAAAAAATTGCCATTTTGGTGGATCTCATCGACAAGCAAGGGCTGACCATCGAAGGGGCCAAGTTGGCGATCAAAAAGAACGGTAGTCCTAAAAATCCAAATCAAGCGGTGATTGACCAACTACTTGATATTCGTCAATTTTTACAAGTTATTTCGGAGGGATTGAATTAAAACATCTGTTACTTGGCTCGAAATAATCATCGATGCCTACCGAACTGTTTTACCAAATTGCCTTATCGCGTATCCCACAAATTGGCGTGGTCAATGCTCGCCGACTGATGTCCTATTTCGAAACGGCATCGGCTATATTTTCAGCGAATCGGTCCGATTTAGTTAAGATACCGCACATTGGACCTGTTTTGGCAGAGTCTGTATTTCAGAAAAACATCCTTCAAGAAGCCGAACAGATTCTGAAGGCATGTGAGCAATCAAATGTACGCGTCTTGTTTTATTTAGATCCGGATTACCCAGATCGATTGAAGCAGATTTATGATGCCCCTATAATGCTATATCAACAAGGGCAAGTCGATTTGAACGCGTTAAGTATGCTCGCCGTCGTAGGTACTCGAAAAGCTACTGACTATGGCCGGCGGGTTACGCATCGACTAGTAGAAGATTCATTGGGAGCGCATGTAACCTTCGTGAGTGGCCTCGCTTATGGCATCGACGTAGAAGTACATAAAAAATGCATCGAACGACAGGTGCCTAATATTGCTGTGTTAGCGGGTGGATTTAACCATATTTATCCAGCTAAACATAAGAAATACCTCGATCAATTATTGTTGAACGGAGGAATTCTGTCGGAGTACCCTTTACATGAAAAGCCGGATCCGCGATTTTTCCCTTTACGTAATCGGATCATTGCTGGCATGACGGATGCCACCTTGGTCGTTGAAGCGGCTGAAAAGGGTGGGGCACTCATAACGGCGGATTATGCAAATAATTACCACAGGGAGGTTTTTGCTGTTCCAGGAAATCTGGATAAGCTGTTTTCCGAGGGATGCAATCGACTCATTCAGAAAAATAAGGCAATTATTTATACGGATTTCATGCAATTGTGTGAGCAAATGAACTGGGGGAATACGCCAAATATAATTAAGCCGAGTAAACAATTGGGTTGGTCTCGTTTGACTGAGCCTGAAACGGAATTGATGGCATTGCTCGCAAAGAACGGTGAAATGCCTTTGGATGAGTTGGCGTGGAAGCTACAAAAAAAGGTGACCGAAATTGCGATCACCTTGATTAATTTAGAATTCCAGGGCATGGTCAAAGCCTTGCCTGGATATGTATATCGAATAAAAGATTAAACTCCCCAAGTGCTTGGGTTTACACGCCAGTCTTGTAAAGTGACCAATTGCGTGTCTGAAATGTAATCCAATTTGATTGCTTCTTCTACTAAAATATCGTAATTCGAAAGCGTTACTAATGGAATTCCTGCGTTTTGGAAATTCTCGTCAGCTACACCAAAACCATAAGTGAAAATGGCAGCCATACCTAAAACCTCCACACCAGCTTGTTTGAGCGCTTCCGCAGCCTTCAATGAACTTCCCCCTGTCGAAATTAAGTCTTCGATCAAAACTGCTTTTTGACCTGCTTTCACAAAACCTTCAATTTGATTTCCCATGCCATGTTTCTTAGGCTCTGGACGTACATAGCAAAATGGCAAATCTAGGAAGTCGGCGACTAAAGCACCCTGCGCAATTCCGGCGGTAGCAACCCCCGCAATAACATCAACATCTTTGAAATACCCTTTAATGACAGCTGAAAGACTGTTCTTGATATAAGTTCTTGCTTCTGGATCAGATAATGAAATACGATTGTCGCAATAAATCGGTGATTTCCAGCCAGATGCCCAAGTAAACGGTTGGTCCGGACGTAATTGAATAGCTTTGATGCGTAATAAATGCTGAGCAACTTCTTGTGAAATGGTTAAATTAGACATGCGATATCGTTTCTAGTATATAAATACAAAAATAGGTTTTTCGGCTTATCTTATCGTTATTTAATTCTATTTTTGCCAAAATTAAATTTCCCCAATGGTCATTTTTATCGACGATCGCCCGATCAAATTAATTAATCGAAAGAAAAAGCATAGTTATCCTCCCATGGAGGATTTTGATGTGATCATTGATGCACGATTAAAGCCTGTAAAAATTGCCGACTTCAAAGGCCATACATGTCTTTTAAATGTAAGCGTGGATGAAATGGCAAGAATTATCGAAGACTTACATGGTAAAAAGCCGTTTGATTTTCATTCATTATACATTTTAACAGGTATTAAAAAAGCCTTAAAAGAGAAGATTTGTTCTTTATATACGGTAATTGAAGCGGCAGGAGGAGTTGTACAAAATGATGCGGATGAGGTACTTTGGATTTACCGCTTAGGCAAATGGGATTTGCCTAAAGGGAAATTAGAGAAAAACGAGAAATTCAAAAAAGCGGCCGTACGGGAAGTAGAGGAAGAATGCAATGTGAAAGCAACGTTAATTGACAAGGTTTGCACAACTTTTCATACCTATACGCACAAAAACCAGCGCATTCTAAAGAAAACCAAATGGTATGCGATGCGTAGTAGGCATACGGGAAAACTCATTCCGCAAGTAGAGGAGAATATTGAAAAAGTAGAATGGTTAGGACCTGTAGCCATGAATAAGGCCATTTCAGATACCTATTCCTCTATCCGGTTCGTTATGATTAAGTTTCAAGAAACTCAAATTCCGTCTAAGGTATAGGGTAGGTATTGATCAATTTTACTTCCATAACGATGTAGATCTCGAATAATTGTCGAGCTAATCGGCGCTAAATGTGGGGAGGTAATCAAGAATACGGTTTCCAGTTCCTCATTAATGTGCCGATTAACCTGTGAAATGGAATTTTCATATTCAAAGTCAGTCGTATTACGCAATCCACGAATAATGAATTTCGCACCCACTTCTTTGGCAACATTGGCTGTCAAATTCTGGTAAGTAACCACACGAACGGGTTTCCCAAGAAAGGTTTGCTCAATGTAACCTTTCATTTTTTCTAAATCGAAATAGCGATTCTTGTTTGAATTTTGGCCAATACCTATGACGATTTCGTCAAATAAAGTTAATGCGCGCAAGACAATATCTTCATGCCCTTTGGTAAATGGGTCAAAGGAACCTGGGAAAAATGCCGTTTTTTTCATGGTAGTGGGATATTCAATCGGATTAAATCAGCAATCAATTTCTTGTCAGCTGCGCCCGGACCTTGTAGTTGAATTGTTTCTTGGTTCCATTGAATATCAAACGTGTCTCGAATGGAGTGCAAGTAATAGGCTAAAGCTAATTCATGTTCGTAAGGGAATACATTCATTAATTGGAGTCTCCCATGTTGAAAATAACTGATGTAGGCATGATTCTCCTGTAAATACACCTGAAATCGTGGATGTATGTAAAGTTTCGAACGATTAAGGTCGTTGCCCAATTGGTGTTTGTATTGTATGTTGGCCAATGGGAAAAATATGGCCAATTGGTCTTTCCAAGCACTAGGAATTAAGTATAAAAGAATAGAATCTACAGATTCACATGCTTGTTCATGCAATTCATTTCCATCCATGCAATGATCACCTAACGCTTTTTCAAGAAATGCAATCCGATAGAGGGGATCGTGGTATTCTTTAGGCAGTAATAAGAAAGCAGGGTGTATAATGGAAACTTCGATTGACTGAACCTGCGAAGTATCAAGTCCTAAGCTTTTTAGCGTTTTCGAAATGCCAACTTTGGCCTGTTTCCAGGTAATTAGCTCTTCCTCTTGCATTCGAATGCCCTGCTCACTCACTTGCATGTGCAAGCTTGTGTTCGTTCGTATCGGCTTCGTTTGTAAATCAGTTTGCAAGGTCATTTTCTTTCAAAGTGCCCGAAATTGCAAAAAAAATAGGACAATAGATAAAAAATAGAATTTTTTTCTAGCCTCAAAATGCGTAATTTTGCGCCCTATTTAATCCAATTCGTATGTTATCAGTATCAAACGTTTCCCTTCGCTTCGGGAAAAGAGTATTATTTGAAGAAGTAAATATCAAGTTTACCGAAGGTAACTGTTATGGTCTAATTGGGGCTAATGGTGCAGGTAAATCAACTTTTTTGAAGATTTTGTCGGGCGAGATTGAATCTCAAACGGGTAATGTATCCATGAATCCGGGTGAGCGTATGTCGATTTTGAAGCAGAATCACTTCGAATTCGAAGAGTTTCCTGTGCTTCAAACGGTCATCATGGGAAATAAGCGTTTGTATGACATCATGCAAGAAAAAGACGCCATCTACATGAAGGAAGATTTTACCGAAGCTGATGGAAACAAAGCTGCGGATTTGGAAGCTGAATTTGCCGAATTAAATGGTTGGGAAGCTGAATCAGAAGCTGCTACATTATTAAGTGGTTTAGGGATCAAAGAAGATATCCACTACACCTTATTGCGCGATTTGAATGGTTCTGAGAAGGTTAAGGTGCTTTTAGCCCAAGCGCTTTTTGGAAATCCTGATATTCTCTTGTTGGATGAGCCTACGAATAACTTGGACATCGATTCGATTCTTTGGTTAGAAGGTTTCTTGCAAAACTTTAAAAATACGGTGATTGTTGTTTCTCACGATCGTCACTTCTTGGATAATGTGTGTACGCACATCGCCGATTTAGACTTTGGTAAAATTCAATTATACGGTGGAACGTATACATTCTGGTATGAGTCATCTCAATTAGCAGCCCGTCAGCGCCAAGATCAGAATAAAAAAACGGATGAAAAACGAAAAGAATTAGAAGAATTTATTCGTCGTTTCTCAGCCAATGTAGCAAAGTCAAAACAAGCGACTTCTCGTCAAAAAATGTTGGATAAATTGCAGGTCGACGATATCAAACCTTCGTCACGTAAATATCCATTCATCAACTTCAAGCCGGAGCGCGAAGCTGGAGATCAGTTATTGAGCGTAGAGAACTTGTCGGCTACAACAGAAGAGGGTGTTCCCTTATTTACGAATGTATCATTTACAATCAACAAAGGGGATAAAGTTGCCTTTTTAGCTAAAGACTCTTTGGCGATCACTGCCTTGTTTGACATCTTGATGGGTGAAGCAAAACCGACATCAGGTGAATTTAAATGGGGAGTTACAACGACACAAACGTATTTGCCAAATGATAACGCCGCCTACTTTAAAGATGATTCGATGAATTTGGTGGATTGGTTACGTCAATATTCGGTGGAAAAAGATGAAAGTTTTATCCGCGGTTTCTTAGGTCGTATGTTGTTCTCTGGTGAAGAAGCATTGAAAAAATGTACTGTGATTTCCGGAGGGGAAAAACAACGTTGCATGTTCTCGCGCATGATGTTATCAGGTGCAAACGTATGTATTTTCGATGAACCTACAAATCACTTGGATTTAGAGTCGATTACCGCATTGAATAATGGAATGGTTGAATTTACCGGAACGGTTTTATTCACTTGCCATGATCATCAATTGACTGATACGGTTGCAAATCGTGTGATTGAACTAGGTGCCAATGGCTATTTAGATAAGTTGATGACTTATGATGAATTTATCACGGATGCCACGGTGAAAGCCCAACGCGCAAAATTGTAGTCTTAAATCACTTGACATAAAAAAAGCCTCGATGAAAATCGAGGCTTTTTTGTTCAATATCAATCTGTTATAAAATGAAACGCGTTGATAGGAAGTTCGATTGTTGGTTTTCAACAATCTGATTCACTAAATCCTTGTTCAGTTGATTTGCCTTTGTTGCAACTACCGTACGGATAGAGAATGAACGCAATGCAGCTGTTACCGATAAGGTTCCTTCTGCCGAGTCCTTACGACCGGTGAATGGGAATGAATCCGGTCCACGTTGGCATTGTGCATTGATATTCACACGCGAAACTTGATTAACTGTTTCATCGATCAAGGCTGAAATTTGGTTCACATCAGTACCAAAAATAGCAACTTGTTGACCGTGGGACGATTCATGGATATAATCAATTGGCGTTGAAATATCCTCAAATGGAACCACCGGAACGACTGGCCCGAATTGTTCCTCATGCCACACTTTCATTTTAATGCTAACTGGGTACAATAAAGCAGGGAAGAATAAAGACTTGAAGTTTTCTCCGCCATGTTTATTAATCACCTTTGCGCCATGTAATTTGGCATCTTCGATCAATTCTTTCAAGTATGCCGGTTTGTTGGGCTCTGGTAGGGGGGTGATTTGTACACCTGGTTCCCACATCATACCAATTTTCAAGGCTTCAATTTTCTCAGCTAATCCTTTGTTGAAGGCTTCAGCTAACGATTTGTGAACGAAGATGATTTTTACCGCCGTACAACGTTGGCCGTTGAACGATAAAGATCCCAATAAACATTCGTTAATGGCTACTTCCAATTGAGCACTTTCCGTTACAATCGCTGCATTTTTCGCATCGAGGCCTAAAATGGCACGTAAACGGTTAACTTTCGGGTGCATTTTTTTCAATTTGTCGGCAACTTTTGATGAACCAATCAAGGTTAAGACATCAATTTTACCTGATTCCATCAACTGAGGAATGATTGAATTTCCGCGTCCATATAAGGTGTTAATCACACCCGCCGGGAAAGAATCTTTAAATGCCTCCAATAGTGGATAGTGCAATAAAGTACCATGTTTCGGTGGTTTGAAAAGTACCGTATTACCCATGATTAAGGCAGGGATAAGGGTCGTGAAGGTTTCGTTCAAGGGGTAGTTGAAAGGTCCCATACACAATACAACTCCTAGTGGAGAACGACGCACTTGACCAATAATGCCTTCTTCAATTAAGAAAGTTGACGATGTGCGGTCGATGTCTTTCAAAGCACCAATCGTATCGTAGATGTATTGAACTGTACGATCAAATTCTTTTTGAGAGTCACCTAATGACTTACCGATTTCCCACATGAGAAGTTTAACGACTTCGTCACGTTTTTGAATCATCTTTTGGGTGAATTTTTCTACGCATTCGATACGTTGGCTTACCGACATCGAAGGCCATTCGCCTCGACCGTTGGAATACGCTTTTACACCTGCATACAAGACCTCCATGGCATCTGTTGCATCCGTGATCGGATAAGAACCGATACGTTTTTGCTCAAAACCATTGGCTGTTTGGACATAAATTGGAGACCAAACGTCTTGCGTCTTGCCAGTCCACTTACGCATCTCGCCATTGACTAAGTACTCACGCTGCTCGATGGGTTGTGTTAAATCAAATTCTTTGGGGATATCTGCCGCCTTGGGAAACAGATTTTCTAATTCACTCGCTTGCATATCTGTTGTTAAATAATTTCTGATTGCAAATTTCTAGGATTTGCATCTTTCAAATAAACTTATGTACTAATTATTTGAATATTACAGCTATAAATAAGAAAAGTATAATATTTAAACGCTTAAAATTCTGTTTTTAAGGGGTATTTACGGCGGATTTTATTTAGTTGGAATTTGTATTGCTCGGTAAAACTATTTTCGTGCATCTGTTTAAATGCATATTCCCAGGCTGTATACAACTCGCTTTCTGAAGAGCTAAAGGCAAGCGGAGCGATGTTTTTACTGATTAAATAATTATCAAATTCCATTTTTTTGCCAGTTTTTGTGATAGTTCAGTAAGAGGAAAAAAGAAATGAATGCTAATGCGCCTGAAATGGCGAAAGGAATAGGGATGCGCTCTTGAAGACCTTTGTAGATCATGCCGGCAAAAAAGGCGCCTAGGCCTATGCCTACTTCCAAAGCGATGTACATGGTCGCCATCGCACGCCCCATGTGATTTCGATTGGCCAAATCCGTTGTCCATGCTGCCAATGTGGGCGTATTGAAGCCCCAGGCAAAGCCAAATAAAATAGCAGATAAAATGACGGTGTAACTATTCAGTTGAATGAGCATGGCCGCCATGGATGCAGTCAATACAGCAGTTGAAACCAATAATACGGGGATTCTTCCATATCGATCCGAAGTTTTGGAAAAGAATATACGAACCACAATAGATGAAACGGTGTAAATCGTGAAGTAGAGACCTTTGTTATGCCAACCAATTTGTTTGGAGATGTCGGGCAATAAGGTAACAACCACACCGGAAGAAAAGGATACTAATAACATGATCCAAAATACAGGAAGGATGTTAGGCTCAAATACGTCGGACCATGAAATCTTAAACAATTTCCAACTGAACTTAGCTTTCATGGAAGGAGCTAATGTTTCCTTCATGCGCATCAGAATGAGAATAGAAAACAAAGCGAATAAGGAAGAAATCCAAAACATCTCTTGAAGGCCGTAGGTGGATGCCAGGTAACTCCCGATTGCTGGCCCCATTGACATGCCCGTCGCAGTAAAAATTCCTAATCCACCCTGTGCTTCACCTCTTCTATTTTCAGGAATGATGTCCGCCACATACGCAGCTGTTGCTGTAGGCTTCGTGCCCGTAGACATGCCATGTAAGAAACGAAGGAAAAGAAATCCTTGTACCGTATGAATGAGGGGATAAAGTCCACCACAAATGAAACACACAATAGAGCCAAAAGCCATTACAGGAACTCGACCGATATGGTCAGTCAGTTTTCCCGAAAAGGGTCTGCTTAATCCAGCTGTTAATGTAAATAGTGCAATGGTATACCCGATGTATTCTTTGCCCCCCATGCTAGCCAAATAATCCGGCAATTCAGGGATGATCATCGAAAAGCTGGCTGAAAACAAGAAATTACTCAGGCTTAATAACCAAAATTGAAGCGTATATATGGACTTTGGCTCCTCCATTATACTTCTTCAATTAATTCCTCAATTGCTTTTTTATTCATTCCCATCAAAAAGGCAGGCAATAAGATCAAGTTACAGATCATGGCCATGAGTAATGTAATAGATACCAATACTCCCAAAGCTTGTGTACCCTTAAACGTGGATGCTGTGAATATAAAGAAGCCAAAGAACAAAATCATAGCTGTGTAAAACATCGATACGCCTGTTTTTTGTATGGTAATTTGGACAGCTAATTTGACATTTTTGGCATTTTTTAGCCATTCTTCCTTGTAACGTGTTAGGAAATAAATCGTTCCATCGCTTGAAATACCAAATGCTATGGAGAAAATCAAGATGGTGCTTGGTTTCAAAGCAATGTGGAAAAAGCCCATCAAGCCTGCTGTAATGATTAATGGGATTAAGCTCGGAAGGGTGGAGATGATGATCATTTTCCAACTCCTAAATAGGAAGCCCATTAAAACACATATCAGAAATATGGCAGTTAATGTACTCTCTATGAGGTTCTTTTGTAAGTATTCTGTTTGGAAAGCATAGATAACGGAATTGCCTGTGACTTTCGCATCGTAAACACGTCGATCACGTGCCGGAAGAATTTCTCCTGTTTCAACATCCGTCCGAAAGATGGTATCAATTTTAGGCTGAATCTCCTCAAAAAGTTGCTTGGTTCGCACGGTTCCAACATCAGCCATCTGAAAGCTGATTCGCGTAAATTGTTTTTTTGAATCTAAAAATCCATTAAACAGATTATTTTTTCCGTTTAAGCTGCTATTGAATTCCTTTAATTTCGATAACTCATCGATGCCCGGCAAGGTGAAATATTTAGGGTCACCTCCGCGGTAAACTTGGTATAAGTATTTTGTAGCGGTCAACAATGACAAACCTTGCGTAAATTCAGGATACTTTGCCAGCAACTTTTCTGTACGCTTCATTTTAGCCAAAATCTCGGGTGTTAAGGCTCTTCCAGGTTCATGCGCATCAATGGAAACCTCGAATGGCATGACGCCTTTAAAGTGCTTCTCAATGAATTTTAAATCGGTGTAAATCGCATTGTCTTGTGGTAAGTCGTCGACTATGTAACCAACAGCCTCAATTTTCGTCAGACCATAAACTGAAATCACTAAGATGACACCGATGATGCTGTAGATGAATTTGCGGTGTCCGAAAACCCAAACTTCAATACGGGTTAATAAACGATTAACACGTTTTGATTCAAAATGAGCTAAATCCTTCGCTTTTGGAGGATTTAAGTAGCTGAAGAAAATGGGTATCAACAATAATGAAAAGAGGAATGTCAACATGACATTCAGTGAAGCGACAATACCGAATTCAACCAATAACGCGGAACCCGTAAAGGCGAAAACGCCAAAACCAATCGAAGTGGTAAGGTTTGCTAAGAATAAAGTTCTTCCTATCGTTCCGGCACTCTCGATTAAGGAAGCCTCTTTATTTTGAGTCACTAAATAGGTTTCATGGTATTTATTCAACAAGAAAATCGTGTTGGGTACACCGATAACTACAATGAGGGGAGGAATTAAACCAGAAAGCAGCGTGATTTTAAAGCCAAATAATACGATTGTCGCCAAAGATGCCACAATTCCAATCAGGACGACAATCAAAGCAAAGAATACCACCTTAATGGACCTGAAAAAGTAAAACAGAATTAACGACGTAACGAGAATGGCTAATCCCAAGAATAATACAAGTTCATTGGTTACTTGTGCTGTTAATTCGGTTCGGATGAAGGGCATTCCAGAATAATGCAAAGGATGTTTATTTTCCTTCATATAGGCATCGCCGATGGCCTTGATATTTTTCACGAGGCTAATTCGACTCTTATTGTTGATCGTTTTTTGATCAATCGTGATTAACATCATATGTACCTTTAAATCTTCCGTGTAGAGAAAATTACGGTAGATGGGAAGTTGATGAAGCCGACTTTTCAACGAATCCAATTGGGCTTGCGTGCTATGCGAAGTACCTTGATAGGCCGTGCTAGTTTTAAATTGCTTGGCAGTACTATCTAGGTACAACATCGGAAGGTTAGGCAGCGCCAAAACGGATTTAATTCCGGGTTGTTGTTTGATGTCATGGTAGAGTTTATTCCAAGCATCAAATTCTTTAGGACTGAATAAATTGGGGTTTTCTAGGCCAATGACCATAATGGCCCCGTCTTCCCCATATTTCTTTTTAAACGATTCGTATAATTGAAAACGTTCATCTGATTTGGGAAGAATTTTCGCTAGTTCATAACTTAATTGAATTTGACTCGCTTCGTAGACCAATGAAATGGTCATTGCGGACAAAGCGATTAAAATTGCAATTTTATAGGCCAAAATTTGATTTGCAATCCAATTCCAGGTCTTATTCATAGTCTACTTAGGTTGTGCTAATATCGATTCCGCCACCAATAAATCTTCTGGTGTTGTAATTTTCAGGTTTGTATAATCTCCTTCGACCAAATGTATGGTGGCACCATGTGCTTCCATGACACTGGCATCATCCGTAAATAAGGGTGAATAGGTCTGGCTAAACGCCTCTTTGAGGGAGTTTAATTCAAAAATTTGGGGAGTTTGGATGATTTTGACATCATCGCGCAGAACGGATTTATACGCTTTGGCCGTCGAATTCCACAATCGGATGGAATCCTTGCTTGATACCGAAACAACACAATTCCCTTTATCGGCTGCCATATCATATGCTTTTGTGATTGTGCTAGGTTGAATTAAGGGTCTAACTCCATCATGAATGGCTACCAAACAAGACTGATTTGAATCAATGGCTGCTATGCCATTTTTGCTTGAGTGAAATCGGGTTTCTCCGCCAATGACAATTTGATGGGGAGTTTTAAGCAATATTTCTGGGTATTGATCACAGAGTGACTTCCAATAGGCGATTTGATCCTCCGGAAGTACGACGATTAAGGCTGTATTTTCGTCAGCAGCTTTGAATGCAAGGAGGGTATGATATAAAATGGGTTTGTTCTGAAGAAGCAAAAACTGTTTCGCGACGGCGCTGTTCATTCGCTGACCAGAACCTCCCGCTACAATAATTGCTATTTTTTTCAAAACAAACCCGTTTATTACTTAGATGATTAACATCACATCGCCATAGCTGAAGAAACGGTATTTCTCCTTGATAGCTTGCTTATATGCCTCTTGCACTAACTCATAACCCCCAAAAGCCGAAGTCATCATCAATAAAATCGACTCTGGTAAATGGAAGTTGGTCAATAAAGCTGTAGGAATCTTGAACTCGTATGGAGGGAAGATAAATTTATCCGTCCAGCTGTTGATTGGTTTTAGGTGCCCACTCGCTGAAACGGAAGATTCTAAAGCCTTCATGACCGTCGTTCCGATTGCTAAAACTTGTTTTTTATTATCAATCGCAGCATTTACGAAATCACAAGTTTGTGGTTCGATCATGAAATGCTCTGAATCGGTTTTGTGTTTTGTTAAATCTTCAACATCTACTTGGCGGAATGTGCCTAAGCCCACGTGAAGGGTTATTGGAGAGAATTGGACACCATTTAGTTCCATGCGTTTCATCACAATTTTTGAAAAGTGAAGACCGGCCGTTGGCGCAGCAACTGCACCTACATGTTCCGCATAAATCGTTTGAAAACGCTCACGGTCATCTTCAGTAGCCGCACGCTTTAAACGAATTTCATCGGGTAGGGGAGTTTCTCCTAATTCATGAATCGCTTGCATTAAAGCGTCATGATCGCCGTCATATAAGAAACGAATGGTACGTCCGCGGGAAGTGGTATTATCAATAACCTCTGCTACAAGATCTGAATCGCCAAAATATAATTTATTGCCAACACGAATTTTACGAGCAGGGTCTACTAAAACATCCCAAAGGCGATGCTCGCGGTTCAATTCACGAAGCAAGAATACTTCAATTTGAGCACCTGTTTTTTCCTTATTTCCATAAAGACGTGCTGGGAATACTTTTGTGTTGTTTGTAACTAATACATCGCCATCGCCAAAGTAATCGACGATATCAGTAAATTTCTTATGTTCAATCGTTTTTTCTTTACGGTTCACAACCATCATGCGTGCATCTTCACGGTTTTCGGTTGGATTTAAAGCGATTAAGCTTTGGGGTAAATCGAATCTGAATTCAGATAATTTCATTCGGATGGGTTTATGTTAAATGCTGCCAAAAGGTTTTCTACGGCTGGCAGAATAATTGGAATTACAAATATACACTTTTCAAGGGGGGCTTGTCAAGACATATTTTTTAAACAATTAAGTTTGTGGCTTGTTAGCATTAAAAACAATGATAAGTGAAGCAAAAAATATCAGTATTTTGGTTTAGACGCGATTTGCGACTTGAAGATAATCACGGATTATATCAGGCTTTACGTGGGGAATGGCCCGTATTGCCAATTTTTATTTTTGATCCGAACATTCTTCTTAAATTGAATTCTAAGACCGATGCACGTGTTGAATTTATTTTGTCAGCATTACAGGTTATTCAAGATAAATTAATTGCAAAAGGAGCATCCCTGAAAGTGATCCATGCGACACCCCAGGAAGCTTATGCGCAATTAGCTGATCAATATGATATTCAGTCGATATATTGTAATCACGACTATGAAAAATATGCTAGTGTTCGGGATGAATCGATTCATGCTTGGGCCACGCAACATGGAATTAAATTTTCAACCTTCAAGGATCAAGTTATCTTTGAAAAGAATGAGGTTTTAAGTGGCCAAAATACGCCATATACTATTTTTACGCCTTATTCGCGGAAATGGAAAGAAAAGTTGGCCCAACAGCCCATTAGCGTTTTTCCATCGGAAGATCTTCAGAATTATTTAGCTTTTGCGGGCGAATTGCCTAGTCTTCCTAGTTTAGGCTTTGCCAAATCGGGTTTATTATTTCCGGACAAAACAGTTGCGACTGAAATTATTCAAGGCTATCAGGCACTTCGTGATTTCCCGGCGAAGGGGGCAACTTCTCGATTGTCAGTTCATTTGCGTTTTGGAACAGTTTCAATTCGTTCGTTGGTTAATCAAGCTAATGGAATCTCGGAAACATGGTTAAATGAATTGATTTGGCGAGACTTTTACTTTAATATCCTACATCATTTTCCTCACGTATCTGATGGACATGCGTTCCGAAAGGAATATGATCAGATGGAATGGCGAAATAATGAAGTGGAATTTGAGGCCTGGTGTTTGGGTCAAACAGGATATCCCATCGTGGATGCAGGTATGCGGGAATTAAATGCTACAGGGTTTATGCATAACCGAGTTCGCATGATCGTAGCAAGTTTTCTCGTGAAGCACTTGTTGATCGATTGGCGTTGGGGCGAAGCCTATTTTGCCGAAAAGTTATTGGATTTTGATTTTTCAGCTAATAATGGTGGTTGGCAATGGGCAGCAGGTTGCGGCTGTGATGCTGCACCTTATTTTAGGGTGTTTAATCCAACATTGCAAACACAAAAATTTGATAAGGAACTAGCTTACATTCGTAAATGGGTGCCCGAATTTCAGGAATTGACTTATCCGCAACCGATTGTTAATCATGAATTTGCGCGTGAAAGAGTTTTAGCCGCCTATAAAAAGGCTTTGGGTCGCTAGTAAATCTTTTTGCCTTGAATGGAATATCCTGACAAGTCAATGGATAAAAATCCTATTTTTAGATTTACTTCCATTTTAAATGGAATTTGATATTTGTCTTTGCTTATCCACAAGCGGATGGCATCATCGTCCTTAAATAAGTTGTTTTTGGGTAAGACAAGGGATGTGCGGATGCATTTGACAGGGCCTAAATCACTGTTAACTGTTTCAAATCCCTTTAGGATAAACCAGATTTCATAAATATTACCGTCAACAAGAACTTTTGCACTAAGCTTTTCGCCAATATTCATGCTGGCTAATTCCTTGTTTCGAAGGTAGAAATACCCCCCAATGAGGTCGAGCGTCGCAGGACTGATGTTGATGAGTTTATCTACAGGTATATTTTGCGGCGAATGAATTTTCGCCTGTCCAGTTTCCTGAGCAAAATATACTTGTTCTTGTTTTCGATAACGCCCCTCTCTTTTACGCATTTCCGTCTTAATGGGCATGAGTGAATTGACGTCTAAATAAGATGACCAATAATCCTCCACGGGTGAAAAGTACTTTAGCCAAGCGACAGTTTGTCCTAGAATTTCTACTTTTCTACAAGTGTGGTTATTAATGTTTGTAATCGAGTTACTTGTCTTAACAGAAGCCGTTGCAGCTTCGATAAAGCCTAAATGTATGCGATAATTGAGTCGTTCGTTTGCCTGAAATATTGGTTGTTCTTGGCTGTAGGTTTGAAAGTTCAGCGACAAAATTATCCATAAAAAAAACAAAATAATTGACAAGAATTTTTGATTTGTTTTCAATGGGATTAGAGACAAAGATTATATAATTAAAAGTATAAAATTTTAGTGTCAAATCTCGTATGAGATTATCAACTAATTTGATTAAAGTTTAATGTCAATTAACTATTTTTGTTAGGATTTATCGAAGGGTAAATTTAAGCAAAATTAGAATATTCAAAATTATCAATAAATATAACATGGCAAAACAATCGGATGGCGCACAAGGCTTAGCCGCAGAGAAATTAAAGGCGCTTCAGACTACCTTGGAGAAATTAGATAAGGCATATGGTAAAGGTACCGTGATGCGCTTATCAGATAGTAAAGTAATGGATGTGCCAGTTATTTCCACGGGTTCGTTGGGCTTGGATTTAGCCTTGGGAATAGGAGGTGTGCCACGCGGCCGTGTTGTTGAGATTTACGGACCAGAATCTTCGGGTAAAACGACGTTGACCTTGCATTGTATTGCAGAAGCACAAAAGGCGGGAGGTATTGCTGCTTTTGTGGATGCGGAGCATGCTTTTGATCGCGCCTATGCAGAGAAATTGGGAATTGATACCGAGAACTTATTGATATCTCAGCCGGATAATGGTGAGCAGGCATTGGAGATTGCGGAGCATTTAATTAGCTCGGGCGCTATTGATATTATTGTCATTGACTCAGTTGCTGCTTTAGTGCCTAAAGCTGAGATTGAAGGCGAGATGGGTGATTCAAAGATGGGCTTACAAGCGCGTTTGATGTCACAAGCCTTGCGTAAATTGACAGGTACAATTAACAAGACAGGATGTTGCTGTATTTTCATCAACCAATTACGTGATAAGATTGGTGTGATGTTTGGTAGTCCTGAAACGACGACAGGGGGTAATGCCTTGAAATTTTATGCTTCGGTTCGTTTGGATATTCGTCGGGCTGGTCAAATCAAGGAATCGGCAGATTCCATCACGGGAAATCGTACACGTGTGAAGGTTGTTAAGAATAAACTAGCGCCTCCATTTAAAGTGGTAGAATTTGATATCATGTATGGGGAAGGTATTTCGAAGGCAGGAGAAATCTTGGATTTGGGTGTTGATTTAGGCGTCATTGATAAGTCGGGATCATGGTTCTCTTACAATGGGAATCGTCTGGGACAAGGTCGTGACGCAGTGAAGGACTTAATAAAGGACAATCCGGAATTGATGGAAGAGATTGAGGCGAAGATTAAAGAAAAAGTTAAAGGAGATGATTCAGCATTGTTAGATAAAGATGCTGTTGTTGCAGAATAATTCAATCATCATCTGAAATGCATAAAAAAAAGAGGCTTAGGCCTCTTTTTTTAGTTTAATGCGATATTGAAACGGTTAAATAATTTCCGGACTGTTTTCTCGACAGATTTATCGGTTTCCATGGCTTCTGAGATCGATTGAACAGCATGAATAACGGTGCTGTGATCACGTCCACCAAAGTGATATCCGATCGACTTTAAAGGTAGGTTTGTTAGCTCTTTGAGCATATACATGGCTACTTGGCGAGGAAAAACCGTTTCTTTTTTCCGGCATTTCCCTGTCAGTAATTCCATGTCCACATCGAAATGTGAAGTAATCGCTTCTAAGATATTGTCTACGCTTAACTCTTTCTCCTGGTCATTTACAATGCTTTTAAGCGTAGATTTGGCAAGTTCTAAATCAATTTCCTTGCGTGTTAGTGAAGCTTGAGCCATCAAAGAAATAATCACCCCTTCTAATTCACGTACGTTCGTTTGAATCGAGTGCGCTAAGTATTCTAATACATCAAAATTAATTTGAATACCATCATCTTGTAATTTCTTTTGGATAATGGCAATGCGCGTTTCAAAATCAGGTTGTTGTAAATCTGCCGTAAGGCCCCATTTGAATCGACTGAGTAGGCGATCTTCCATGCCTGCTAAATCACGCGGTGCTCGATCCGAAGATAAAATGATTTGTTTGCCTGATTGATGTAAATGATTGAAGATGTTAAAGAACGTTTCTTGTGTTTTTTCTTTTCCTGAAAGGAATTGAACATCATCAATGATTAAGACATCAACTTGTAAATAGAAATTGGTAAATGTCTCAATCGAGTTATTCCGAATGGCATTTACAAATTGATTAGTGAATTTTTCTGTGGAGACATACAAGACAAATTTATCAGGAAATTGATTTTTTATTTCATTTCCGATCGCTTGTATTAAGTGTGTTTTGCCTAATCCTACACCTCCATAAATCATCAAAGGGTTAAATGAGGTTAATCCAGGCTTGTTGGCTACAGCCATGCCGGCTGCCCGTCCTAATCGGTTGCAATCGCCCTCGATAAACTTTTCAAATGTGTATTTAGGAATTAAATAAGAGTCTAATTCCAACGAATCTAAATCCTTGAATTGAAATGGATTGCTTTGTGCTTGAACTTGAGGAGCGACGTCATTCCGATAGGAATTAGAATTTTGTCCCTGTTGGTTTATCGTAGGCAAGTTGAACGTCAGCGGAGGATTTTTTCTGTCCCCTTTGTCCACAACAATTGAATATTCGAGCATGCCACGTTTCCCAACTGTTTGGTCGATGGCTTTGCGAAGTGTGCCTACAAAATTTTCCTCTAGCCATTCGTAGAAGAATTGTGAAGGTACTTGAATTGTTAATGTATTATTGGTAAATCGGAGCGGTACGATGGGACTAAACCAGGTCGAAAATTGTTGTTCAGAAATATCCCCCCGGATGATTTCCAAACATTTGTTCCACAATTCTTTTACCTCGTTATGCATCTAATTTGTACGCGTTATTATTTTTTTGGGGTCAACAATTTCTTAGTGAAGCTATTCCATGCTAGAATGGCTTGACCTTTTTTATAAATTTTATTCCTAATGGTTGGGTACTGCTAAAAACTAAAAAGTTTTTATTGAGCGGGGAGACAAAAATAGTAAAATTCGGGGGTGTTGCAAATTCGAAAAAATTAATTTTACCCAAAATAGTTGTAGTAAAATTTGGACCTAAAAATTGTTCAACAATACAGCCACTCTGAGGGCTTTCTACTTGAAAAAGTCAAATAAAAAAAATCAAAAATATTTTGAATAAAAATCGTATTTGAAAATATAGTAAATGCTTTGAAAATCGAAAATATTCGCATAAGAAGTTGATTGTCAAGTTCTTGTGAATAAAATTCGAATATTATTAGGGATGAATGACTAAAAGCTTTTCGGGAAGTAGTTCGATGTCAATGACTTGAGTTTGTGTTTGTAAACTTTCCCCATCCAAATGATAGTATATCCCAAGGGGGCATTGAACTTGAATGGATTTTGCTTGGTTTACTTCGACCAATGGATGTTGATGAATTCGTTTCGAAAATAGGCTAATTCCAAGTTGGGCTTTTTGCCATAAATTGCCATTTTTTATTTTAACTATTTCAAAAAGAGCGTCTTGCAGATTTGAAATAGGTGAAATGTAAGCGTTGTTTCCAAATTGATTTGCATTGGCAATTGTTAAGGAAAAGTAGTTTTGTGTCGCATCCATTCCGACTTTTATTTTAATAGTGTCAAAAGAACGAAATGCTTGTAAACTCGCCTTGATGTAATTTCGTAGTCCTCGACCATTTCCTGCATGAAATAGTGCTGCAACATAGGCGTCAAATCCGATTCCTGCGGTACAAAAAAAAGCTCGTTTATTCCAACCAATTACATCAATGTAATCCGCATGACCATGAAGTGCAATTGCTAGTGCTTTTTGTGTTTTCATGGGTATGTTCAAGTGCCTAGCTAAGCCATTACCTGATCCCAAGGGAATAATGCCCATAGGGATATTACTCCCTTTCAGTGCATTTCCTATTTCATTTATTGTGCCATCGCCTCCAATAGCAACAATTCTATTGGGATTAGCAGGTAGGATCGATTTGATAAGTTCTGCTGCATGATTGGGGTATTCCGTAAGTAATAGCTGTGAATTTGGAATCTTTTGTATTGTATTTATCAACTTTTGTCGATATCTATTACTTTTGTTTCCGGCGTTTGGATTGTAGATAAAATAAACCATGCAGTGATTTTTATGCAATTTACCGCCATTTTTTAAATAAAAGATAATAATATGATCAAAGTAGGAGATTGCTACGAAATTGAATTTTCATTCACGCAGGATCAAGTCAATGATTTCTGTCAGATATCAGGTGATTTTAATCCCTTACATTGGGATGAAGCTTTTGCTGCAACGACCCCATTTAAAAAGCCGATTATTCATGGCGCTTTAATTGCCAGTGTGTTTTCGCGTGTGATGGGAATGGAATTTCCTGGTTCAGGAAGTGTTTATTTAAAACAGGTTTCGGAGTTTAAGCGTCCTTTGTATGTAGGTCAAACCTATCAGGCAAAATTTGAAGTTGATTCAGTCAATGATTTGAAGCACACAGCTGAAATAAAAACGCAGGTCTTTGAAATGGAAAGGGGAAAAATAATGGTGGATGGAATTGCCTCTGTCATGCATGCGGATCTTTTTTAGAAAGTATTGAACATAAAAAAAAGCCCGATGTCGGGCTTTTTTTATTGCTTAGAAATCTGCAATTATTTCGCTGCGTTCTTTTTCTCTTGAACTTCAGTACGGATTTCTTGAGCCAAAGTTTTCAATTGTTGAAGACCTCCTCTAACACGAGTTCCAGCTGCCTGGTTTCCTTTGTCGTAGAATTTTTCGAAATCACCTTCTAATGATAAAATTAGGTCTTTCACTTGTGCAAATCTGCTCATAATAATTTGAATTTTTAGGTTGTAAAAAAATTAGATTGTCTTTATTCGCTGTTTGAAGC
>JACCDI012060456.1_pt1 | contig 27813 bp, 26 predicted proteins | sample 7442791 | NCBI WGS metagenome assembly JACCDI01 (sample SAMN15323434, study PRJNA562643) | freshwater metagenome | isolation source: river surface water | place: USA:Blue River Watershed | collected 2017-08-15
GCTTTAGGGTAGAGCGCTGCCAGGATACGGATGCGTTCGCGGGCAATCAAGGCGGGCCATGCTTCCTCGGGAAGACTTGTCACCACGCCCGCAGCGATGCGCTTGAGGGCCCCCTCTCGCAACCGACGCTGGGTCGCTCTGATCTGCGCTGGAGAGAGCTCAACGTATAGCAAAAGGGAGTCGTCGGGTGTCGGCATTTTTTGTGCTGAAGCTTCGTTTAGAACTGAAATGTTGCTTTTGTTTGTTTTAAAGACTGATCTTGTCGCTATTTTTGAAATAACAACAATAGAGGCTTGTGTCGCTTTTCTTTGATTACATTTGTGCGCGACCGGTATTTTGTCGCTGTTATTTTAGCAAAAATTATGATTTGTCGCTAATTTTAATTTATAAAGCGACGCGCAGGAGCTTTTTAATTTGAGAAGCCTATCTCAAATTGCCCAGCAAATCGTTAGGTAAGCTCCTAACTTACTCACTGCTTGTTGGGTTTAATAAAAATTTGCAGCTTTCGTCTTTCAGTGAGCAGCATCGGGAAGCTGATTGTCCATTCCCCAAGGGGTATAGGTTGAGACTGTTCTAGTGGACGCATTTTTGAGAGTTCATGCATCCATCGCTAGTAAGATGAACACAGAAATCCGTCTAACCGGCAAGTATTCTGACCAGACCTACATCAGGAGCTTCAAATGTGCGCATATGTGATTTTCGACGTCGAAATCCGCGACATGTCCAAGTATCAGGAATTCATGAAGGGAGTGAAGCCCGCACTTGATGCTGCTGGTGCGCGCTACCTCGCTCGCGGGGGTGCTCACAAGGTGTACGAAGGTGACTGGAAGCCTCGGCGAATCGTGATCCTTGAGTTCCCGTCGGTTGCCGAGTGGGAGGCGTTCTACACTGGGCCTGTTTACCAAGGGCTTAAAGAAATTCGAGATGAATGCAGCTCTGCAAGACTCGTTTCAGTCGAGGGCATTGAGCCGTAACTTGCCAATGAACGATCAGTAATGCCTCGCTCAAAAGTTTCGCTTTTGCTTTTCTAAGTAGCCGATCGGTTGCTATGTGTCGGGTAAAGACGGTCGACGTTGAGTGACTCAGTCCGGCCAATTCTGTTGAAAAACTCCAACTTGTGGAGCGATGGCATAGGCAGCAAGAAATCGTTGTGAAATAGGAGTAATAAGCTCGGCTTGTCTTAGGACTGGCCGGGCTCTTTTTTTGTCTATTCGCCACAGGCCTCGTTTTTGACTGCAACCGGCCAGATCCGGTCATTGACCAATGTCTGCAGTCTGGAGTCCCAATTGGCTGCTTGGCGTCCGAAAGGCGAGCGCCCGGTTAAGGGCATTCTTGCAGCGAAAGCTGCCCGTCAGTCCAGCGCTCATCCGAAGGGTTTCGGTCGTGTCAGTTCTTGAGTGGGTCAAAGCTTTCGGATGCGCTGAATAAGTACCGATTCTTTGCAGATGACTGTCATAAGGCGTTGATTTACAACGGTCTGAATTTCGCACATTTGACTTGTTCAGCGTAGCCTTTCATGCAAATCGACCCGGTCGAGCACATCGACCACCAGTTTCTTGAGAAGTAAGCGCGGTGCCACGCCCACCTTACCGCCAAGCCCGCCAGCCACAGCGCGGGCCAAGATCTCGATATAAGCATCATCGACCACGGCGCGCAAGCGAATCTCATTGGGCTGCGTTTCCGCACAAATACCACGTAGCCGCTTACCTATCCCGCTGAATGCGGCCTCCGCTTCCGAAATGCGTGTTGCCACGAGATTCCCCCTGATTGACATCGTTACCCTCAACGACGTCGTTGCCGATTTTGAAAAAGCTGTAGCGAAGGTCATGAACTCACAGGAGACGAAGGAGTTTGCGACGCGCACGGGCTGGCAACTGATGCCCCTGGCCAGTGCCGCAATGCAGAAGTACCAGTTGCGCGAAGTGTCGCTCTACCGCGACTTGGTCAAGCAGGCCGGCTTGAAATAGTCCGCATCGCCGGCCCCTTACTTCCGGAAGGGGCCGGTGGTATCGCGCTGGATCAGCTGAATCGGAAGTATGTCCAGCGTGGCAGGCGAGAATCTGTCGCCCCGCATCCGCTCCACGAGCCGCCTCGCCGCAGTTCGTGCCATGGCTTCAACCGGCTGACGAATCGTCGTCAATGCCAGCAACGGAGAACCAGCCAAGGGAATGTCATCGAAGCCGATCACCGACAGCTGCCGGGGCACCGCAACGCCGCGGCGCTTCGCAGCATCGAGAACGCCCATGGCAATCGTGTCGTTGCCCGCGATGATGGCCGACACGGGCTTGGGCTGCGCAAGCAGCGACACGGTGCTGGAGTACCCGCTTTCGGTGGTGTACTCGCCGAAGATGATCGGCACGTCCTTGCGCGGGATGCCGTGCTTCTCGAGCCATTGCAGCGCCCCTTCGGCGCGGTCACGGCTGGTCGAGGTGTCGCGCGGTCCCATCACTATGCCGATGCTCCGGTGCCCGAGCTCATGAAGGTGGCGCGCCGCTTCCGCCGCGGCATGGCTGTTGTCGATCTCGACAGTGTCGACACCGGGTTCGTCGACGGAACGGACGACGAGCACGAGCGGAATGCCACGCCGCTTGAGTTCCGCGACCACGGGCGAGTCGAGCGAGGCCGTCGCAAAGATGAGCCCGTCGAGAAAGCCGTCAATCAGCGGCCGCAGGGTCTGCAGGCTGCTCGCTTCGTTCATGGAGTCGATGATGAGCGTGACGTGGTAGCCGGACTCGCGCAATTCGTCGTGCAGATGCTCCAGGAGAACCGTCATAAACCGGTTGTGCAGCGCGCCGATCACAAGGCCGACGATCTTCGTTGCCGACTTTCTGACCTTGCGACCTTGAGTGGGTAGGCGATAGCCCAGCTCGCTGGCGGCAGCTTGCACCATGTCTCGCGTGCCTGAACTGATGGACGTATTGCCTGATAGCGCACGCGATACCGTGGAGGTGGAAACGCCTGTGCGTTGCGCAACATCTTCAAGCGTGGTGGAGGTTGGCGTTGCTGCGGCTGGGTGGGCTGTCAGGGATTTCATAAGTAACTTTTATGGTAGGGTTAACCATGAATGTTTGCGCAACACTTGCGCAAAGTGATAGTGCAAACTGTACACATCTTGCGTGAAATTGCAAAGAAAATTCCCAACCACGATCCATCCGGAGTAACACACATGGCTCGCTATCTCAAAGAAGGCCGCACGGCAGAACAGTCCGCTCAGGACGCAGCTCAAGTGCAGGCAACTGTCCGCACAATCCTCTCCGACATCGAGGAGCGCGGCGATGCTTCCCTGTTGGAACTGTCCACAAAGTTCGACAACTGGTCGCCCGAGAGCTTCCGTTTGACGGACGCCGAAATCGATGCTTGCGTCAAGCAACTAACGCCTGGGCAGCTTGACGACATCCGCTTTGCGCAAAAGCAGATCCGCAATTTTGCGCAACATCAGAAGGATACCTTGCACGATCTGGAGGTTGAAACCTTGCCCGGCATCATTCTGGGCCACAGGAACATGCCCGTCGAAAGCGTGGCCTGCTACGTGCCTGGCGGAAAGTTTCCGCTGGTTGCGTCGGCCCACATGGGCGTGGTAACGGCCAAGGTCGCTGGCGTGTCGCGCATCGCCGCCTCGTCCCCGCCAGTGGGCGGAAAGCCCGCGCCCGCGGTGGTGGCCGCCATGCACCTGGGCGGCGCTGACGAGATCTACACGCTTGGCGGCGTGCAGGCGATCGGTGCTTTCGCATTGGGGACTGAACGCATCCGACCGGTGACGATGGTGGTCGGTCCGGGCAATTCCTTCGTTGCAGAAGCAAAGCGGCAATTGTTCGGCCGGATCGGCATCGACCTCATCGCCGGTCCCTCTGAGACCCTCATCATTGCCGACGACACGGTCGATGCCGAGTTGTGCGCCACCGACTTGCTGGGTCAGGCCGAGCACGGCTTCAACACGCCGGCCATTCTCCTCACCAACTCCGAGAAGCTGGCGTATGCCACCATCGCCGAAGTCGAGCGCCTGCTGAAAATCCTTCCGACGGCCAATACTGCCGGCGTGTCCTGGCGCGACTACGGGCAGGTGATCGTCTGCGACTCCTACGAGGAAATGGTGACGGAGGCCGACCGCATCTCCAGCGAGCATGTCCAGGTCATGACGCGCGACCCGGATTACTTCCTGAAGAATATGCGCAACTATGGCGCCCTGTTCCTCGGCGCGCGCACGAACGTGGCGTACGGCGACAAGGTTATCGGCACCAACCACACGCTGCCAACCGGCAAGGCCGCCAGGTACACGGGTGGGCTGTGGGTCGGCAAGTTCATCAAGACCTGCACCTACCAGAAAGTGTTGACCGACGAAGCCTCCGCGATGATCGGCCGCTATTGCTCGCGCCTTTGTGCGATCGAAGGCATGACCGCCCATGGCGAGCAGGCAAACATCCGGGTGCGCCGGTATGGCAACGAAAGCGTTCCCTACGCCGGCGTCGCCGCCTGACTACGCAACACCCCAAGAACACGGAGACAAGATTCATGGAACTCACACACAAGGATGTCGCCAGCATTCTCGCCATCATCGACGGCGCCCAGCATTTGGATGAAATCGAACTCACGTTCTCGGGCCTCCGGCTGCACGTGCGGCGCGGCTCGGCCGGTGACGGCGGTGCGAGGTTCGCGCAGTCTGCGCCAGCAGCAGTTCCCCAAGTGCAAGCGCAACCGCAACCGCAAGCCGCGGTGCAAGCTGCGCCGGCGCCGCTCGTTGCAGCGCAAGCCGCCGAAGGTGAAGTCATCATCCGCGCTCCCATGCTCGGTACCTTCTACCGCGCGTCATCTCCCGGCGAGAAGGCCTTTGTCGAAGTCGGCCAGAAGGTGAAGGCGCACGACAGCGTCGGCGTCATCGAAGTGATGAAGCTTTTCAACTCGATCCAGGCCGGCGTCGATGGCACCGTGGTGAGGATCGAAGTGGAAAACGCCAGCCTGGTCGAGTTCGACCAAGCACTTATCGTCATTGCAAAGGACTGAAGCAGCCATGTCCAAGCCACCTTTCAAGCGCATATTCATCGCCAACCGTGGCGAAATTGCGGTGCGAATCATCAGGGCATGCCAGTCCCTCGGGATCGAAAGCGTGGTCGCCGTTTCCACGGCCGACCGGGACAGCCTGGCGGCGCAGATGGCGACCCGCGCCATATGCATTGGCCCGGCAGCCGCTTCGCTTAGCTATCTGAAGCCTGAGGCGCTGGTCACGGCCGCGCTGGGCACGGGCTGCGAGGCCGTGCATCCGGGCTACGGATTTTTGTCGGAACGCGCCTCCTTCTCGCGTCTGTGCAGCGAATCCGGCCTCGTTTTCATCGGGCCTTCGCCAGAGGCCATCGAATCCATGGGCGACAAGCTAACCGCCGTGCGCCTTGCAGATGCCGCAAAGGTGCCCAGAGTGCCTGGCTCGGATAAGGTGACTTCAAAAGAAGTGGCTGAACGCGAAGCGAAACGCATCGGCTACCCCTTCCTGTTCAAGGCCAGCGCGGGCGGTGGCGGCCGCGGCATGCGCCTCGTGCGAAACAGCGCGGAGCTCGCGCCGGCCATGGAATCCGCCACCGCCGAAGCGCAAGCAGCCTTTGGCGACTCGACCCTGTACATGGAGAAGTACATCGAGAGCGCCCGCCACATCGAGATCCAGATCCTGGCTGACGCGCATGGCAACGTGATTCACCTCGGCGAGCGCGATTGCTCGACGCAGCGCCGGCACCAGAAGCTGATCGAGGAAGCGCCGTCGCCCTTTATCTCGGACGAGGTGCGCAAGACGCTGTCAGAGGCGGCGGTCCGGCTGGCTCAGCGGGTCGACTACCGCGGCGCGGGCACGGTCGAATTCGTCTATGACGAGCAGACGGGCAAAGCGTACTTCCTTGAGATGAATACGCGCATTCAGGTCGAGCACCCTGTAACAGAAATGGTGACGGGGCGGGACCTGGTCGTCGAGCAAATCCGCATCGCGGCGGGTGAGCCCATCTCGTTCTCGCAGGAAGAAGTGAAGGTCACCGGGCACGCCATCGAATGCCGAATCAACGCGGAAGACGCCGCGCGCAATTTCGCGCCGGGGCCCGGCCGCATCACCGAATGGAACGCACCGGGCGAGAAGGGGGTGCGCGTGGATAGCCACTGCTATTCCGGCTACCTGGTTCCGCCTTATTACGATTCGCTTCTGGCAAAGCTGATCGTGCATGCTGAAGACCGGGACGCCACGGTCAAAAAGATGCTCGGTTCGCTGAAGCAGTTCGTCGTGCGCGGTGTGCCGACCACGATCGGCTTCCACCATGAGGTTCTGAGCCACGACGATTTCAGGGCAGGACGCGTTAACACCCGTTGGGTCGAGGAAAAATTCTTCCCCTCGCGCGCAACAGGCCACAAAGGATAAAAGCATGACCGCAAAAAGTATCGGCGTCGTCGACACAACGTTGAGGGACGCGCACCAGTGCCTGTGGGCGACGCGCATGACAACCGCGCACATGCTGCCCATCGCCGACATGATGGACAACATCGGCTTCGAACGCATCGACCTCGCCGGAACCATCCAGTTCGACGTGTGCGTGAGGTTCCTCAAGGAAGACCCGTGGGAGCGGATGCGCCTCATGCGCAAGAAGCTCATCAAGACGCCGATGAGCGCCTTCACGCGTTCCAAAAGCATCATGAGTTTTGACTTCGTTCCCGACGACATCGTCGAGCTCTGGGTCGAGCGGCTGGTCGCCAACGGCTTTCGCGAAGTGGGCACCTTCGATGGCCTGAACGACGTGGATAACATGCTCGTCACCATCAACGCCGCGCGCAAACTCGGCGTGCGCGCCATTGGCGCGGTCGCTTATGGCCTGTCTCCCGTGCACACCGACGAAGTGTATGTACGGACGGTGACCGATCTCGTCAAGCGCGGCAAGGTCGATGCCATCTGGCTCAAGGACGCCGGCGGCCTGCTGACGGTCGACCGCATCCGCACCCTCGTTCCCGCGCTGAAGGCGGCAATCGGGAATGTGCCGCTCGAACTGCACAGCCATTGCATGACCGGCATCGCGCCGCTCATGTACCTGGAGGGCATCAAGGCCGGCGCTGACTGCGTGCACACCTCCATCGCTCCGCTTGCCAACGGCGCGGCGCAGCCGGCGACGCAGAGCACAGTCAGGAACCTGCGTGCGTTGGGCTACCGCGTGGATCTGGACGACGCGCTGATCGACCGCGTAGGCGAGCACTTCCGGCGTGTTGCCGAGCATGAGCACAAACCCCTGGGCCAAGTGCAGGAATACGACGCCTTCCACTATGAGCATCAACTGCCCGGCGGCATGCTTGCCAACTTCAAGGTTCAGCTCGCCGAGATCGGCATGTCTCACAAGTTCCAGGAGGTGCTGGAGGAGTGCGCGCGTGTTCGCAAGGAACTGGGCTATCCGATCCTGATCACGCCGTTTGCCCAGTTCGTGGGCACCCAGGCGGTGCTCAACGTGGTCCACGGCGAGCGCTACACAGTCGTGCCCGACGAGGTGAAGAAGTACGCGCTTGGCTACTACGGAAAGCTGCTGGCTCCCGTCGAGCCGGAGGTCATGGACAAGATTGTGTCCAACGGATCGCCCAAAATCCCGCTGCAGCGTGTGCCGCTGGAGCCTGCCGTGGACAAGCTGCGCAAGCAGTACCCCGGCATGAGCGACGACGAGAGGGTGCTCAGGTTCATGTACGCTGGCAACCAGGTGGACAGCATGCTCGCCGCCGGTCCCATGAGGACTGACTACGAGTTCGAGGCGCCGCTCGTGAAGCTGGTGCGCGAACTGGCTGCACGCCGCATCACCAAGGTCTATCTCGGTTCGGATGCCGGCTGACCGCAGAAAACTTTTAACACCTGAAGTCAAACGCTTCGATATTGGAGACATTAAAAAAATGAATCCCGCATATGAGTTCAAGGGAACAATCGGCAAGACCTACAAGGATTCTGTTCCGTGGTGGCCTGACAAGGTTGCGCCGCCGGCGGGCGCACCCAACGTTGTGTTTGTGGTGCTGGACGATGTGGGCTACTCCGACATCGGGTGCTACGGGTCCGAGATTGCAACGCCGCGCATGGATGAACTGGCCGCCAAGGGCGCGCGCTACTCCAACTTTCATGTGACGTCGATGTGCTCGCCAACCCGGGCCTGCCTGCTGACGGGACGCAATGCCCATACCGTAGGGGTCGGCATCATCGCAGAATGGTCCAGCGGCTTTCCCGGCTACAGCGGTCAGGTGTCCGGCGAGGCCGCGACCATTCCCGAGGTGCTGGCCAAGCATGCGTATGGCAGCTACGCTGTCGGAAAATGGCATCTGACCAATATCGCCGACTATGGCGCCGCCGGGCCGCACGACAACTGGCCCATCGGCAAGGGCTTCAGCCGCTGGTACGGCTTTCATGGCGCGCTGACCGACCAGTGGAATCCGGAGCTGTGCCAGGACAACCGCCCCATCCGCCTGGAAAAGCCGGAAAACTACCACTTGAGCACGGACCTGGTCGACCATGCGATGACGGACGTTCGCGACCATCTGTCCTCGGCACAGCAGCGCCCCTTCTTTCTCTACCTCGCCCTCGGCGCCTGCCACTGGCCCCACCATGTGCCACGCGAATACATCGACCGCTACAAGGGCCGCTACGACGGCGGCTGGGACGGCATCAGGGCAGAGCGCCTGCAGAAGCAGATTCGCCTGGGCGTCGTTCCACCCGACGCCACACTCGCGCCATTGAACCCCGGTGTCCAGCCCTGGACCGAGTTGTCGACGGACCTGAAGACCTTGTTCACGCGGCTGCAGGAAACGTATGCGGGCTTTCTTGAGCATACCGACTCCGAAATCGGCCGCCTGGTGGACTACCTCGACGCCGTCGGCCAGCTCGACAACACGCTTTTCGTGCTGCTTTCAGACAACGGCGCAAGCGCCGAGGGCGGACCGACTGGCGCGATCAATCTCCGCAAGCACATGGTGTATGAGAAGGAGTCGCCCGAAGTGGGGCTGGCGAACCTGGACAAGATCGGCAGCGAGATGGCCTACAACCACTATCCGACGGGGTGGGCCCAGGTCTCCAACACGCCATTGAAGTGGTACAAGAAAGGCACCCATGGCGGCGGCGTGCGCGCGCCGCTGATCATGCACTGGCCAGGAAAGATCAAGGATGAAGGGGCCATCCGCCATCAGTTCCATCACGTGATCGATATCGCGCCCACCGTCTACGACATCCTGAACGTGCAGGCGCCGCAAATGCACAAGGGCACGCCGCAGTTGCCGATCCATGGCATCAGCATGGCCTACACCTTCAGCCAGCCCGCGGCGCCCACGCGCAAGGAAACGCAGATGTTCGAGTTGCTCGGCGACCGCGCCATCTGGCACCGCGGCTGGAAGGCCGTCGCACGCCACCCCAAGGACACGGACTTCGAGACGGATGAGTGGGAGCTCTATCACCTTGCAGAGGATTATGCGGAGATCCACGATCTTGCGTTGGAGCAGCCATGCAAGCTCAAGGAGATGGTTGACCTGTGGTGGGGCGAAGCGCGCAAGTACGGCGTGCTTCCGCTCGATGACCGGGACTGGGAGCGGGCGGCCGAGCGCCTGAAGATGAACCCGGTGGCTCACTACGAGCTGCATGGCGACATGGCCCGGATCGACCGCCTGACCTCGCCCGATATCACGGACCGCAGCTACCGAATCAAGGCGACGTTCGACGGCGCGCGCGCCCCTGCGGTGCAGGGCGTCATCCTGGCGTGGGGAAGCCACTTTGGCGGATTCGTGCTGTTTATCAAGGACGGGCAGTTGTGCTACGAATACGTTTACTCCGAGTCGGTGAAGCACACCCTCAAGGTTGACTTCCGGCCGGCATCAGACAAGGCGAGCATCGAGCTCCGGTTCCAGCGGCAGGGCAAGAATGCGGGCACCGCATCGCTTCACGTCGATGGCGCTGAACTCGGCACGGTCGCCATTCCACGTACCTGGCCCACGCACGGCACAACCGCAGGCCTCAACTGCGGACGTGACGCGGGCGCGCCGGTCAGCTTTTCCTACGAGGCGCCTTTTTGCTTTACCGGCACATCCCTTCGGGCCTTCGTCGACCTCGACATGGACGGCGGAACCGAGCCGGGCGCGCTCTACGCAGCGGTCCTCGGTGAACAATGAAGCGGAGGCCAGCATGACAGACTCATCTCTAGCCGGAAAGGTTGCGCTTGTGACCGGCGCGGGCCGTGGCATCGGGCGCGCGATTGCCATGGGATACGCCAGGGCCGGCGCAGCCGTGTGTTGCGCGGCACGGTCGCAAGCGGAAATCGACGAAACCGTGGAACTGATTGTCCAGGCCGGGGGCAGGGCGATCTTCGCCATTGCGGACGTGACGGACTACGCGTCCGTAGAGGCAGCGTTCAGCCATGCCGCCGCCACCTTGGGTGGTGTCGACATCGTGGTTGCCAGCGCGGGTGGTTCCGTAGAGAACAAACTCGTCGAAGATTCCGATCCGCTCAGCTGGAAGCATGCCATCGACACCAACCTGATCGGCGCGTACCACACGGCCAGAGCTGCAATCCCTCACCTGCGCCAACGCGGAGCGGGAAAGCTGATCTTCATCGGCTCCGGCATGGGGCACCGTAGCGCGCCCACGCGTTCCGCCTATGCCGCATCCAAGGCGGGCTTGTGGATGTTGACCCGGGTGCTCGCGCAGGAGTTGGTCGAGCACAACATCTGCGTCAACGAACTGATCCCCGGGCCGGTGCTGACATCGTTCATCAAGGGCCGCGAGGATGCGCTGCGCGCGGGCGGCCCTGGCGGCGAGTGGATGAAGGAGCCCGATGACGTAGTTCCGATGGCCCTCTTCATGGCGGCACAACCGATTAACGGACCGACAGGGCAGAGCTTCAGCCTGGCTCGTCGGGAACTTTGAATATGGAAGACAAGAGCATGAACACGCAAGTCAATTACACGCGTCTGCCGCTGGCCGGCGCACGCAAGGCCCCCAACCAACTGATGAAGCGCCTTCGCCCGGTGGCCTACAACATACTGTCCCTTGGTGCGGGGCTGCTCGCATGGCAACTGCTCGCGATGGCGGTGAGTTCGCCGTTCTTTCCGGGGCCGGCAAAAATCCTGGAGGCGTTCATCCAGCTCGCGAATCAGGGCGACACGATGGGCAATTCCTTGTGGGCACACAGTTGGGGCAGCCTGCACCGAGTGCTGGTCGGCTTTGGCATCGCGCTAATACTCGGCGTGCCTTTCGGCCTGCTGATGGGCCTTAACAAGCCCTTGTATGTGTCTACGCGGGCGATTGTGGAGCCCTTCCGCTTCATTCCGCCCATCGCGTGGATTCCGCTGGCCATCATCTTCTTCTCGGGATTGCCGCGGTTCGCCTTTCTCATCTTTCTGGGCGCCTTCTTCCCGATCTTCACCGCCACCCAGGTGGGTGTGGCTCGGGTCGAGCCCATCCATCGCAAGGTGTTTCTCATCCATGGAGCCAGCAAGTTCCAGATCCTCACGCGCGTGGTGATCCCGACCGTGCTGCCCGACATCTTTGGCGGCATGCGCGTCGGTATGGGTGCCGCCTGGTTGACCATCGTTGCAGCCGAGCTGACCGGCGGAACCTCCATCGGCCTGGGCCGAATGATGGTCGACTACTCCGAGTTGCTGAAGATTCCGGAAGTGATCGTCGGGATGCTAATCGTCGGCGCCATCGGCTTCCTGCTCAACGAGAGCCTGCTGCTGGTCGAGAAGCGACTGTTCCGCTGGCGTTGGCAGGTGTCCCTCTGAGCCGCCCCACACAAGTACATAAGGAGACTGACATGAATGAGCCCGCAAAAATCAAGGTCCGCGTCAAGGAGTCCCATAGATATGGCGACCTCCTCGTGCACGACGGTATCGAATTCGACGTGAAGGAGAACGAGTTCGTCTGCGTCGTCGGCCAGAGCGGTTGCGGCAAGAGCACCTTGCTGGACATCCTCTCCGGCCTGATGAAGCCGTCCGAAGGGCATGTGCTCATCGACGGCGAGCCGGCCGACCCGAAGAAGCAGAACATTTCCTTCGTGTTTCAGGAACCGTCGAACCTGCCCTGGCTCACGGTATGGAATAACATCGCGACCGGCCTGCGCATCAAGAAGTACCCGACGGCCGAGATCACGAAAATCGTGAACGATATCATCGACGTCGTCGGGCTACGCGGCTTTCAGGACTATTACCCGCACCAGATCTCCGGCGGCATGAAACAGCGTGTTGCCATCGCACGTGCCTTTGCGACGGATGCGGACGTCATCCTGATGGACGAACCCTTCGTGAGCCTCGACCAGCACACGCGCGAGAAGATGCAGCAGGAAATTCTGGACATATGGCGCCTTCGCAAGCGGACAGTCATCTTCGTCACGCATAACCTTGAGGAAGCCGTTTTCCTCGGCGACCGCGTCGTCATCCTGACGAACAAGCCAGCCCGCGTGAAGGAAGAGATGGACATCCAGCTGCCGCGTCCGCGCGACCTTCTCAGCCCCGAATTCAACGAGTTGCGCGTCCGGTGTACCGAGTCGTTGAACGCCACGCGGGCTCCGCGTGAAGAAGCAGTACCTACCTGAATTTCGAAAACCCATAATTGGAGACAAAGAGATGAAAACCAAAGAGTTGAGTACCCGCCGGTCATTTTCGGCAAGCCTATGTGGCCTGGCAGCGCTGGCGCTGTCGGCCGGAATGGGCGTGACTTCAGCGGATGCCCAAGGCAAACCGCTGCAGGTGATCCGCCTGGCCGACCAGCCATCGGCCGAGGTGAGTTATGCCGTCGTATGGGTTGCCGATGCCCTGGGCTACTTCGCTGCGGAAGGCATCAAGATCGAGCGCAAGACCTTTGCCAACGGTCCTGCTGGCTTGCTTGAATTTGCCAACGGCAACATCGACGCCTGCATGGCTGCCATCGCTCCGTTCATGCAGTTTGCGGCACGCGGCGGGGACTTCAAGATGGTGCTCTCATTGACCAAGGGCAACTCCGCGCTGATCGGTCTCAAGCAGTACAAATCATACGCGGACCTGAACGGCAAGAAAGTCGGGGTTCCGGGACTGGGAACGACGCATGACGCTGTTTTGTCGTACGTCGAGCAGAGCCAGAACCTCAAGTTCCAGCGCGTCTTCGGCAAGGTAACGGACATTGCCATCATGGCCGAAAAGGGTGAAGTAGACGCCTTTATTGGCTGGGAGCCGGCGTCGGCCATGGCTATTGCGCAGAACCCGAAGCTTCACTACATCTCGCAACTGCCTCCGATCAAGAACGTCGAGAGCCTGGAGATGATCGTGCAGTCCAAGTTAGCCAAGGAAAAGCCCGAGCTGGTGCTTGGCTTCGTCAGGGCGATCCGCAAGGGAATCGAGTATGTGAAGACAAATCCCAAGGACAAGGTAGCGCAAATTATCGTGGCCAAAATGGGTGACCCCAAGGCACTGCCGATCGTCAACGCCGCGTTGGACTCCGTGATCCTGACCGAGCCGCGCATCGACATGCCGTCGACCCGCATCATCATCCAGACCATCGCCAAGCAGGGCAAGATTCCTGACGACCTGGCCAAGGACGTTGACGGATGGATGGCGAAGTACATCGACTATTCGTTCCTGGACAGCGCAGAGAAGTCGCTGGGATTGACGAAGTAACGACGACCCGACTGTAGAGCTCCCTCGCAATACGCGAGGAGCTCTGCTTTGATCACCTTGGGACACCCAAGTCCCGGACGCTTGAGCTTTCTGTTTTGCCGCTTGCAGCGGATTTGAGGCGCTTGGCGTCTACAGCAATGAATATCGACCGACTCTTCCCCTGCTTATGCTGGCCACGGCCCACGAGGGTTAGTCTTAAACGTGATGCGTACGCGGGCATTAGTGTAGGGCTTGTCCTGATCCCCCAATCAATCGCCTACGCGACGTTGGCGGGGATGCCTCCGGAGACGGGTCTGTATGCGGCCCTGTTGCCGGCGGTAATCGGCATACTCTGGGGGTCATCCGCCTTGCTCGCGACCGGCCCCGTAGCCTTGTCCAGTCTACTCGTAGCTGGTTCGCTCCAGCCCATGGCGGTGCAGGGGAGCTATCTGTGGGTAGCGCTGGCCGTATGGCTGTCGATCTATGCGGGGATCATCCAGATGTTGCTGGGGATTTTTCGACTAGGGATCGTCGTTAATCTTTTCTCACATCCGGTCGCCGTGGGCTTCGTGACTGCCGCTGCTCTCATCATCGTAGGGGCGATGTTACCCTCGTTCCTGAGCCTTTCGGGTATCTCGGTCGCCGACTTCAGCAGTCTGTCGCATGTGCAATTTTATGGTCCGTTGACGCTGCTGGTGCTTGTAAGCATGAAGCGCCTGACGCCGAAGCTCCCCGGAATTCTCATCATGACCACGCTGGGCATCTGCCTGAGCTGGTGGTTTGACTTCGCGTCGATTGGGGGAAGCGTGGTGGGACAGGTGCCACGCGGACTGCCTTCAATTGCGCTGCCCGGCGAAGTCAGAATGGATCAGCACTTGGCGCTACTTCCGGCAGCAATCGTCATCGCACTGGTCAGTTTTACCGAAGCAATGTCCAGCGGGCGCATGCTTTCACGCAAGGTTGGTAGTCGTTGGGACGCAAATCAGGAGCTGATCGGGCAAGGCTTGGCCAAGATCGCGAGTGGCGTTTCGGGGGCGTTTCCCGTTAGCGGATCCTTCTCTAGGTCGGCCATGAACCACTTTTCGGGCGCCGTCAGCGGATGGGCGTCACTGTTCGCGGCGGCCTGTGTGTCAATTTGCCTACTGTTCCTGACGGACGTTATCTACTACCTGCCGCGGCCAGTGCTCGCCGCCACCGTCATTGCATCGGTGCTGCCGCTCATAAAACCAGCGGCGTTTCGCGACCTGTTCTCCTGCTCATGGGGCGATGGGATCGTGGCCATGTTCACGTTCATTGCCACCTTATTCATGTCACCAAAAATTCATTGGGGAGTTCTTGCTGGCGTGACCTTGACGGTGGCGCTGTATTTCTACCGCCATGTCCAGCCGCGAATCATTGAGGTGGCTCCACACCCGGATGGCACCTTTCGTGATCGGCAACGTTTCAACCTTCCGCCACTCGCCGCGGATCTATTGGCTGTGCGAATCGATGCCACGCTGGATTTTCTGACGGGATCGGCGCTTGAGAAATTCATTGAAGAGCAGTGCGCGCGCAAAACGGCGATCCGGCGCGTTTTGCTATGTATCGGTTCTGTCAACGGAATTGATTCAAGCGGAGTGGAAACGTTGCGGTCGCTTCACCAGTTGCTCGAAGAAAAGGGCCGGGTGCTATACCTGTCTGCGCCGAAAAAGCAGGTTTGGGAGATTTTGGAAAAATCGCGTGTACTTGAGCTGGTTGGCCTGACCCGCGTATTTCTGACTGATCGCGAGGCTTTCAATGCGATCTAGGCAGTTGTGGTCGCGGAGTTTGACTCAGCCGGTAGAGCGCAAAACTGCACGTTGCCCGGTGATAGTGTCAGCCGCCAGGAGAACTACATTGCCCGCAATCACCGACAGCATGTTTTCCACACCTATGGACCGAACCAAAAGGGGGCCAATTTCACTTATATCTGGACAACTTAGGGAAGGTTGTATGCTGCAGCAGCGACGGACCCGCAGGGGACATGATCAAGCCGACCAGCAAAAATGGCTGCGTACTTGCCCTCCTCATTGGGTTGTTGATCAGCGGCTCGTACTTCGGGCTCACATTGCGATCATTGACGCGTATAAAGCGCTGTCGCTGCACAGGCCGAACGTCTGGATAGACCTGTCGGACTGGAGCTCGAAGTACCTGGCCCAACTGGTCCAGTATGCCAATAAGCTGCTTAGGGATCGTGTGCTGTTCGGTAGCGGCTACCTGCTGATCACCACCGAATGCTGGCTGAACGACTTCACCGACGCTGGGTTCAAACCAGCGGTACATGAGCCAGTGGTGAAGTCAATGCGATTTGGCCGCTGACGCTGAGCTGCCTGGTTGCATGATTGCTCGACCGCACGCTTTCATCGGATCACGACGACTATGACCAACGCGCCCAAGATTCGCAATCGGTCACTTGCCCCAGGTGGGTACACTTCGAACGAGGATTGGCAGAGACGCAGCCTGGCCTCGATTTGGCACCCCTGTACCCAAATGCAGCGCACCATTGCCGTGCCACCCTTGCCCATCGTGCGGGGCGAAGGTCCCTGGCTGTTTGATGACAGTGGACAGCGCTACTTCGACACCAGCAGTTCCTGGTGGGTGAACCTGTTTGGCCATGCCGATGCACGCATCAACGCCGCCCTGAAGGATCAGCTCGACCGCCTGCCGCATGTGATGCTGGCCGGCTGCACCCATGCGCCGGCGGTGGAGCTGGCCGAGAGGCTGTCAGCCCTGACTGATGGCGTGCTCGGGCACTGCTTTTTCGCCAGTGATGGTGCCTCGGCGGTGGAGATCGCGCTGAAGATGAGCTTTCACTACTGGCGCAACCGAGGACGCCCGGCCAAGCGCGAGTTCGTCTGCCTGCGCCAGGGCTACCACGGCGAGACCTTGGGCGCGCTGGCCGTCACCGACGTGGCGGTGTTTCGCGATGCTTACGACCCGCTCCTGATGCGCTCGCACCAGGTGATGTCGCCCGACGCCCGCTATGCGCTGCCGGGTGAGTCCGCCGCTGGCGTGGCCAGTCGCGCAGCTGCCGAGCTTGAGGCCCTGCTGGCCTCGCGTCACGAACAGATTGCCGCTCTCATTCTGGAGCCCCTGGTGCAGGGCGCCTCCGGCATGGCCATGCACGATCCCGCCTACCTGCGCGCCGCGCGCGCGCTGTGCGATCAGTACGAGGTGCTGTTGATTGCCGACGAGATTGCCGTAGGCTGCGGACGCACCGGTACCTTTTTTGCGTTCGAGCAGGCGACGCTGCCGGGCCAGAGTCGCATCTGGCCCGACCTGGTCTGCCTGTCCAAGGGTATCAGCGGCGGCTACCTGCCGCTGTCGCTGGTGCTGTCGCGCGACCGCGTCTATGAAGCCTTCCTGGACGACGATGTGACGCGCGGCTTTTTGCATTCGCACTCCTACACCGGCAATGCGCTGGCCTGCCGCGCGGCGCTGGCCGTGCTCGACCGCTTCGAGCAGGACGGCGTGCTGGCGCGCAACCGGCAGCGAGCCGCAACGTTGACGGCCGCGCTGGCACCGCTGCAAACCGATGCGCGCATCGAACACTTCCGCCAGATTGGCATGATCTGGGCTTTTGATGTGCGCGAGGCGCTCACCGGAGCACGTTTTGCCGAGCGCTTCCATTTGGCGGGCCGCCAGCGCGAACTGCTGATTCGCCCGATCGGTCGCACGGTGTACCTCATGCCACCCTACCTGCTGGACGATAGCCTGTCGAGCTGGCTGGCCGGGCGCCTGCTGGCCACGCTGAACGACGTCTTGAGCCAAACTCTGAATGCTTGCGATGCTGATAGACCACCTGAACCGCCAACGGCTTGAGCGCGAGGCCCAGGGCCTGCAGCGCTTGCGCTGCATCGCCGAGTCGCCGTGCGCGCCGCGCCAGTGGGTCAGCCAGGGCGGCCAGCCGGCGCGCGAGCTGCTGGTCTTTGGCAGCAACGACTACCTGGGCCTGGCCAATCACCCGGCCCTGATCGAGGCGCTGGCCGAGGGCGCGCGGCAATTTGGCGCCGGCAGTGGCGCCTCACACCTGATCAGCGGCCACTCACGCGCCCATGCCGGGCTCGAAGACGATCTGGCTGCCTGGCTGGCACCCAGCATTCCCAATGCCGCGGCGCTGTATTTCTGCACCGGCTTTTTGGCGAATATGGCGCTGCTCACCGCCCTGGGCGACGCCAGCGCCACGATCTTTGCCGACAAGCTCAACCATGCGTCGCTGATTGACGGTGCGCTGCTGGCCAAGGCCCCCATGCAGCGCTACGCCCATCGCAACCTGACCGTACTGGCCAGCCAGCTGGAACGCTGCACGACCCCCATCAAACTGATCGTGACCGATGCGGTCTTCAGCATGGATGGCGATCTGGCCGACCTGCCGGCGCTCTTGGGGCTGGCGGAGCGCTTTGACGCCTGGCTGATCGTGGACGACGCCCATGGCTTTGGCGTGCTAGGTGCGCAGGGCCGGGGCAGCCTGTCGCATTTTGGCCTGCACAGCGAACGCCTGATCTACATGGGCACGCTGGGCAAGGCGGCGGGCCTGGGCGGCGCATTTGTCGCGGCCCACCCGAGCATCATCGACTGGCTGGTGCAGTCGGCACGCGCCTACATCTACACCACCGCCGCGCCGCCCGCCGTGGCCCATGCCTTGCGCGAAAGCCTGCAGCTCATCAGCGGCGCCGAGGGCGATCAGCGGCGCGCGCAACTGCAGCAACTGATCACCCAACTGCGCACGCAGCTCACTGCCCTGATCGCCGCGTACCCGGCGCGGGGCTGGCGGCTGGCGGATTCCAGCACAGCCATTCAGCCGCTGATTGTGGGCGACAACGCCGCCGCGCTGGCACTGATGGCGGCACTGGATGCGCAAGGTCTGTGGGTGCCGGCCATCCGTCCGCCCACGGTGCCGGTGGGAACGGCCCGGCTGCGCATCACGCTCAGCGCCAGCCACAGCGCCCAGGACGTGCAGCGTCTGGTCGATGGCCTGGCCTGCGCCGCCCGGGAGATGCCATGACCGCATCACCTCCGCTGCACGGCTGCTTTGTCACCGGCACCGGGGCCGGCAAAACCCATGTCCGTGCGGCGCTGTTGCACCGGTGTGCCCAGCATGGCTGGCGCAGCGGCGGGCTCAAACCGGTTGCCGCTGGCACTGTGCTGATTGACGGCCAGCCGGTGAAGGATGACCTGCGGGCCTTGCGCGAAGCCGAAGCGACACCCGCCGCCGTGGCGGCCTATCTGGACAATACGGCCCTCAGAAGCGTGTTTTCATAGCTTTCCTTTTTTTCTCTTCCCTCTTCACCTGAGAAATTCACCCATGACGACCATTGCCACCATTCCCGTTTCATCCCTGCGTCGCGCCCCCGCGCCCTCTACCGCGCCGCACGCACCGCTTCGCTGGCAGGTCGAAGATATCGCTGCCCTGTACGAACTGCCGTTCATGGACCTGCTGTTTCGCGCCCAACAGGTGCATCGCGAGCACTTCGATGCCAACGAGGTCCAGCTCTCGACGCTGCTGTCCATCAAGACCGGCGGCTGCGCCGAAGACTGCGGCTATTGCCCGCAATCGTCTCACTTCGAGACCGAGGTGAAAGCCAGCAAGCTGATGCCACTGAGCGAGGTAATGAAAGCCGCGCAGGCGGCCAAGGACCAGGGCGCGACCCGCTTTTGCATGGGTGCGGCCTGGCGCAGTCCGAAAGAGCGCGACATGGAGCGCGTGACCGAGATGGTGCGCGAGGTCAGGGCGCTGGGCCTGGAGACCTGCATGACACTGGGCATGCTTGAGGCCGAGCAGGCCCAGGCGCTGAAGGACGCCGGGCTGGACTATTACAACCACAACCTGGACAGTGCGCCCGAATTCTATGAACGCATCATCAGCACACGCACCTACCAGGACCGGCTAGACACCCTGGGCCATGTGCGCGACGCCGGTATCAACGTCTGCTGCGGCGGCATCGTCGGCATGGGCGAAAGCCGGCTGCAGCGCGCCGGGCTGATTGCGCAACTGGCCAACCTCAGCCCTTACCCCGAGTCGGTGCCCATCAACAACCTGGTTGCGGTCGAAGGCACGCCGCTGGCGAACGCCGCGCCGCTGGACCCGTTCGAGTTCGTGCGCACCATCGCCGTGGCCCGCATCACCATGCCGCGCACCATGGTCCGCCTGTCGGCCGGTCGCGAGCAGATGGATGAAGCCCTGCAGGCACTGTGTTTTGCCGCCGGTGCCAATTCGATTTTTTATGGCGACAAGCTGCTCACCACCAGCAACCCGCAAGCCGATCGCGACCGCCAGCTGTTTGAGCGCCTGGGACTCAAAACCCAGGGTGCACGCCCCGCAGCGCAACTGGCGCAGTAAGCATGAACGCGGTAACCATGAGCGCAGACCTGAGGCCGCCAGCGCTGGCCCGTCCCCTCATGGATGCCGCGTTCCTGGCCAACCCCTATCCAACTTACCACGCCTTGCGGGAGGCCGGAGCTATCCACTGGAGCGAAGAGTTTTTTGGCGGTGCCTGGCTGCTGACACGTCACGCCGATGTCGAACTGGTGCTGCGTGACCCGCGCTTTTCGGCGCAGCGTACCGGTGGCTGGGTCAAGGACCACGAAGACGCGCCCGGTGAGCTGGCGGACTTCCAGCGGCTGTTTGCCCGCGCCTTGCTATTTCTCGATGCGCCGGACCACCCGCGCATTCGCAAGGTGCTGCAGGCAGGCTTTCGGACGGATGTGCTTCAGCGGCTGGTGCCGCACATTGAGCAGGTGGTCACTGAACTGCTCGACCAGGGGGAGGGCGCTGACGGCATCGATTTCATCGAGACGGTCGCCCGGCCACTGCCGGTGCGGGTGATCACGCTGCTGCTGGGCATCGAGAGCCTCCAGTACGATGACTTCATGGCCTGGTCGGAGGATCTTGCCGGCTTCATCGGCACACCGCAGCCCACGCGGGAGCAGGCGCGCCGGGCCCAGATGAGCCTGCTGGCCATGAGCCGCTATTTCGAAATCCTGCTGGAACAAAAGCGCCAAACGCCAGGCGACGATCTGACCAGCCGCCTGGTGCAGGCCGAGGCCAGGGGTGAAATCCAGGGCGGTGCCGAGCTGCTCGCACAGTGCGCCATGCTGCTGTTTGCGGGTTTTGAGACCACGCGCCATTTGCTGGGAAGCGGCTTGCAGGCATTGCTGGCCCATCCCGGGCAATGGCAGCGACTGCGGCAAGCCCCCGAGCTGCTGCCGGGCGCGGTGCGTGAACTGCTGCGCTACGACAGTCCCGTGCAATACAGCGGACGGCGTGTTGTGACCGATCTGGTGCTGCACGGTCAGCAACTGCGCCGCGGCGATCTGGTGGTGCCGCTGATCGGCGCCGCCAACCGGGACCCTGCGCGCTATGCGCAGCCTGACGTTCTCGACATCACCCGCCGCGACGGCAGTTCGCTCTCATTCGGCTCGGGCCCGCACGTTTGCATCGGCGCGGCACTCACGCTGGTGGAGGCGGAGATCGTCTTCCGGCAATTGCTGCGGCGCTGGCCCGAACTCAGCCTGGTCGATGCCACGTCGCGCTGGATCAGCAACCCGCTCTACCGTGGGCTGGTGACGCTGCCGCTGCGGCGCGGGTCGCCTGGCCAGACGCCCGATCCCAACTGACTCGTCCACCGAGAACTGGCCATGACGACCTTCGGTCCAGCAACCACCAGGCCCGGAGTTGTGTTGCTCACTTCAGCCAAGGGGCGTAAGCTCATCAGCCCGCCATGCTTGCTGGAGATGCATGGGCGTAGGAAGCATTTTTTGCGGGGAATTCACTGCTCGCGTGGTGTTCTTGGGAAGGCCACGGTATCCTGAAGGCCGATGCCGCGCTGAAAGTCTTGAGTCTGCGCCGTATCGATGCCGAGTTGCACGGGCAGTCCTTGGCGGTCGACGTCCGCGACCCGCCGGAAGTTGCCGCCCAGGTGCTGGCGCAATACCGGGCCTGTGTGCGCCAATGCCGAATTGACCATTCAACACGGCCTGTGCCGACTATTGAGTGGTCACTTGATTTTTTTGTAGAACGTTGCTGGCTATGGCCATTCGGAGAATATGCTTGGTCACTTGATGATTGGCACACCCGATCAATTTTTGGTCGGCGCCAACAAAGGCGACGACTGTGCTTTGATTCAGGCTGCCTAATTGCCGACATTGGTAATCGTAAACTAACTTCGAACGCCGAATGCCTGCTTTGTGCGCATGAAATCTGCGAGGTAAAAGACCGCTGTGGGTCGATTTCGGCCACTGATTTGAAGTGGTGGTGATAGAGTGCTCGAAGCTTTAGCTATTGAAAATAATCAGCAAACTGTAGATCTCCAATTTCGGCAGGCTGACCGTAAAAAATTGAGCTGAAATTTGAATTTGTAAGTTACGCACTGCATACGCAACTACCGGCAACCAGATAGCAAGCGCCGTTGGTGTGGACTTGAACCAGCGTCCACAGCCCACCACCACACACGGGGGACAGATTTTCTCTGTCCCCCTTTTTCTTTGCCGGAAGGCCCTGTTTCTGCGGGCCTCCGCGTTTTTTCTTGTGGACGCGACGGGTCAGATTTCCCCGTTTTTTGTCCTCAGAGACCACATTTCTCTCTTTTTTCTCTGTTGGCTTGTGGACGTGTCCATGAGCTGAGCCCAGTATTCATGCGGGTTTCAGGGATTGAGTTGGACCTTGTCGCTGCATGAGCATTGGGGATGTGAACTTTTCGAGGACGTCCAAATGCCGCAAAGAAGTCATCACTGAACGATCAGACGACCGGCAACAATCGGCCAAAAGCGGTCAACCGATAAATTACATTGCGTCCTTTTCAGTTCAAGCGCTCAGACTGCTCCAAGTCAGTACCCCCCACACGAGCACATAAAGGCTGCATCCAGCGGCCAGTGCCTGGGCTGAGTAGTTTCCGAAGAAACGATCAACGAAGATGGCCCAGAGTGGAATCAGTTGCTGGGCATGCACACCAAGAAAATGAGAGGGGCGGGTGTCCTTGTAGAGATGCCAGCCGACCAGCGGCAAACCTGCTCCTCCAGGCGGCTGGTTTCCACCCAATAAAAATCCGCTGATCGTGGAGAGCACGAAAGTCAGCACCAAGCCCATGATGACGCCCCATGTTGACACGGGCAGAGGATCGGCTTCTCGTGTTTTCCAGATTTCCCATGCCAACCAGCCTTGTGATGCTGTGAGCCCTACCGCCGCTATGGCCATCAGGCCAAACATGACTGCGTGCCAAGGATCGCTGGTGTTGTAGTGCGAAGCAGCGCCTTGAGACGCCTGGTAGGTGATGTATGCCACCTCGAACAAGGACGTGACCACCAGCAATGTACAGATGCCTAGGTAAGCCTGTCCATACGAGAGAGGTGGATTGACCCATACGGTCAGCAAGACGGTGGTCCATGCGAACAAGGCCGTGGCCGCCATGAATTTCATGGGTTTGACCCAGACGCCCACTTCGCGCAAGGTGCGCAAGTCGCTCAGCGAAAAGAAATAGGTCAGCCCGCAAGCCAGCCACATCAATGCCCCGTAGAGCATCAAAAACTGAGATGCCGGTGACATGGCCGTCACATCCAAATTGATCCACGAGGACTGCTGTCCAAAGCGATTAGCCTGCATAGAGAACCTTATGTTGACAGTGTCACCTATTTTCGTCTAGCATGTAGACACCGTCAACAAAAGAAAGAACTCCATGCAAAATGATCTCAAGGTACTGCCTGAACGTTATGGGGCATACGCGCTGGTGACGGGGGCTTCAGAGGGTATTGGGCAGTGTTTTGCTGAGGAATTGGCCAAGGCGGGCATGAATGTCGTGCTCGTGGCGCGTCGGCAAGACCGGTTGGACGCATTGGCCAAGGCACTGGAGGCCCAATACAAAGTCCTGTGCCCGGTCATCGTTGCCGATCTTTCAAGCGCAGAACAAATAGACGGGTTACTGGAAATCACTGACAAACTCGACATGGGGTTGCTGGTCTGCAATGCGGGTTTTGGTACAGCAGGCCATTTTTTGGACGCTGAGATCGAGACCGAAATGAACATGCTCGGCGTCAATGGCATGGCGGTCACCCGGCTAGTGCACCACTTTGGTCGGAAATTCAAAAACAAAGGCGCTGGCGGCGTGATTTTGCTCAGTTCCATCGTGGCGACTCAGGGCGTGGCCAGATCTGCCCACTACGCTGCGACGAAAGCCTATGTCCACACCTTGGGCGAAGGCCTTCAGCAGGAGTGGCGTGGCACGGGTTTGGATTTGTTGATTGTGGCCCCGGGGCCCGTCAAAACCGGGTTTGCTCAGAGGTCAGAAATGAACCTCGGAAGGACAGCTTCTCCAGAGGTGGTGGCGCAACAGTCCTTGCGCGCCTTGGGCCGTCAAGTGCTGGTTCATCCCGGATGGCTGGCCAAGTGCATGGCATTGGCATTGTCCACAGCACCGCGAGCACTGCGGGTCAAAATCATGAGTGCGATCATGGGGTCGATGACCCAGCACTTGCCCCGGTAATCAAGGAACTGAAAATGGCCAAAACCATCAACGATCTGGAACTCAAAGAAGCCTGCATTCAGGCCGCAAGGGAGGTCATTGCCGAGCAGGGTGTGGAGGGCCTGAGCATGCGAGATGTATCCCGGCGATTGGATATCTCGCATCAAGCACCCTACAGGCACTTTGCCAGTCGCGATCATCTGCTGGCCGAAATCATGCGCAGGTGCTTCGAAGACTTTGCACACTTTCTGGATCAAAACGCCAACGCACATGCGGAGGATGCGCTTCGTGGGATGGGCGAGGCTTACATGGGCTATGCCTCTCGCATGCCTTTGGAATACCGTTTGATGTTCGGCACGCCATGGCCCGAACCTGCCGCGCACCCGGATCTGGTCAAACATGCTGTGCATGCATTTGATGTGCTGCGACAGAACCTTTTGAAAAAGCATGACGGGAAAAAAGATGCCAAAAAGCAGGCAGAACTTGAAGCTATGTTCATTTGGTCTGCCCTACATGGGTTGGCAACCATTGAGCAATCCAATGTGATGCATCACCTTGTGCTGTCCAAGGGGGTCCAGGCGCAATCCAAAGACTTCATGATGCTCATGATCCAGTCGGCATTGATGTCAGGCACATCAGATGAGTTTATCAACCATGCGGCTTGAATTATTTTGGCGAACCACTTGGGTTTTGACCTTGGCGCTTGCACTCGTGCAAGTTTCCGGTTGCACCAGTTTTAACTACACACAAGCGGACAGCCCCGTCGCACTGGTCTCCGTACCGACCATGAATCCGAGACCCCAAGTCGCTTTGGTTTTGGGCAGCGGTGGCCCGCGTGGCTATGCGCACATCGGAGTCATGAAAGTGCTTGAGCAAGCCGGTATCGAGTATGACCTGGTCGTAGGGTCTAGCGTAGGCTCCTTGATCGGAGCCTTCTGGGCAAGCGGCTACAACGCCTCCGAAATTGAAACTCTATCGAAGCAAGGTGGCCCCCTGACTGTTTTTGACTTTTCCATCTTTGCGGATCGCGGATGGATTCGCGGACAGAGGCTGCAGGATTTTGTCAACGATCGCCTGAACAGTCCGCGCATGGAAACCATGCCCCGTAAATTCATCGCCGTGGCCACACGTTTGAACGACAAGCAGCCGGTTTTCTTCCAGTCTGGCAATGCAGGTGTGGCCGTCAGGGCTTCCAGCGCCGTTAGCCAGATCATTTCGCCAGTGGGCATTCAGGGGGTTGAGTACGAAGATGGTGATGAGTCTTTGCCTGTGGCTGTGCGTGCAGCACGACAAGCCGGGGCTCAATTTGTGATCGCCGTGGATGTGACGGCCGTACCTGGGACCGCCCCGGCAGACACAGGGGCCTCAAGGCTGGAACGCGAAGCCAAAAGGAGAGCCCGAATTGACCCCGAGTTGATGGACGCTGATTTTGTGATTCATCCCGACTTGGGATTCGGAACCTCACCAACGCCTGCGTTTTTTGAGCATGCCCGCAGGGCTGGCGAAAAAACGGCAAGGCGCTTGTTGCCACGTCTCAAGGAAGCGTTGGCAGACGCAGATGCATTTTCTAACAAGTAATTAGGCTGGAACATTTCACAGCGCCATTTGACTGAATGCTCTGCAGGCTGATGGGGAAATTCTGTTTAGGTCAAATAGAACCTTGAGTTTCTGCTTTGGGTCGTGTGAAGCCGGTCGCTACTGAGTGACTCAGTCCGACCCAAAGCCGACAGTCAACGACACAAACGGCATGCTTGGGAATGGCTAGATGCCGTTGAAGGCATGGCGAACCATCAACGCTGACAAGAGCCACATCGTCAGGCCAATGATGCCATCCAGTACCTGCCAGGCTCGTGGGTGTGCAAACCATGGTGTTATCCAACGTGCGCCGAATCCCAGAAGGCTAAACCAAGTTGCACTGGCCACTGCCGCCCCAGCCACGAACCACCATTGCAATCGTGCGGGTTGCTGCGCTCCCATGCTGCCAACCAGCATCACTGTATCCAGGTAAACGTGCGGATTCAGCAGTGTGAAGGCAGCCGCCTGCGTCACGGTGGCGATCTTGCTCAAACCCTCACCACCAGAAGCCGCATGAAGACCATCCGGATTGCGCATGCGCATCAACGCTTTCCATCCGTACCAAGCCAAAAACACCGCTCCTCCAAGTGCCAGAGCCCTTGCCCAATCCGGTCGGTCGCCCAATGCTTGGGCCATACCGAAAACGCCCGCCATGATCAGAACTGCATCAGCAGCTGCGCAAAAGAGCACCACGCTGCCGACGTGCTCGCGCCGAAGCCCTTGCCTCAGGACAAAAGCGTTCTGAGCACCGATGGCAACGATAAGACCGAGGCTGAGGGCCAAGCCTTGGAAGAATACGGACCAGATGTCCGTTGAGTTGAATGTGATGGAATACATCCTTTAAGGTTGCCTTTCCAGCTAACATTAGGCAAACTACATTTACTTAATCAACATTAGCTGAACTGCATCATGCTGGACTACCCTTCCTTATTTGCGTTGGCAGCCGTGGTGCGAGAGGGGAGCTTTGAGCGAGCTGCGAAAGCGCTACATGTCACACCTTCTGCGGTGTCTCAACGCATCCGGTTGCTGGAGGAGCGATTGGGCTGTGCCCTAGTGGTGCGAGGACAACCGTGTGAGGCCACCGAAACCGGGCGTCGCTTATGCCAGCACGTCGATCGGGTGAGTATGCTGGAGCATGAACTCCAAGCGGATATGCCGTCGTTTATTCAGAACGAACCGACGCGAGTCAGTGTCCCACTGGCCGTCAATGCCGACAGTCTGGCGACTTGGTTCACAAACGCCATCAACGCCTTCGGACGAGACGCACCTGTACTGTTGCAGATCGCGGTCGATGACGAAGGGCACACAGCGCAGTGGTTACGCAGCGGGCAGGTGCTGGCCGCAGTAACAGCCACCCAGGAACCGGCCGCAGGCTGCAACAGCATGCCCTTGGGGGCCATGCGATACGTGGCAGCCGCCAGTCCAGCTTTTGTTGCCCGGTACTTCCCGCAGGGGATAGATGCCCATAGCCTGGCAACGTCTCCCAGCTTGATGTTCAACTCCAAAGACGAGTTGCAGCAACGCTGGACCAAACTTAACTACGGCCACATCATTCATATGCTGCGCCACACCCTCCCGTCATCCCAGGCGTTTGTTGCTGCGGCACTCGGTGGGCTCGGATGGGCGATGCATCCAGAGGACCTAGTGCGAGAGCATCTGGAATGCGGTGCCTTGGTGGAACTCAAGCCTAGCAGCCCGCTGGACATCCCACTGTACTGGCAGCATGCCCGGATGGCATCTTCACTGCTTAGCGATTTGACAGCAGCAGTGTTGCAATCGGCAAAGACTAGTTTGGTGCAGCCTGACTAAATGGCTCACAGTGGACTTATTGATCAGGCCGTTAACTGCCTAAAGGGCTGCTAGTGGTCTTTAACAGCAGGCCAGTCGTATTTTCCAATGCCCGCTACCGCTGCAAACCCGCTCCTTGCTCAATCATCGCGCCCAGATCAGACCCACGGTTTTAAGTCCTAGCACCGTGAGTGCCAGCGAACCGAACAAGTGCAAACTGGCCGTGCCTGCCGCCAGGGCAAAGCGGCCTTGCTGCAGCATGGCCACCACCTCGGCTGAAAAACTGGAAAAAGTGGTCAGTGCCCCCAAAAAGCCGGTGACCAGGGCCAAGCGCCAGACCGGGTCGAGCTCGGGCAGTTGCTGGAACACGCCCACACACACACCAACC
>JACCDI010283705.1_pt1 | contig 27768 bp, 30 predicted proteins | sample 7442791 | NCBI WGS metagenome assembly JACCDI01 (sample SAMN15323434, study PRJNA562643) | freshwater metagenome | isolation source: river surface water | place: USA:Blue River Watershed | collected 2017-08-15
ACATGTAAGTAGAGTTACCAGAGTGGATGGTAGTAGTATTTTCAAATAAAGTAGCATCTCCTAAGCAGATAGATACAGGGAATTTGAAGTTAGGTTTAGGTGTTGGAGCAACTACAACTGTTCTTTTGATAGTAGAGTCGCAGAAATGTGGACCTAAGTCAGAGTATCTCACAGAGAAAGTAATGAAACTATCTAAGTATGCAGAGGTTGCTGTTAGAGCAATTGTACCTGCACCACTGGAAGAAGGCGAAGAAGTAGTGTATTCTGAAGTTGGAACAACAGAACCGTATCTTGTAGTTGCGATAATAGAGTTGATAACCCAGGTAGAACCGTGGTCAGCATTATTGAAACCAGTTGGCGGTACTAAATCGTAAGTAATAGTTTTACCTACTTCAGCAACGTCTGGTTTGGTGTTATCACCCACTCTGTACTGACCTAAGAAAGGCGAACCTTTAACGATGTCAGCGCCAGTAGGACGAGGTTTAACGGTTACAACTAGAGGCGTTCTAGTTGGGTTGATACAAGCTTTGCTGTATTGTAATTCACAGTCGATGGTGTAAGTTGGACCGAAGCCATTTACACCGAATAGACCATAAGAGTATTTACCACCAACAATGTATAAATCAGAGTTAGAAGTTGGAGCAGTAGATGATTTCATCCAGATATCATTACCACCGCCAGTTGTTGGGTCAGTAGTAAAGTAGAAACCATACACCTGACCACCGGTTAACATTAAGCTTTTAGTAGAAACTTTCAAAAAGTATTGACCACCAACAGTGTAGAAACGACCTGAACCAGAGTTAACTAAAGTCCATGCAGATGTATTTGTTTCATTACCGTTGAAAGTACCTACTTTATAGTGTAACTGGTAGTTAGTAGTTGGGTTATTGACAACAACTCTGAACGTTGCTGAGTCTAAGTTTAGGGTAGAAGAAGGTGTAACATCAAAATAGTTACCATTGTATGCAGTGTATACATAAGATACAACGATACCGCCGGTGTTACCATTGCTTAGAGAAGCTTTTGCTGCGAATCTGTATGCTTGTGCGTAGAAAGTAGTAGTTCCGGAGATGGTTGGACCAGTAACCACTTTGCCATTAGCGAATGGAGAGCCACCAGTGCTGTTTTTAAACCACATGATTGTGTCAGAGTTAACACCAGTACTTGCGCTTAAAACAGGTTTGCCTACGCCACATTGTGTGTAGTTAGTCGTGGTAGGAGTTGGTGGATTTCCAAAGAATACTAAATTAAGTTTAAGAGTATCGTTTGCGGCTACAGAGTCAACGTTACCGTTTGGTTTGCTTGTCCAGAACTTAAAGTTGTAAGTCGTATTATTGGTGAAAGTGAATCCAGAATTTAAGGTTATAGAAGTGTCTTTGGCACTTCCCAAAGCGCTTGTAACATATCTTGTTGCCTGAGGGTTACCGTTTACACTCCAGTGTAATCTGAAACTATCGAGTTTGAATTTACCGAAGTTGAATACTTTAGCGGTGATTGCCTGAGTGTTGGTACAGAAGTCAAGTGGAACAGTAGCGTATACACCTGCATCGTAGTTAGTACTAGGAGCGCTGATAATTTCGATTTCTCTCCAGCTTGGATTTGATAACTGGCCAGAACCTGTCATTTTGAAGTTAGTAAGACGGATACTGGTAGTTGTAACAGTTGGGAAAGTAATGGAATCCATACAAACCTGAGCGATTGAAACTGTTTTCCAGAAAACATAAGAGCTACCGTTGTAGTAGTACACATCAGCACCAGTTAAGTTTCTGGTATTGTTCCATGCGTTGTGGATTCTCATTTTGTTCATGCTTTTAGCACTACTCCATGTCCATGTCATGTGTTCAGTACCAAGGATACCACTGGTAGAGGTCCAGATAAATGCCTCCTGATTTCCGCAGGTGCTGAAACTGTTGTTGTTGATTTGAGACCAGTTCCACAATCCATTAGGGTCGGAAGTGAATGCAGTCGCTGTAGCAGTGGTGGCTAAGTTAGTTTGAGCTTCGACGCCTCGAATGCCAAACATTGCAAAAACCCCCAATACAAGAGCAATTTTGTAGATTTTATTCATATTCGATGTTGTTATTTTCAATCTCCAAAAGTAAGAGATTCAATCAAAAAAACAAACAACGACGCGATTTGAATATTAAATTATGACAGAAAATAGACAAAAAAAACAGTTTTTTTTGCTTTAAACAGGGTTATTATATTAATTTTAAGGCAGTTATACCTGCTTCAAAACCTTTATTCCCATGTTTTCCACCACTGCGCGCCTGAGCTTGTTCCAGGTCGTTGGTGGTTAGTACTCCAAATATCACTGGAAGATTGTGATTTAGAGATACTTGCATGATGCCATCAGCTGCGGCCTGACAGATAAAATCGAAGTGTCTTGTTTCACCCTGGATAACGCATCCGAGGCAAATAACTGCATTTGGCTGGTGATTTAAAACCATTCTCTGAGCACCGAAAGCAAGTTCGTATGTGCCTGGTACATAGTGTATAATGATGTTTTCTTGTTTTACACCTGCTTTGCCAAGGGCTTCCAGACTGCCTTCAAGCAGTGCATTAGTGATTTCTGTGTTCCATTCTGAAACAACAATGCCAAAGATTTTATCTTCGGCATTGGGTATATCATTCGGATTGTAATCCGATAAATTCTTTAGCTGAGTAGCCATTAATAAGTGTCGAGTTTAGCTTTTGCTTTTGCGATGTATTTGTCAATGTCAGAAGCAGCTTCGTCTTCAGAGTTGTTCTTTTTAATACTTTCGTAATGTTCTAGAGCACTTTGATAATCGTTTTTCTTTTCGTAAACCAGTGCAGCTTTTTTACGCCACCAGATGGTAGAGAAATCGTTGCCAGATTTGGAGATAGCTTTTTCGTAGTATTTGACAGCGTTATCTAAATCTTTCAATTCAACATATACATCACCGATGTTGCCAGTAGCCTGAGCGTTCATAACGGCGTCGTTGAATTCTACGCTTTGCAGGAAGTCTAATGCTTTTTTGTAGTTGTCGGTTTTTAGATAAGAAATACCAGCCATGTAAGCACAAAGTTCGCCAGCTTTAGTACCATTGTATTTCTCAGCCAGTTTCGGTCCATCTTTTAGAACCATTCTGAAAGAGTCAACATCAAAAAGTTCCTGAACTGGGTAGATAGCAACCATAGCTTCTTTTTCTCTAGGCATTTTGTATAGGAAATGATAAGCACTAAAGCCAATTCCAGCAATTAATATTGCAGAGACAGCAATGACAACAGTTTTATTCTGAGTATTTACCCAGTTTTTGATTTTGTCAACCATTAGACTCATTCCTGAAGGACTATTGTCTTCCTGTTCGATAATATCGTTTTGGTCTTCGTTTTCTATGATTTCGTTGTTGCTCATTTTAAATGAATTATTTTAAAAAGGATGCGAAAATAATACTTTTTGGGATTAATCCATAATAAATGGATAATTTCCTTCGTACACATCAGTGTATAGTTCAGAAGGATCTGGATATGGAGAGTTCTCAGCAAAATCAACAGATTTGTTAACTGTCTCTACTATACGTTCTTCCATCGCCTCAAGTTCAGCTTCAGTAGCGAATTTTTCTTTAATGATGGTTTCTTTAGTAGTTTCCAGAGGGTCTAATGTTTTATAGTGAGCAACTTCTTCTTTGCTTCTGTAGGTAGCAGGATCGCTCATACTGTGACCTCTGTATCTGTATGTTTTGATTTCAAGAAAAGTCGGGCCATTGCCAGATCTTCCTCTTTCAACGGCTTCAGAAATCGCATCGTGAACAGTTTCACATTTCATTCCATCTACCTGGAAAGAAGGCATATCGTAGGCGGAACCTATTTTATAGATATCGGTAACATTGGTAGTTCTTTCTACAGATGTTCCCATGGCATAATCATTGTTTTCACAAATGAAAATTACAGGTAATTTCCATAACATGGCCATGTTGAAAGCTTCGTGCAAAGCACCTTGTCTTACAGCGCCATCGCCCATAAAGCACAAAGTTACATTTTTAGTTCCGAGATATTGATCAGCTAATGCGATACCAGCACCCAGTGGAATCTGGCCTCCCACGATACCATGTCCACCAAGGAAATTATGTTCCTTGCTAAACATGTGCATACTTCCGCCTTTTCCTTTGGTGCAACCTGTTACCTTGCCATATAATTCGGCCATTACAGCGTCGGCGCTAACGCCTAGTGCGAGAGCATGACCATGGTCGCGGTATGCAGTAATGAATTTATCGTCTTTTGTGGTGGCACTCACCATACCTGCCACGATTGCTTCCTGACCAATATATAGGTGGCAGAAGCCTTTTATCTTTTGTTGTCCGTATAATTGAGCTGATTTTTCTTCAAATCTTCTCACCAGTAACATTATTTCGTACCACTTGAGGTAAGTTTCCTTATTAAAATTTATTTTTGCAGCCTTCGCCATAATTGTTAAAACTACGGCAAAAGTAATCAAATATATTTATCAATACAAAAAAGTGAGAATAAACAAACTTTCCCTATATAATTTTAAAAATCACAGCGAACTGAAGCTCGATTTTACCGCTGATATTACTGGGATTATCGGCAATAACGGCAAGGGTAAAACCAATGTACTTGATGCAGTTTATCTTCTAAGTACCTGCAAGAGTTATTTTAACTCAATCGATTACCAGTTAATAAAGCATGGAGAGACGCTTTGTGCTGTTAATGCTCAGTTTTATGACAATCAGCAAATTGATTTGCAGATGACCATAGAGCAGGGTAAGAAAAAGAAACTTAAGCGAAACGATAAGCAATATGATAAATTAATCGATCATATTGGAATGGTCAATGTAGTAATAATAACACCTGACGATGTAGAGCTGGTGGCAGGACATAGCGACGTAAGAAGACGTTTTATTGATATTTGTATTAGTCAGACCGACCGAGAATACCTCAACAACCTTAGCGAGTATCAGAAAGTTTTAGATCAGCGCAATAAACAATTAAAATTATTTGCTCAGCACCGTCATTTCGATGAGATTATTATCGAGAGTTATGATGCCAAGCTGGTGCCAGCAGGGAACTATATCTACAAGAAAAGGACTGAAGTCCTCGGCAAACTCAATGAGCTTTTTAATGAAATATATCCTGCCTTTTCATCTGGAGCAGAGGTAGTGAAGTTCAATTACGAAAGCGATCTGCACACCCGTGATTTTGCGACAGCGTTGAAAGAAGAAATTAACAAGGATCTTGTAGTAGAGCGCACAACTGTTGGATTACATAAAGATGATATTCAATTTGAAATTGATGGGTTTCCACTTAAACGTTTTGGTTCTCAAGGACAAAGTAAATCATTCATCGTCGCTCTGAAACTGGCTCAATATCGGTTCTTATCAGAGACTCTTGGAACACTTCCAATACTTTTACTGGATGATATGTTTGAGAAGATAGATGAAGTGAGGGCACAGCGACTCATAGACATGCTCAGTTCTGATACGTTTGGACAAATTGTTTTAACGGATACGCATATTGAGAGGGTAAGAAAACATTTTGAAAATGTCAATAAAAGTATCAATTTCGTAGAGTTGTAATTCATCACATGCAAAAAAAACCTAATCATCTGTTTACCATAGAAGAAGCACTTCAGTTAATTACTTCTGATAAGCGCATCAGCAAAGGCTTAACAGAAAGTGTGGTAAAGCAGGAGTGGGCAAATATTATGGGTGCGGCCATTGCCAAGCATACCACAGGTCTTTATATTAAAGGGACTGAGTTGCACGTGTATTTCAATTCTTCGATTATCAAAAATGAATTTCTCTATAACAGAGAGAAAGCTATTCAATTGATCAATGACGCACTGGGTTATCAGGCCATTTCAGATTTGGTTGTCAGATAATGTCAAAAGTTAAACCCATAACTGCTGGATGGATCCTTGTTGTCATTTATCTTGTTGGGGTAATAGGGTTTAATTTACCGCAAACAAAGAAGCTCATGCCGTCACTGGTTTGGGTCAATTTGCTTTTCACTGTGATAGTATTGCTGGCTTATCACAAGAAATGGAGCAGAGAAATAGTATTAGCCCTTTTTTTAATTGGGGCATGTGGTTTTTTACTTGAAGTTATTGGGATAAAGACAGGAAGAATATTCGGGTACTATCAATACGGACCAACATTAGGATATGCCATTTGGGATACTCCACTAATGATGTTTGTGAATTGGTTGACTACAGTATACATCACCAGGCAAGTGGCTGAGATGGTTTCCAAAGATATTGTAATGACGAGTTTGCTTGCCGCATTTTTAATGGTTTTGTTGGATTATTTTCTGGAACCATTTGCAATAAAATATGGCTTATGGATATGGAACAGTGGGGCAGTGCCATTGCAAAACTACATAGCCTGGTTTGTTGCAGGTTTCTTTTTACAATACATGTTTATTAGAGGGGTAAAGTTTTCTCCAAATAAACTTTCATTGCCCGTCTATCTGATTCAGCTGGCGTTTTTTGTGTCTTTGTTTCTTCTCAATCGATAGTCTGAATAAATGGCTTCGGATGTGTAAATTAATAAAACTATTGGTAACACAAAGTGAATGAATGGAATTTTTGAGGCCATAATACTAAGAGGTAGGCAAAGAGTTAGAACAAGCAACCAAGCACTTAAAGGTTCTTTTTTGTTGTCGTATTGAAGTATCCAGTACGTCATCAGGAATAATATATCATAAATTAAATGTTGTCCGAAACAGAAGCTAACCAATGACAAAACAAACAGGAGACGGAATTCATATTGACGGCGTAAAATCCATAAACAATAGAAACTGGAAGCTAAAAGAAGCGACGTGTAAATAAGATGTATTTTTGTTGTCGGTATATCTAAGAAGTATCTTAATACAACGGAGCTACTGCAGTTGATGATGTTCAGTCCGTTAAACTCACTGAATGCATGATTGTAATTATACAAAGTTGAGAGATTGTGTTTCCAGCTTTGAAGCATCAAAGCAGGCGATCCACTTGTAGCGATAGCGGTAATGTTTAAAATCAATACAGTAAAAGATATCATTGTAAAAGTTTTATACTTTTTCTGTTGCAGTAGAAATATCGCTATTGGAATTAAAAAAGTAAATTTAAATCCACATATGCCAATTAATATACCAGGTAGGTACTTGTAGTTTTTTACAAAAAGCAAGTAAAAAGCTGTTAGGATTATCAGCAAAATCTGAATCATAGGTTGGCCATTGCTTAGAGCAAACCAGGTGCCTTTAAATGCGCAAAATGCGAGTAGTATTAGATGTATCGGAATATCAGTTCTGATTTTGGAGATTAGCCATATTGAAATTAATAGAGAAAGGATATTGATGAATAGTTGTATCCACTTGACGCTGTCGTAATCGAATACTTGATAGGGCCAAAAGAACCAAACAAATTGCGGAGCATAGACAACAGTTTCGTGTACGCCGTATTTGGGTGATTCGAAAGACGGATTAGCAGAACGCAGCCAGTTTAAAGTCAGATCATTTTTGTCATACGGATTCAGGTGATTAAAATACGTTTGTGCACCTGAATAATAGGTTCTGAAATCGAGAGGTTTATAGGGTGTCTGAGAAAACTGATAGGTCCATTTTAAGCCATTGAAAATCGCCATCCCTGCCAAAAATACAGTGAGGATTATTTGCCGGTATTTCAATACGTTCATGGTTTAATTTAATAAAATCGTCTAAAAAGTGAATACAAATCAAATCAATATTCCTTACATTCGTGCAATAAAGAAATAAAAATGGCAGCACTTAATGTTGGCGACAAAGCCCCAGACTTTAGCTTATTCAATACAGCAAAACAATCAGTAACACTTTCAGAACTTAAAGGACACAATGTGGTTTTATTGTTTTTTCCATTGGCATTTACTTCGACCTGCACAGCAGAATTGTGTGGAGTAAGAGATGATATTTCAAATTATTCAAAACTAGACGCCAAAGTTTATGGCATTTCAGTAGATTCACCTTTTTCTTTGGGTAAATTTAAAGAGGAGCAAGGTTTGAATTTTGATTTGTTGAGCGATTTTAACAAAGCAGTTTCAGCAGATTACGGAAGTTTGTATGAGTCATTTGTTCTGGGGATGAATGGGGTGTCAAAGCGTTCTGCATTTTTAATAGACAAAGAAGGGGTGATTCGCTATGCAGAAGTTTTGGAATCAGCTGGAGATATTCCTAATCTTGAAGCTGTAAAGCAAGTATTAGCAAGTTTATAATTCTATCACAATGATGACTGCATTAATTATAGCGTTGATAGTTCTGGGATTGGTATTAATCCTCCTGGAGCTGTTTGTTACACCTGGTTTTGTAACTGGTTTGCTGGGAGGAGTGGCCTGGTTTTATGCCTTATATAAAATCTATCAGGTGTATGGCAAAGTATCGGGACATTTAGCCTTGGCTGGATTGATATTGCTTCTGGTTGCTTGTGTTGTGATTGCAGTTAAAAGCGGCGTATGGGATAAAGTTTCCTTGCATTCCAATGTCGATGGCAAAGTAAATGCATTGCCAGATATTAAGATCGGAGATTCAGGATACACCTCTAGTGCATTGCGCCCGATGGGTCGAATGGTAATAGACAATCAGAGTATAGAAGTTACTTCTATGGGCGAACTTATTGATACAGGGGCTTTCGTAGAAGTTATTAAAATAGAAAACAACAAAATTTACGTCAAACAAATTTCATTATGAATATATTAGCAATTCCTGATTCCCTTTTCGGAATCGGCGGCGTGATACTGGTTATCATCGTCTTTTTTATCTTCCTTTACTTTGTGCCACTGGGATTATGGTTTTCGGCCATTCTTTCAAAGGTTAAAATTTCATTGCTGGATTTAATTTTTATGCGTTGGAGAAAAGTGCCACCTGAGATTATTGTTAAAGGTATGGTGAATGCAACCAAAGCAGGTCTGGTAATTAATAGTGACATGTTAGAAGCGCATTATCTGGCAGGAGGAAACGTAATAAAGGTCGTAGCGGCATTGATTAGTGCTGATAAAGCAAATATTCCATTAGATTTTAAAGCAGCTACTGCTATTGACTTAGCGGGTAGAGATGTATTTGATGCAGTGCAAATGAGCGTTAATCCAAGGGTAATTGACACACCGCCTGTTTCAGCGGTAGCCAAAGATGGTATTCAGTTAATCGCTAAAGCGAGAGTAACTGTAAGGGCCAATATTGCTCAGTTAGTAGGTGGTGCTGGAGAAGAAACAGTGCTGGCAAGGGTTGGTGAAGGTATTGTTACCACGATTGGTTCTGCAATGAATCACAAAGAAGTTTTGGAAAATCCTGATAGAATTTCAAAAGGCGTATTAGCAAAAGGTTTAGATGCCGGTACAGCATTTGAGATTCTTTCTATTGATATTGCAGACATTGATATCGGAGAAAACATAGGTGCAAAATTACAGATGGATCAGGCAGAAGCCGATAAAAACATTGCACAAGCAAAAGCCGAAGAACGCCGAGCTATGGCAATAGCCCTTGAACAAGAGATGAAAGCAAAGGCTCAGGAAGCAAGAGCTAAAGTAATTGAAGCCGAAGCGGAGATTCCAAAATCTATGAGTGAAGCATTCAGAAATGGAAATCTCGGTATCATGGATTATTACAAAATGCAAAATATCAAGGCGGATACAGAGATGCGTGATGCATTATCAAAGCCACCTAAAAATCAGTAAAATTTTCAACACAATATAAATTTGCAAAAACACCGCCTTAGGGCGGTGTTTTTGTTTTATAGCCTAATTGCAAAGGCCAGTAAATATAACAGGTACTCTGAAAAGAACAAAAGCCAGAAACGTTTGTAGTAATGTTTGTAATTATAGGGCGCCGACTTATATAAATATACCGTGTTAAGAATAAAAGCAATGAGTAGGAAGAAATGGCCAATGTATAGAACAGTATTTTCCTGGTACGACCAAATGCTGAATAGGTAAGCGGGGATTAATAAAATATGTCCTGCAATTACGGCGACCTTTGGGGTATATAAAATGGCTACACTTTTAATTTGATACATGGCATCGCCTTTCATATCAGGAAGGTCTTTGAACCAGGCAATCACCACGCTGAATAAAGTAATGAATAAACAAAGTATATTGATATCGGTGCTGAAATTGTTTTGATTATTGATGATGGAATTGAATACCCAGTAGCCGCCAAGATTAACCATCAAACCTCTCACAACTGCTATAGACAGAGCGGCAGGTAAATGGTGTTTTCGCCAGTATAATGGAGGGCAGGAGTATGCCCAGCCTATGCCCATGGATATTCCAACAACGCCAATCAATAATGGATGGATAAAAGCAGCCATGGTGATAGCTCCCCAGAAAGCGGTCCATACAATGGTTTTTCCTTGTCTTAAACTTAATTCACCCGAAGCCAGGGGTAAAAATGGTTTGTTAATTTTGTCCAGTTCAATATCTTCAATTTGATTGATGCCAACAATAAAGATGTTGCAAAATAAGCCGGTAATGATAGCTCTTAATAAAAGAAACAAATAATTAGAAGCATTAGTCTCTGCCACCATCAAATATAAAGTGCCAATACTGATAATGGTGCCAATGATGGTATGTGGCCGACTGAATTTTATCAGGGTGTTAATGCGCATGTTTGATGTGGATGATGGTTATTGGTCCCGCCAGAGAGTTTAAACTGAATACTTCAGTGTGCTTTGAGAAAGTTGCTATTTGATTGTGAAAAGTTTTTCGAGATTTTGACTTAAATACTGAGATCAAACCATCAATTGTGATAGTGAGTATATTTAGAGGAATGATATAGGTTAAGATGAATTTCTGCCATGTCATCTTGCCAATAAAGGGGGTTAGGCAAACAACTCCCAAAGTGCCAGCTAGAAATACTTTTATTAAACAAATGAAAGATGGTTCGAGTATCTCAATAATGTATAATTCGGCGCCAGAAGATTCGCAGTTTTTTATAATGCTATTCTGCTCATCTTCGTTAAAATGGTGGAACGCATTCAACATTGTGTAACAATATGATTTATCAAATGGCATATCAAGTATATCATATGCTTGATTCAGGTATTGGATGCGTACATCAGAAAAGTCAGTTTTGATCGGAAATTTATCTGTTAAAATAAGCGACTGAAAATGGTCGGATTGGTGGAATAGGTGTTGAGCAGGAATGCCACTTCCTGAGCAAACATCCATCATAACAGATGTTTGAAATTTTTTCGAATTTAAATGTTCAATGAAAGGTTTGAAGATGCCGCTGGTAACAGCCATATTGCCGATGAATTCAGATTGCTCTGTTCTCAGTTTTGTTGGAAACCAGCTATGATCTTCCAGTTCTTTCAAATTTAGGAATTGTTGTCAGAGAAGCCTGTAAACATGCTGCCAAGCAGGTCTTTAAATGTAATGTGCTTGTCGATACTGGATTTGCTTAGTTTGCTGTTTTCGCTAAGTCCGAATAAAACAAGTTCCATCAGTAAAAGTTGTTCATCGCTATTGTATTTCGAGAAATGTTGATCGGCAAATTCTCGCAATGCTACAATACTGTTTAATGTTTTTTCGTAGTCGTTATTGCTTGCATTGATTGCCAGATCGAGGTGTTTGCCATCGTCAAACCAGTTCATGATATGTTTGTATGGGTTGGTGCTGTCATTGCCTTTTTTCTTGAATTTTTCGAGAGGAGGACAATTCTCCGCAAAGCTATTTTTGATTGCTTTACCAATGAGGTTTTGTGCCACTTTAAGCGGACCTTCCATTTCGCCCTCGTAGACCATTTCAACTTTGCCAGTGATGGCAGGGATAAGAGCACTGAGGTCGCTAACTCTTACGAGTGTGTCTTTGTCTCCATTGATAAGTGATCTTCTTTCAGCGGCGCTGATAAGCATCTCGTATGCGCTAATGCTAAGTCGAGCCGATACGCCACTTTTGGCATCTACAAATTCGCTAGTTCTGGCTTCAGCGACAATATGTTCAATTGTGCGTTCGAGTATTGGAGAAATGGAAACGATTTGTTTTTGGGCGGGTTTTAGTTTGGCTTCTTGTCTGGTGATATTACCAGCAGTTTCTAGATCTTTAGGGTAATGGGTGATAATTTGAGAGCCGATACGATCTTTAAGTGGTGTTACGATACTGCCACGATTGGTGTAATCTTCCGGATTGGCGGTAAAAATAAACTGGATGTTTAAAGGCAGTCGCAGTTTAAAACCTCTTATTTGAATATCACCCTCCTGAAGTATATTAAAAAGAGCAACTTGAATTCTGGCTTGTAAATCGGGTAATTCGTTAATAACAAAGATGCATCTGTTGCTTCTTGGAATAAGTCCGAAGTGTATAGCCCTTTCATCAGAGTAGCTTAGCTTTTGATTAATGGCTTTGACAGGGTCTAGATCGCCAATCAGATCGGCAACAGACACATCTGGAGTTGCCAGTTTTTCGATATATCTTTCACTTCTGTTTAGCCATGAAATTTCGGTATTATCTCCCATTTCGGAGAGTGTTTGACGACCAAAAGAAGAGATAGGATTAAAGGGGTCGTCGTTGATTTCGCTTCCGGAAATGTATGGAATATATTCGTCAAGTAGATTGACCATCATGCGGGCGATTCTTGTTTTAGCCTGACCTCTTAAGCCGAGCAGATTAATGCTATGTCCGCTAAGAATTGCTCTTTCGATATCAGGGATGACAGTGTCTTCATAGCCAATGATACCTTCAAAAACAGGGGTGTTGTTTTGAAGTTTATGGATGAGGTTAGATCTTAATTCATCTTGAATAGATTTTGGGGTGTAACCATTTTTTTTAAGTTGTCCAAGTGTTTTGATATCGTTGAGTTGCATTGATGATATTTGAGTCATTTTAGAAATGTTTTCTTTTATTGTTTTCAAAGTCCTGGAAAAGAAAATCACCCAGACCATTGAGGCTGGTGTAGAATGCTTTTCCGTTATTGGTTTCGGTGAATTCTTCTACGAATTGCTGCAAGTATGGGTCCTGAGCAATCATGAAAGTGGTGATAGGTATTTTAAGTCGTCTGCAAATAGCAGCTTCATTAAGCGTTTTGTTAACGATTTTACGATCGAGGCCAAAGCTATTCATATAGTAATCTTTCCCTTCTTTGAGGCAACTTGGTTTGCCATCAGTGATCATAAAGATTTGTTTGTTTTTGTTTTTTCGACGTCTGAGGATATCTTGCGCAAGTTGAAGGCCAGCAACAGTGTTGGTGTGATATGGTCCGACTTGCAGATAGGGTAGATCTTTCAGTTCAATTTGTTTGGCATCGTTACCAAAAGTGATGATATCGAGGGTGTCTTTGGGATATTTTGTTTTGATTAGTTCAGCAAGCGCCATGGCGACCTTTTTAGCTGGCGTAATTCTATCTTCACCATATAGGATCATGGAATGGGAAATATCAATCATAAGCACGGTACTTGATTGAGATTTTAGTTCTCTTTCGTTAACGATAAGATCATCTTCTTTCATATGGTCGCTGGTGCCGAGCAGGAGACCGTAGGCATTCTTAAGTGAGTCGGTTATTGCGATTTGGTTAATTTCATCGCCGAATTGAAAGGCTCTTTGTTCGGGGGAGATTTCGTCACCATTTCCGGTGAAGTGACCAGCATGATCACCTTTATTTGATTTTTTTATTTTACCAAATATTTGATCAAGTGCGCTTTGACGAATGCTTTGTTCCATTTTTGAGCTAATAGTAATCGTTCCTTCCTGGTAATTTTCTTTAAGGAAGCCTTTTTGTTTGAGGTCTTCGATAAAGTTTCCCATGCCATAGTTGCTATTTGAGAGATGGTGGTCGCGATCGATTTGGGTCATCCATTCTAGCGCTTCTGCTAAATCGCCAGAGGTGTGAATTAAGATTTCACGAAAGAGCTTAAAGAACTTGTCGAATGGTTCTTCTCCTTCATCTTGTAGAAATTTATGAAACCTAAAGCCCAGCATGATATTAACAACAAAAATGTTGGAACAATGTTCGGTGATAGTTTTGGTTTTATGAAATTGAATTTATTGATAATAGCTTTGTTTATTTTAAAAAAGGAAAGTAGGAGAGGAAACCTCAGCTTTTAGTAATCAAGCATCCTCAAGACATAGACGAAAAATAAGAGAAGGTTTTTAAAATAGTCTTACAACTGGGAGAGGAAATGTAGGTTTTATTATAGGCTTTTACTAAATGTAAATGATTGATTTACATATTTAGAGAAAAGGCAAAATGTCAAGTTCAACCGATATTCGGATACGCGTTGATGATCAGAGACATAAGGGCAATTTTGGGCTTTTTTGGGTTTTTTAAGTGGTTGATTGGCAATAGGTTGGGTTTTGGGGATTTCCCGCACCTTCCAGGTGTACACCTGGAAGGTGCGGGAAATATAACAGTCAGTTAAGTAGTTGGTTATGTAGATTTTAAGATGTTTTTGTGGAAGTTAATAGATTGATTATCAGGTACCACCACCTGGAAGGTGGCGGTGAAATCGGTGTTTTTTTGCCTAGATTTTTATAGATCTAAGACTACTAAAATTGATTACAATTTAGTCACTTGATTAAGGAGATAAAATATCTCTGTCCCCATTTCGAAGATCTTTTCTTGATAAGCTTCTTTTTCCTGGTTTGTTCCGTCAAAGTCTTTAGGGTCTTTGTAAGTTAGTGCCACGCGCTTGCTTGCTCCAATTACCACTGGGCAATTTTGAGCAGCAGAATCGCAGACTAAGATGGCCAGAAAATTTGCTTGTGGGTTAACTTGATCGTTGTATGTTTTCGAGAAAATGTTTTTTAAATGTTGTGTTTCTGAATTGCCCCAGGCAATGCTATAGATTGGGTTATCACTTTCTTTATTGATGTCTATTCTAAATCCAACTTCAGAGAGTGCATTTACCATCCTTGAATTAAAAGCAGTAGCTTCTGTACCTCCAGAGTATGCGTTGATGCCAGAAACATGATAATAATCTGATGCCAATGATAATAGGATTTGCCCCAGATGGCTTCGTCTTGAATTATGTGTGCAAATGACGATGGTATTAAGAAATCTGTTTTGTAGCAATTGTTGCTGTATCCACTTTGCCAGGTTGTCTAGATCTTTCTTCCTCTCTTCGTTAATGTTGTCAAAATTTAGAAAGTGATTTTGAATAAGAGTTTGAACTTGCTGGAATATCATGATTGGAAATATTTTTTACGGTAATAAAATGCCAGATTAACCAAAGCAATCAAAGCCGGAACCTCTACTAATGGTCCGATAACTCCAGCAAATGCCTGGCCGCTGTTAATTCCAAATATACCAATTGAAACTGCTATGGCTAATTCAAAATTATTTCCAGATGCAGTAAATGAAATTGCAGCAGTTTCTGGATATGTAGCACCAGATTTTCTTACTAAATAAAATGTGCCAATGAACATGATGGCAAAAAATATTAATAAAGGGATAGAAATTAATAAAACATCTGCTGGTATAGAAATAATCATTTTCCCTTTCATGCTAAACATCAAGATAATAGTAAAGATTAATGCAATAAGCGTTATTGGAGAAATTATTGGAATGTATTTGCGGTTATACCAATCTTCGCCTTTAAGTTTTATTAATAACGATCGACTTATTATTCCAGCTAAGAATGGAATTCCTAAATATATACCCACTGTCTTCGCAATGTCACTCATTGCAATTTCACTATAAGGAAGTTTGATGCCAAATATTGGAGGCATAACAACGAGATAAAAATAGGCATATGCACTAAAGAAAGCTACTTGCAGTAAGCTATTTATTCCTACTAAACCAGCTGTATATTCTCTGTTTCCTTCCGCTAATTCATTCCAAACAATTACCATTGCTATACATGGTGCTATCCCTATTAAAATTAGTCCTGACATATAATCTGGATGATTTCGTAGGAATATAAATGCAAGACAGAACATCAAAAATGGCCCAATTACCCATGTGATAAAAAGCGAAAGTGATAAGAGTTTTGTATTTTTAAAAAGGACCGGAATTTTACTGAAATTTACTTTAGCTAAAGGCGGATACATCATTAAAATTAATCCAATAGCCATAGGGATGTTGGTGCTGCCTGTAGAAAGGGATTCAATTTTAGAAGAAATATCTGGGAAAATATAGCCAATGCTAATGCCAATAAACATGGCTAAAAATATCCATAGCGTGAGGAATCTGTCAAGGAATTTTAATTGTTTTTTCATTAGCAACAGCCACCTCCTGGAGTGCAGCAAGAAGTTGAATTTTCCTGACTCAAATTAACTAGACTAATTTTTTTCTTTTCTACTGGTATGCCACATTTTTCCTTGGCTAAACAATCAGTGTGTTTTGCAGTTAGTTGGAAAGTTCCATTAACGAAATTTAGACCGTATCTTCCGATTGTGTCAGTTTGATATTCTACTTCAATTTCTGGGTTTGAATCACCTAAAATCTTGCTTGATTGCTCAATGATAGTATTGAATTTCTCGGGACTTAATCGATGGTCGGTGTCACTGGCGACCCAGATCTGAAAACAGGCAAATGTTTCAGTATGTATATCAGTGCCACAGTCTATAAAATGTCTGGTGTTTAATCCAAGTTCCGTAACGTGGAAATGAGATGGAACGTTCTGCCCGTTCGGGGTAGTGAAGTTTAAATCATTGAGATTTTTTAAATGGTTTTTAAGTTCTTGTAAGTTCATGTTATTTTTGTTTTAACAGTCGCAGGCGACTTTCTTTTGGGTTAATCGAGTAAGGAAGTTTTGTAAAATATTCAAGTGAATCGAATCAATACAGTAACAGATAGATTTACCTGAAATAGTACCTTTAATAATACCGGCTTGTTTTAATTCTCTCAGGTGTTGTGAAACTGTCGCTTGAGCTAAAGGGAGTTCGTCAACTATATCATTGCAAATGCAATTGTCTCTGTTCATTAACAATTCCAGGATGGCCACTCTTGCGGGGTGACCAATAGCTTTGGCTAATGCAGCAACCTCATTTTGCTGTTTTGTGAATTCTTCTGTTTTTGTTAGTCCCATATTTACAGATTGCAATATTACGATATTGAATATGAATTTCAAAAAAAAATTAAACCAGGAGTGGAATTGTTCATTTAAAAAAGGGCAGAATTCACTGATCTTTTCAGTGTAAGAGCCTGATTTTCATAGTGGCTTTTGGGGCGAAATGGCAAATTTAACCGATAATCGGATATGTTCTGATTTTCAGTTGTTTAGGGGCTGTTTTGGGCTTTTTTTGAATTTTTAAGATGCTGATAAATAGAGGGTTAGTTTTTTGTGAATTCCCGCACCTTCCAGGTGTACACCTGGAAGGTGTCGGAAATCTGTAAATCTCATATAACAATCAGATAAGCAGATTGTTGTATGAGATTTGGTGTGTTTTGGTAAAAGTTAATTGTTTGATTATCAGATGCCACCACCTGGAAGGTGGTGGAAAATAAATTCCTGCCTCTAACTAAATAAATAAAAAATCCTAATACTTCAACAAAGCTAATGTGCCGTTTAAACTGCATTTCAATTGGACATATCCAGGATTGCCACAATAAACGTCATTAAACGTTAATAGGTTGTATTTTCCTTTGTAGTAGGATGATCCAGTCGTTAGAGCGCCTGTCTTTGCCCTGAAATCATAAGTCGAATTCTTGTACTTGTCTGTAAATGTCATTGCCGCATAATAACCCTGCCAGCCTGATACATTGTTGCCTTCCTTGGAATTATAACTATCGCTTGGATATAAATTATAGGTAGTTACAATTACCATCGTACTTCCATCTGTAAAATTAATGGTGTGAGTGTAGTCAAATAAATCGTAAGTGGTTTTTGCTGATTTTACAACGAATATCTTCTCCTCTAATGTTACTGCATATTTAACTCTTAGCTTTAAATAGGCAGAATCAATGATGTCTTCCGGAGCTTTGTAAGACTCAAATGTTGGTGAAACTATCTTATCGTCGCAAGCAACTATGAAAAATAAACTGAGTATTAATAATGATTTAAAATGCATATGACAATCCGCAATTAAAAGTAAATATGTGGGTGTTGTTGATGTTGTTGTTGGCTTCCATCTGCAAATAAGTGTCAAGACTTTCTTTGAATCCTGGCGTCTGTAAGTCTGTTAATATCCCATTTATGGTCATAGAATAAGTTAATAATAACCTGTCGTGATAAAATGGAACAATACGACCAATCTCAAATGCTACATAGGTGCTTTTCGTAATGTTGCGCCCCGGATTTGTGACAATTAGTTTCTCTGTTTCATATTGATTTAATGTGTCCTCAACATATACTATTGAACCCGTTTTCAAAGTGTTTACCGATCTTATTTGTCCGAATTTATATGACCAGAATAAGCCATAATTACGCATCTGATTTCTTTTGCTAAAGCGTTTGACGTATATCTCAAATCCTTTCTTTTTTTGCTCCATCGTCGCATTAAAACCTCTCACACTTCTATCTTTTCCCTGATAGTTTACTATGATGTCCTGATAAGTTGAAATATAAGTGCTCTTATCATCTAAAGAATAATTGGTCTTATTCGAGAATACTGATAAACCAATGTTAGTTCGCCTTCCAGTCATTTGTTCAATGTATAAATTGTGAATCGGACTAAATGGAGCCAGTAAAAAATCTGCTTTATAGCCAACTAAATGCTTGTTGCCGAAAATGCCTGATTGGGTTTGAGCCCCTAGATTTACAATACTTAAATTACTTAGTAGTAATACAATTGCGAGTTTTAAAGTGGAAATGGATAATTTCACAATTTTGAATATTTGCTCAAATATAAAATCAATATTCGGTTTCGCAAATTCTTTTTGGTATTTACTTACAAGACATAAGAGATGCCTGCATTGAAAAGTAACATCTGCCTTCTGGCGATATGCCTGCCTGCTATTTTGTTTAAATGACTGTCAAAGCCATTATCTGTCTTTGTTTTGTTGAAAGAGATGTTGTAAGAAAAGGAGGCTGAGAATAATAACTTCGAGTGGTGCAAAGGATAAGTTCTTCCTAAATCAATCCCAATATAAGACAATTTTGATCGGTGCACCTCATCATCGTTGTAAGAATACCAATCCGATTCCCAATAGGATTTATCAAGATCGTGTGCTCTGACACTTGCACCCTTCAGAATTCTATCTGATAAGTACATTCTGCCATATTTGTAGGTGAAATACCAGCCATAATTACGGATTGCATTGGCATTGAAATATCTTTTGGCAAAGAATTCATAGCCAGTGGTTTTCAATTCGTTCACACCATTAATTTCATCTACATACATCATTTTATTGTTGGCGAAAATTTCAATGTCTTTCGAGTACAGGATATAATTGTATGCAAATTGTTCGAATTCTATTTGAGCAACACTATGGGTAAAAGCAATGCCGACATTGGTCTTCGGACTAATTAAGCGCTCTAAATACCACTTGTGTTGCAACCGTGTTGCCAGAGGGGTAGGGGATTGTGAATTGCCTTGTGCATATTTGTAATTGGCTTCATAGCCAGCCAGCCAATAGTTACCACCAAGTCCAGAGTGAGTTTGAGAATACCCCTTGTGGATCAATAAACAGTTGTATAGCAAAGTTAGAAATACTACAAAAGACTTTTGACACATATTCAATAATAAAACTAATTTTATACTTTCACAAATAGAATTATTTTTGCAGCATGTACAGAAGCCATAATTGTGGAGAGCTCAGAATGGAGCATGTCGGTCAGGTGATTACACTTGCAGGTTGGGTTGCCAAGCGTCGTGATTTTGGCGCAATGACATTTGTGGACCTGCGAGATCGTTATGGTATTACACAGTTAAGCTTTAATGAAGCTTATAATCAGGATTTACTTAATGTGGCTCGTGGCCTGGGACGCGAATTCGTTATTCAGATTACGGGTACTGTGACAGAGCGCAGTAATAAAAATTCTAAAATTCCTACCGGAGACGTTGAGATAATCGTAGAGTCTATGACTATCCTGAACTCTTCGTTAACTCCACCTTTTACCATCGAAGAAGATACAGATGGTGGTGATGATATTCGCATGCAATACCGCTATCTCGACCTTAGAAGAGATAATGTTCGTCAAAATCTTATCTTAAGACATCAGGTGGCCAAACATGTCAGACAATATCTCGATCAACTTAACTTCATAGAGGTTGAAACACCTGTACTGATTAAATCAACACCAGAAGGCGCCCGCGATTTTGTGGTGCCTAGCAGGATGAACCCTGGACAGTTTTATGCCCTTCCTCAAAGTCCGCAAACCTTTAAACAGCTTCTTATGGTAAGTGGTTTCGATCGCTACTACCAGATTGTGAAGTGTTTTAGAGACGAGGACCTTAGAGCCGACCGTCAGCCGGAGTTTACTCAAATAGATTGTGAAATGAGTTTCGTTGAACAAGAAGACATCCTTAATCTTTATGAGGGTATGGTGCAACACCTTTTCAGAGAAGTTAAAGGTGTGGATATAGGTACTTTGCCGCGCATGACATTCGATGAAGCGATGGCCAATTACGGAAATGATAAGCCAGATATTCGTTTTGAAATGACTTTTAAGTACCTCACAGATCTGGTAAAAGGGAAAGGTTTCCCGGTATTTGATACAGCTGAATGCGTGTTGGCTATCTGTGCAGATAATTGTGCTACCTATACCAGAAAGCAATTGGATGAATTAACCGAATGGGTGAAACGTCCACAGATTGGAGCAAAAGGTTTAGTCTATGTTTTCTGCAATGCTGATGGTACTTTCAAATCATCCGTAGATAAATTCTACTCACAAGAAGATTTGAAACAATGGGCTGAAAAATGCGGAGCCAAGGCGGGAGATTTACTTCTTCTTTTAAGTGGGGATACCGCTCAGGTGCGCAAACAAATGAGTGAATTGCGACTAGAAATGGGACAACGTTTAGGATATCGAGATAAGTCTGTATTCAAAGCCCTTTGGGTAATAGATTTTCCTTTGTTGGAGCAGGACGAAGAAAGTGGCAGATGGCATGCTATGCACCATCCGTTTACCAGTCCGAAGCCCGAAGATATGGACAAGCTGGAATCAGATCCGGGTGCCATCAGAGCTAATGCTTATGATATGGTCATCAACGGTGTTGAAGTGGGTGGAGGCTCTATCAGAATACATGATAAAGTTTTACAAGGTAAAATGTTCAAAGTACTTGGCTTTAGCGAAGATGAAGCAAGATATCAGTTTGGCTTCTTAATGAATGCTTTCGAATACGGTGCGCCGCCACATGGTGGTATCGCCTTTGGTTTCGATCGTCTGTGTAGTTTGTTTGGCGGTGCAGATGGTATTCGCGATTTCATTGCTTTCCCTAAAAACAATCAGGGTAGAGATATGATGATCGATGCACCTTCTAATCTGGATAATAAACAACTGGACGAATTAAGCATTGGTTTAAAAGTCTAAGTTGGCTGTCATTTTTGTGCCATATTGTTGGCTATAAGTCTGATAGAGCTTTTTTAGTGATTATCTTTGTGTGAAAGATTTTTACTATGAATACAAATTTACTTTCCTCTCTTACCAGATTCTTTTTATTGCTTGTTGGTTTGTCCCTAAGTGTTCTATATGCTCAGGATACCATTCCTCCCGTCATTAACCTCAATCCTGGGAGTAATCAAAGTATTGAACTTAGATGTGATAATCCACCATACGTAGATCCTGGAGCTACAGCCTATGATTTACGGGATGGTAATTTAACTTATGGTATTAAAGTGTTTAGCAATGTTAATACACGCAGACCTGGTAAATATTTTGTGCGTTACACAGTGTCTGATTTTACTGGAAATAAGACAACGGTAGATAGAGTGGTTAATGTTGAAAATACTAAATTTCCAATTCATTTCGATGCGTTTAACAGTGGCACTTCTTTCATGTTTACAACCTATCAAATTACACCAACCAGAATGTCTCATAACTGGATGTTGGATGGCGATACAATGAAGGCTTTTAAAGATGAAATTGCGATGTTGACAAATCTGACAGATGGTAAGGAACATGAGGTTTGTATTGTCGAGAAATACTGTGATGGAGATACCAGTTTAAAATATTGTGAATTGGTTTTAGATACCATTGCAGATTCTCGTTGGGTAACATTTAAAACTTTCAGAGATCTTAACAGTAATTGTCGAAAGGAGAATGATGAACAAAGTTATTATCAGTTTTGGGGAATATTTAATGATACAGGTAAAATGATTCCTGTGTTTTTTGGCCCTTCAGGTTCAATCGGTTATTCAATAATAGATACTAATACCGGCTATCGGATTCCGGTTTATATGAATACATTGGATACTTTTAATCTGACATGTTTTGGTCATGATACCATCATCGCGCCACAAACCTATAAAGATACCATCTTACATTTAACTATGGCTTTTAGTTGCAAGCCCAGGTTAAGCGACTATGAGGTGTTTGGTTTAAGCGCTTCTGGAAGGGTATTCCCCGGACAAAAATTTCAGGTGTATTCATCGTCGACCAATAGAAATTTTTATAGTTATAATAATTGCGGTCGACCCGACAGTGGCTGGCTGGTATTTGAGCTTAATGGCAAGGGACGTTTTACTTCCACGCTTAGTGGCAGTTTGACACCAGATACTTTTACATCTAATAAAGTAGTGGTAAAGGTAGGTAACTTAAATATAGGTAACCTGTCTCAGTTTGCGGCTTTGGATGTGTTTACAGATACCACAGCGCAATCAGGTGATACTATCACTATTAAAGTTAGTATTGTTACACCTAATGCCGAAACGAACAAGTTAAATAACTCCTATTACCGAACTTTTGAAGTAAGGAATTCATATGATCCGAATATGAAGACCGCAAGTCATGAAAAGGTATCGCCTGGGTTTGATCAGGCCATAACTTATAACATCGATTTTCAAAATACTGGTACAGCAGAAGCTATTAATATTGTATTGCGAGATACCTTGGATGATGCTTTAGATACCAATTCTTATACCTTGCTAGGCAGTTCGCATGCCGTTCAGGTAACCCGTCGCGGTCGTGTTCTAAGTTTTAGGTTTGATGGTATCAACTTGCCGGACAGTGGAACTAACCAAGCTGCTTCGCATGGGTTTGTGGCGTATTCTGTTCAGCCGAAAGTCCCAATGTCAACCGAGCAAATTATCAGAAATACGGCGTATATTTATTTTGATTTTAATCCGCCGGTAGTCACAAACACTGCAGAAACCTATACCTTTGTTAGTAATGGCTCGGTTGCCAATCAAGATTTTAATCAATTTAAAATTTGGCCCAATCCTGCATCGAATACCATCAATTTTTTATCCATCTCTAATGATGCCACAACTGCAACCATAATGGATGTATATGGTAAAACCATAAGACATGTAAATGCTTTTACATCCGGACAAATGAACATATCTGATTTGCCTTCAGGAATGTATTTGCTGAACTTGAAATCTGCGCAATTTAATGCAACCTACAAGGTCATAAAAGAATAATTATTCTTTGATAGATAATGCACCTGAAGGGCATTTTAACACTTGCTTAATAATGGCCTCTTTACTGGCATTTTCTGTTTGTACCCATGGTGATTCTTTGGGTTTGAAAACTTCAGGAAGGCCTTTTACGCATATGCCAGAGTGGATACATTTAGAAGGGTCCCATAAAATGGTAGTGTCGTCGATGGTATAAGTTTTTTTCATATAGGGGTTTATTTTTGTAATGCTTGTATTAAACCTTGTGGATCGTCTGGAGATAAGACTTTTAAACCTTTATCGGTAAAAATCATCACCAGATTATCTCTGCGGGTGCATTGTAGAACAAAGGTTTTTAAATGGCTGTTTCTAAATTTTCCGAAATAGCCAAACATGCCGCCAGAGCCAAAAAGACGGATGGAGTTTTTAATTTCCTCCGGTTCGCCAGCGCGCACATTAATGATTCTGCTGCGTTCGTATTTTGCGGGACCAATTAATCGGTTTACAATGACAAGTTCAGGTGTGATTTCATAACTGCTGGGCTTCCATAGATAGGCGAGAAAGATGCTAACAGATACAATTGGGCCAACGATATAAAAGGTTTGTCTGTCCTCTGAAACTAAGAAGGCAACAATTAATGTGGTCGCAACAAATAAGCCGATAAACAAACTTAAATACTTAGCGGTTTTGTCGAGTGATACGGAGAATTTCATATAATTTATTGAGAGAGTTGTGATGTTTTTATAATGTCTTTAACTTCGATGATGTTTTTCGGATATTGGTAATAGGCTGTTCTTATCATTGATTGTCCGAGTTCAGCGAGGGTTGAAGCTGTGTTAGGTGCCACTAATTTAAGTATAGGGTACAGCCATCCTAAGTAGTTATAGTATTTCAATGTGTTCTTCATTCCAGGTGTTGGTTTTAGCATGCCTGGTCTGTAAAGATAAACTTTCTTAAATGGGAGTTTTTGTAAATCGTTTTCGGTTTTACCTTTCACTCTTGCCCACATCAATCGGCCATTTTCAGTGCTATCTGTTCCTGCTCCGGAAATGTAAGAGAAGGTCATGCCCGAATGTGCACACTGTTCAGCGAAATGCATGGTTAGCTCGTAGGTCATTTTGGTAAAATCTGTTTCATTCATGCCAACTGAAGAGACTCCAAGACAAAACAAACAAGTATTGTATGCTTTAAAAGTATCTTTTAATGTGCTGATATTGAAAAAATCCTTATGAATGATTTCCTTTAATTTCGGGTGTTCATATCCGCATGATCGTCTGCTAACAACCAGTACAGAGGCAACTTTGTCGGAGTTCAAGCATTCGTGAAGAACGCCTTCTCCAACCATGCCTGTAGTGCCTGTTATAATAATATTTAGAGGTTCTGACATATCTATAATTTTTTAGCCGTAACTATAAGGGACTCGAAGGTAAGTGCTTCATCTGAAATTCCTGTTGTAGGGGTTTCTTTTTTTTCAGTTATAGAGATGATTTCAAATGAATTCTTTTCAAGTAATTGACAAACATCTTCTTTGCTGTATAAAGTAAATCCATAAGCAGTAAAAGGATGATGTTCCATAATGTGTTTTGGTCTAATTGCGATGGTGAGCAAACCTTCAGGTTTCAAAAGTCGCATTAAAGTAGATAAGGTAGAGTCGGGCTGTGACCAGAAATACAATGTATTTATAGTGAAAATTCTGTCGTAGATCGGCTCAGAGTAAGGCAGGTCGTCAATGGAACAATGAAGGAATTGTACCTTGTTTTGGCGGCAAAGTTCTGCATTGTATTTTCTGGATGCCTCCACCATCTCTTTAGAATAATCAATTCCAGTATAGATAATGTCTGGAAAGCGATTGAATAATTCACTAACAAAATGTCCATTTCCCATTCCAATTTCTAATACTTCTTGCTGTGGATGTATAGTAAGTTCTTCAAAAGTAAACTGGTGAATTTGCTGATTGCTCAAATTCATTCTTTCTCCGATTTCTTTTGCGAAATCACCTTTAGGTTGCCGCAGCTGTTCTGCGACAAATTTCCAGTCGTTGGTGTTATCTTTCATAAAATTCTATTGGCAATCCATCTGGATCTGCCATAAACATAAATCTTTTGTGAGTGTGTTCGTCTTTTCTAATTGCTTCGGGATTGTAGCCATGCGTTTTTAGATAAGCTTGAGTGCCTTCTATATCATCAACTTCGAATGCCAGATGTCTTAAACCACAAGCCTCCGGATAACTAGGTCGTGCAGGAGGTGCAGGGAAGGAGAATAGTTCGAGGACATACTGCCCGTGTAATGAAAGGTCTAGCTTGTATGAATCTCGGTCAGAACGATAAATTTCCTGCATCACTTTTAGTCCTAATAATTCGACGTAAAACTCTTTAGACCTATTGTAGTCAGAGCAAATGATAGAAATGTGATGTATTTTATTAAGGTGTATTGCTGGTTTCATATGTTTGTTATTAATTAAGATTTAGGTATGTGGAATACTGATCGCTTGTAAAAGGCTATTCTTTTACTAATCTAAATTAATAACACGGTCGGTTGCCCATTAAAGGGTATAGTTTAAGGAAATGCTTTAAAGTAAATGATTTAATCATCGTTGAAATTGAGCATAACAAATTTAAGTATAAAGACTTTAAAGTTTTTAAAGATGTATAAAAATACATTAAATATCGATGAAGGTTTAAGCCGTTCGCTTTAGTTTGGTTCGCAGAATTCTAATTCTCGCATTCAGAGAGGGGATGTCTTCGTTTTCCAGAACATCCATTAAAAGGATGAAATGGTCTTGTGTTTTTCTATGCAAAACGGATAAGTCAAATAAGCTTTGGAGTGCGTTAACTCTGCAAATTTTTGATTCATTTCTGTCGCGAACCCAATCTTCTAAAAGTTGAGACATTTCTCTGAATTCTGAGTTGTCTAGCAGAAGTCTGGGTAATAATTGTGACAAGTGCCATTTTAATTCTTTATTTTGAGCAATGTGACAATAATTAATAATGGTGTTTTTATGTTTGCTTAAATAATCGGGATTTGCTCTTGTAATCTTTTCAATGGCATCAGCCGTGCGCTCAACGATAAGGCGGTTTCTAGTTTTAAGACAAGAAAACAGAATATCAAAATCTGCTTGATTTTGTACCATTTTAATTACCACATCAACGCCTTCAATTCCTCGAAGGTCGCCACTGTTCAGTAATTGTTCATACAATATTTTGCTCATTTTTAATATCCTGATTGTTAGATAGAGATATCAATCAGTCAACAATAATAAGCGTAAATTGCAATTAAGAAAAGCGATCGGGGAAAAATTCCTGCACCAGTTCTGTAAACAGTTTCATAGTCAGGGGCTTACTTCTGAAGTCGTTGATTTCTTTGATTTCTCTGGCTCTTTTCTCGTCGTCTGGATTAAGCGAAGTACTCAACATAACGATGATGATTTGAGCTTTTTGGGACTCATCAAGCTGACAGTATGCCTCCATGAATTCCCATCCATTCATCGCAGGCATGTTGATGTCTAGCAGGATGAATTCTGGTTGAGGGTGTTTGTTGTTTATTTTTAGCTTTAAGAATTCCAGAGCTTGTAATCCGTTGTTTGCTTTTACAATGGTATTGACATATTCTGAGAGTCTAATAATTCTCTCGTTTAAAAAGTTGGTGCCTTCGTCATCATCAACTAATAAGACAGTTTCTAGTTTCTTGTTTATAGGTATCATATGTTTTTAGAGATAGTGAAATAGAATTCAGTGCCTTTTCCAGGTTCTGACTCAAACCAGATTTTTCCATCGTGCAACTGTACTATTTTCTTGCAATGGGCTAAACCTATTCCAGTTCCTTCGTAGGAATCTTTAGTATGTAAACGTTGGAAAATAGTAAAAATTTTATCTTGATATTTTTTATCCATTCCAATGCCGTTATCACTAACGCAGAATAACCAATGTGTCTTGTTTTGTTCTGCGCGTATATGTATTTCTGGCGGTACCCCAGGCTTGTGGAATTTTAGAGCGTTAGCTATCAAGTTTTGGAATAATATTCGAAGATGCAAGCCACTGGCATATAGATGAGGTAATTCTTCATAAGTAACTTTGGCATTACTCCTTTCGATGCTATTGGTTAGGTCGTGCAAGACATTTTTAAGAATGTCGTTAAGGTCTTCTTTGCGAATAATCATCTGTTTGCCGATGCGCGAGTAATCAAGTAAACCTTTAATTAACTCTTTCATCCTGCCGGTACTTTGTTGAACAAATTCAAAATACATCTGTGCATTTTCATCAAACACACCTTCGTATTCTTGCTGGAATAATTCAATAAAACTGGTTATAGAGCGAAGTGGTTCTTGTAAGTCGTGTGAAGCGATATAAGTAAACTGTTCAAGTTCCTTATTTTTCTCTTCCATGTCTTTGATGTAATGGTTAATTTCTG
>JACCDI010768594.1_pt1 | contig 27633 bp, 25 predicted proteins | sample 7442791 | NCBI WGS metagenome assembly JACCDI01 (sample SAMN15323434, study PRJNA562643) | freshwater metagenome | isolation source: river surface water | place: USA:Blue River Watershed | collected 2017-08-15
CTTGGTGCGCGTCCGTCAGCCACTACGATAAAGTAGAAAGGCCTTTTTTTACTACCATGACGCTGTAGTCTCATTTTTACTGCCATTTTAAATAGAAATTTATAGGCGTTAACAAATAGGGTTAATCTTTGCAAAGGTACTGTTCTGTACGCAATTAGACAAGAAAATTAGAAAACCCAATATAATTTTATTGAAAATCAGTTAATTAGGCCTATTCTACCTTTTCATTCCAGGTATTCTCCCCCCTAAACCACCACCCATCATCTGACCATTCATCATCTTCATCATTTGCTTCATTTGGTCAAATTGTTTGATAAAGGCATTGATTTCAGCGATGTCTTTTCCAGCGCCTTTAGCAATCCTTGCCTTTCTACTCGGTGTTAATACATCAGGATTTCTTCTTTCTATCAAAGTCATCGATTGGATAATGGCCTCTACACCTTTGAATGCATCTTCTTTGATATCTATATCCTTGATGCTTTTTCCAACACCAGGAATCATGCCCATTAAATCTTTTAGGTTACCCATTTTCTTGATTTGCTGAATCTGCGTTAAAAAGTCTTCAAAATCAAATTGATTTTTTCGAATTTTCTTTTCCAATTTTTTTGCTTCAGCTTCATCAAATTGTGCTTGTGCTTTTTCAACCAAAGAAGTGATGTCTCCCATCCCTAAAATTCTTTGCGCCATTCTCTCCGGATAAAAAATATCAAGTGTATCCATTTTCTCTCCACTACTCATGAATTTAATTGGCTTATTCACAGTATATTTAATGGAAAGTGCAGCTCCGCCCCTTGTGTCACCATCTAATTTGGTTAATACCACACCAGTAAAGTCTAAGCGATCGTTGAAAGCCTTTGCAGTATTGACTGCATCCTGTCCCGTCATGGAGTCTACAACAAACAATATTTCTTGTGGCTGTATAGCAGACTTGATATTTGCCACTTCATTCATCATTAATTCATCTACTGCCAAACGACCTGCAGTATCTATGATAATGACATTTTTATTATTTTGTTTTGCGTATGCAATGGCATTTTGTGCAATAGATACTGCATCTTTATTTTCTCTTTCTACGAAAATATCTACTCCAATTTGTTCTGCTAAAACAGTTAACTGATCCATTGCTGCAGGACGATAAATATCTGCTGCAACCAACAATGGTGCTTTTTTTTGTGCCTTTAAATAAGTAGCTAATTTACCAGAGAAAGTAGTTTTACCACTACCCTGTAAACCTGCTACTAAGATGATGGTTGGATTTTTTGAACTGTCCAATAAGCTTGCTTCTGAACCCATCAATTTAGTTAACTCATCTTGCACAATTTTTACCATCAACTGACCAGGACTAATCGCATTGATTACTTTTTCACCAATTGCTTTTTCCTTAATGCTATCTGTAAATTCCTTTGCAATTTTAAAATTCACGTCGGCATCCAACAATGCTTTTCGGATATCTTTAAGGGTATTGGCCACATTCAGTTCGTTGATACGGGATTGGCCTTTTAGATGTTTAAACGCTGATTCTAATTTTTCACTAAGTGCATTGAACATAAATCGATCTTTATAGGCTGCAAAGATAAGTCTTCATAAGCAGCTAAAATCAGGTCTTTTTATGTCCGATTCAGTCCGTTTATAATGTAGTCTAAATTTTTAAAAAACCACCTAAATAATTGATTATCAATTAAAATAAAAAACTAAATGGGTTGTTTCCCAAAGTCTTTACAGTTTGTTAACGAATAAAGTGCCAAAAATACTTGGAAGCAAGCATTTATTTAATATTATTGCATCTAACGAACCCTTATTAGGGTATTTTGATATTATGAGTAAGAAACAATTATTTACACTTGAATTTCCTGTTAGATGTTCACCAGCGATTTTATTTGAATTCCTTTCCACAGCGTCTGGTCTACAGGAATGGTTTGCTGATAAAGTGGATGAATGGGAAAATGTTTTCAGTTTTTCATGGAATGGCGGCACACCAGATAAGGCAGAGATTTTAGATCAAGAAGAAAACAAGTTTATTCGTTTTAGATGGTTGCACAGTGAAAAAAACGAATATTTTGAATTTTGTATTGAAAAAACAGAGATTTCTAATCAAACTGTATTGATAATCAAAGATTTCGCTGAAAAAAATGAAATCAAAGACCAAAGTCAACTTTGGGGTTACCAAATCAAAGAACTATTTCATAGAATAGGTAGTTAGCACTACAATTTTGTTCAAAAAATTAGACATACTAATTCTTAGGGCCTTTATTGGACCTTTTTTGGCAGCATTGACCATCTCGATATTTGTGCTGACAATGCAATTCTTTTGGCTCTATATTGATGATTTAGTAGGAAAAGGGTTGGACACATTCATCATATTGAAATTAGTAGGTTTAGTTTCTGTAAGCATGTTGACAACAGCCATTCCATTGGCCCTATTATTTTCTTCTATCATGACTTTTGGCAATCTTGGAGAAAGCTTCGAGTTGATTGCAATCAAATCTGCTGGCATTCCATTAGTACGTTTCATGCGTCCGTTGTTCATTTTCGCAATTTTCTTGGCTGGTATTGCTTTTTTGTTAGCCAATAATATCATTCCAGTTTCACAAATGCGATTGACCACATTGAAGTATGAAATTATTGTATCTAAACCAGCAATCGACTTAAAAGAAGGTGTCTTTTATGATAAGATTGATGGCTATGTAATTAAATTGGGTAAAAAAGAATCCAATGACAGTGTCATTAGAGATATTGTCATTTTCGAAAAAAGATTTGGCTTACAAGACAATATGATCATGGCAAAATCTGGTGTGATGCGTGTTACACCTGACAAGAAATTTTTAGAGTTCATTTTATACAATGGTTGGCGTTACCAAGAAAAAGGATATAGAGCTACAACCAATACAGAATTCACAAGGCTTTATTTTAAAGAATATAAAAAGGTTTTTGATTTGAAGACATTTCAAATGAATAAAACTTCAGATATTATTTATGATCCAAAAATGTTGAGTGTTCGTCAATTAGAAAAAGCAATTGATTCTATTCAATCTATGGACAGCTTTTTTATAAAAAAAGCAAGGACAGAAATTTATCCATATTTAAAATTCATGTTACTGAAGGATAGTGGTCAGCTATTCAAAAAAGCGAAAGTCGCACCTGTAAAAAATTTTGATGCAATCATACAACCTTCAGATCAAATGACCATCACTGATGCTGTGGGATACCAATTTTCTTCTTTACAAAGTAATTTAGCTAGCTTAGCCAATATTTATCAAGAGCAGCAACGTTCAAGTACCATGCATGCCATTGAATGGCACCGGAAATTCACATTGTCTTTTGCGTGTATCGTCTTGTTCTTAATTGGCGCGCCACTTGGTTCAATCATCAGAAAGGGCGGATTGGGAACTCCAATGGTCACCGCAATTGCCTTTTTTGTGGTATTTTTTCTACTCAACAATTTTGGAGAAAAATTAGCTAAATCACAACAATGGTCTGTCTATGCAGGCATGTGGCTCTCAAGTTTATTTTTGGTCCCAATTGGACTGTTTTTGACATACAAAGCCATGCGAGATTCACAGTTGTTTAATCAAGAATTTTACTACCGTTTTTTACAACCAATTAAAGTAACTTTACAGAAGTACTTTAAAAAATAATCCTATGTCATCTTCTAATAACAGCCGACGTCAGTTTATCAAACAAACAGGCAAAGCAAGTATTGCATTGGCTGGTTTACCCTTCATAAATACATTTGGCCTAATTCAACCAAATCAAGAGATCCATTATCAACAACTTCCTTTACAATACGCATACAATGCTTTAGAGCCTTTTATAGATGCCATGACGATGGAAATCCACCATACAAAGCACGCAGCTGGTTACACAAAAAATTTAAACGATGCTTGTATCGCTGAAAATGTGGATATAAAAACAAAGTCAATTACTAATTTATTGGCTTCTATTTCAAAGTATTCAACAAAAATGCGCAACAATGCAGGAGGTCACTACAACCACGAATTGTTTTGGCAATCCATGCAACCTGCTCCAAGTTCAATACCAACGGGCACTTTTTTAAAAGAAATTGAAAAATCATTTGGCAGTTTTGCTGATTTTCAAAAAGTATTTTCAGATGCCGCAAAGAATAGATTTGGAAGCGGTTGGGCTTGGTTGATTGTGAACGATAAAAATGAGTTAGCCATCTGTTCTACCCCAAATCAAGACAATCCTTTAATGGATATTGCCGAAACAAAGGGCTTCCCATTATTAGGACTAGATGTATGGGAACATGCTTACTATTTGAAATACCAGAATAAAAGAGCAGATTATATTTCCAATTGGTGGAATTTAGTGAATTGGAAATTTGTTGAGAATAGATTTAACTCAACTAAATAATTAGATCATCAAAATCCATCCCATTGCAAGCAGCTAAACAGAATTTAAAAATACAATTCTATGTCACTTCATTGAGTGTCGTGCTTTTTGTATTAAAATTTGTTGCCTATTTCATGACGCATTCGCTTTCTGTTTTATCAGATGCATTAGAAAGCATTGTAAATGTTTTAGCTGGCGCTATTGGACTTTACAGTTTGTACGTTGCTTCTAAACCAAAAGACAAAGAGCACCCCTATGGACATGGTAAAGCTGAATTTATTTCCGCTGCATTTGAAGGAAGTCTGATCATTACTGCGGGTTTAATTATTTTTTACGAAGCAATAGACGCATTTTTTCATCCAACACAATTACACAGCCTTGACAATGGAATTTGGGTACTATTAGCGACTGCTTTTTTAAATCTTTTTGCTGGTCTAATTGCAAAAAGAATGGGAAAGAAAAATAAATCACTAGCACTTGTTTCTAGTGGGCAACATTTGATATTGGATAGCTTCACCACATTTGCAGTTACAATTGGTATCGGCATAGTGTTATACACAAATATCACTGGCATTGATGCTGCATTGGCTATCTTAATGAGTTTTTGGATTATCTATAACGGTTATCAAATCATCAGGGCTTCATTGGCAGGTATTATGGACGAAGCAGATCTTGCATTATTAGAAGAAGTGATAGCTGAATTAAATAAAAATAGAAATGTAAACTGGGTAGATTTACACAATTTACGTGTGATCAAATATGGCAGCTTAATGCATATAGATTGTCATTTAACTGTGCCATGGTATTTAAATGTAAATGAAGCGCACCAAGTAGTAGAAGATTTTACAAATTTAATTAAAGAAAAATTTGGATCAAGCATTGAATTCTTTGTACATACAGATGGATGTATGCCTTATAGTTGCCCCATCTGTTCTGTAAAGGATTGTCAACAAAGAAAAGCGCCGCTTGCACAGCATTTAGATTGGACCATTGAAAATGTATTGTCAGATTTAAAACATCAATTATAAATAGATAGGTTATGAACGCATGGAAGGAATATCAAGAGGCAAATAAAGATCGTTTTTTAAAAGAGTTATTGGATCTTTTACGCATACCAAGTGTAAGTGCAAAGTCTGAACATAATGAAGATATGATAGCATGTGCCAATGCAGTAGCAAAATCATTGAAAGATGCTGGTGCACAAGTGACCACCATTTATGAAACAGAAGGACACCCAATCGTATATGGTGAAATCATAGTCGATCCTTCGTTCCCAACTGTACTTGTATATGGGCATTATGACGTACAACCAGCAGACCCATTGGAACTATGGCATAGTGGCCCCTTTGATCCAACCATCATAGATGGTAAAATTTTTGCAAGAGGCGCTTGTGATGATAAAGGTCAATTTTATATGCACGTAAAGGCATTGGAAATGATGACCAAAACCAATAGCATGTGTACCAACGTGAAATTTATCATCGAAGGTGAAGAAGAAATAGGAAGTCCAAATCTTGCAAGCTTTGTTAAAGCCAATAAAGCATTACTTAAAGCAGATGTAATCTTAATTAGTGATACAGCAATGATCAGCATGGATACACCTTCTATTGATATTGGTGTAAGAGGATTAAGCTATATCGAAATAGAAGTAACAGGCCCAAATAGAGACTTGCATAGTGGCGTATACGGTGGTGCGGTTGCAAATCCCATCACGATATTGTCAAAAATGATTGCATCTTGCCACGATGAAAACAACCATATTACCATCCCAGGATTTTATGATGACGTAATTGAATCAAGTCCTGCAGAAAGGGCAAAAATGGCAGAAGCTCCATTCGATGAAAAAGAATTTTTGCAAGACTTAGGCATAGCGAATGTTTGGGGTGAAAAAGGCTATAGCACCAATGAAAGAACAGGGATTCGACCAACTTTAGAAGTGAATGGTATTTGGGGTGGTTATACCGGCGAAGGTGCTAAAACTGTATTGCCATCTAAAGCATTTGCAAAAATTTCTTGCAGGTTAGTCCCCAATCAATCTTCAAAAGTCATCACAGAAAAAGTATTGAATTATTTTAAATCCATCGCGCCAGACAATGTAACTGTGCATGCATTTGAACACCATGGTGGCGAACCCTACATTACACCTATTGATTCGCATGAATACCAAAGTGCAGCAAAAGCAATTACAAAAACATTTGGTAAAGCGCCTATCCCAGTTAGAGGTGGTGGTAGTATACCTATATGTTCCTTATTTGAACAAGCGTTAGGATTAAAAATTGTATTTATGGGTTTTGGCTTGGATAGTGACAACCTACATAGCCCAAATGAAAAATACGATATTGTAAATTTTTACAAAGGCATTGAAACCATTCCTTATTTCCATCAATATTTTGCAGAAAAAAAATAGAGATGATGAGTGGACAACAAGAAAAAAAAGAAAAACTAAGGCTTGATAAATACTTGTGGTCTATTCGAGTTTTTAAGACTAGAAGCCAAGCCACAGAAGCCATTGAGAAAGGTCGTGTGAAACTCAAAGGAGAAAATGTAAAAGCTGCTCGTAATGTTGTCATCGGGGATATATACGAAGCCAGAACAGAGCATAAAAACTGGATCATCAAAGTAACTCAACTTTTAGATGGAAGATTAGCCTATTCAGAAGCCATCAAATATTATGAAGACTTGACCCCTATTGAGGAATTGGAAAGGGTAAAACAAGTAGCAGCTACATTCCAAACAGGTAAACGGTTAAGTAAAATTGGTCGACCAACCAAAAAGAACCGTAGAGATTTAGGTGAATTTTTGGACTAATCTCAATTATCTTTGTATTATGACCATTGAAATCTTAACTGTATTGCCAGCATTATTGGATGGCCCCTTTGCACATAGTATCATGAAACGTGCACAAGAACGCGGGCTATTAAATATTAAATTACATCAATTAAGAAACTGGGCAATCAACAAACATGGACAAGTAGATGATTATCAATATGGAGGGGGTGCAGGGATGGTCATTATGTGTGAGCCTTTGGCAAATGCAATTGATGATTTGCAAAAAGAAGGTGGTCAATTTGATGAAATCATTTTCGTAACACCTGATGGTAAGCGATTTGAACAAAAAGATGCCAATAACTTATCCTTAAAAAATAGAATTCTTATCATTTGTGGACATTACAAAGGGATTGATCAAAGAATCAGAGACCTTTATGTCACAAAAGAAATTTCCATCGGAGATTATGTATTAAGTGGAGGAGAATTAGCTGCGGCAGTCATTGTAGATGCAGTGGGAAGATTGATTCCAGGTGTACTGAATGACGAAACCTCTGCATTAACGGATTCTTTTCAAGACAATTTATTAGCGCCGCCAGTTTATTCCAGACCTGCGGACTTTAGGGGATTGACTGTGCCACCGGTTTTACTTCAAGGCGACCCTAAGAAAGTAGAAATATGGAGATCTGAACAAGCTTTGAACAGAACAAAACAAAGACGTCCAGATTTACTTGATAACCACTAATAGCCGATTGATTTTGCCTTTTAACTACCATTTACCCTTGCTATTTGCATTTTGTAACAATCTTGATGCAGCATTCGTTTTATTAGTTGATATTTGGCTTTTTAATTTGATTGAATGACCTTACCACTCAAAATTTTCGCTTTTACATTAGCTATCCTATTTTCGAATAGCGGATGGTCACAAAAGATTGCTCCTAATCAACGCGAATTTACCTTAACAATTAAACCCACTAAAGTTCCAATCAAATTAGACGGGGTCATGGATGAACCCTCTTGGAATACTGTAACAGCAGTTAGTGATTTCAAAAAGAAATTTCCAAACGACATTGGAGCTCCAAAAAAACAAACAGAAGTAAAGTTTTTATACGATGATAAAAATATCTATTTTGGATTCAAGGTATACGATACTGGTACGCCAATTACCAAAAGTTTAAAAAGAGATATTGGTCATGACGGCATGGACGGGGTTGGTATTATTTTAGACCCTACCAATCAACAAACCAACGGATTTTATTTTGTACTGAGCGCATTAAACGTACAATCAGAAGACCAACTATCAGGCTCAAGTAGCGATGGGATAAATTACAGTTGGGATAGTAAATGGTTTTCAATGACGAAGGATTATGGCGATTATTGGATTGCAGAAATTGCCATTCCACTGAAATCTATCCGATATGACGCAGCCAATAAAAACTGGGGCGTGAATTTTGTAAGAATTGACGCGAAAAATTTTGAATACAGCACTTGGACTAGAGTTTCAACCAATTTCAAATCATATGATTTGGGATTAACAGGTCTAATGAAATGGGAGTCAAATCCACCAACAAGTGCTAACAACGTTATTTTATTGCCTTATTTAACTGGAGGAGCAAGCGAAGATAAAATAAATAGTACGTCAAGTACCACTGGCAATGCAGGCTTTGATGCAAAAATTGCTTTAAATTCTGCACTGAATCTAGACCTGACTGTGAATCCTGATTTCTCTCAAGTTGAAGTAGACAATCAAGTAACCAATTTGACAAGGTTCAGCATTTTCTTACCTGAAAGAAGAGCTTTTTTTCTAGAGAATTCAGATTTGTTTGCAGGTTTCGGCATTCCTCCTATTCGACCTTTTTACTCTAGAACAATTGGATTAGATAAAAATGGCAATAAAATCCCTATTTTATTTGGCGCAAGATTATCAGGGAATCTAACACCAGATCTTAGAATCGGCGCCATGAATATGCAAACAGGAAGAAAAGGAAACTATGCGCCAGAAAATTTTTCTGCATTTACACTTCAAAAAAGGGTTTTAAAAAGATCAATGATTAAAGGGTATTTTTTAAACCGTGAAAATTTCATCTCTGTAGAAGAAGAAAAATTAAACCCTTTAAACAAATATGGCAGAAATGCAGGTATTAGTTTTGATTATTCCAACGCAGAAGGTACGGTTAGTCATTGGGTAAATTACAATTTATCCATCAAGCCTACTATTAAAGACCTCAATAACTATTATGAATTTGGAACCAGTTATAATACTCGAAAATTTGGCTTTGTATTAGACTTTGCCAATGTTGATAAGAATTATTATACTGATATGGGATTTGTGCAAAGAATTGAAAATTACGACGCGGCAAGAGACACCATCATAAGAGTTGGCTACAGACATATCTTCTCTGAAATATCTTATAATATTCTTCCATCAAAAGGTAAGGTAGGAAGGATAGAATCTTCTTTTAACAATTTTGTTGTCTTCAATCCAGATAATAGTTTTAATGAATGGGAGAGCACGCTTCAAATTAAAACAGACTTTAAAAATGCTTCAAACCTTCGATTACGTTTAAGCAATAACGTAACAAATTTGCTTTTTGCCACTAGCTTTACAGACGGTATACCACTTCCTGCAAAGCAATACCAATATGCACAAGCAGGAATTGGCTATTCTTCTGATGCTAGAAAATTATTTGGTTGGGCAACAGAGTGGACGATGGGACAATTTTACAATGGCAAAGTACAAAGTGCAGCGATTGGTATTAATTGGAGAAATCAACCACATTTAAGTTTAAGATTGAACGCACAATTAAATAATATCCAATTGCCAGGGGCTTATGGTAGCACAAGATTGTTGTTAATCGCACCAAGGATTGAATATAATTTTAGTACAAAATTATTTTGGACCAATTTCATCCAATACAATACACAAAGTAATAATTTCAACATCAATAGTAGATTACAATACCGATATAAACCGATGAGTGATTTCTTTTTAGTTTATACAGACAATTATTTTACAGACCCTTTATTTAAAAATAAGAATAGAGCACTTATCTTTAAGCTTAGTTATTGGTTTTAATTCATCTAACTAAGCAATAGTATGCAAACAACTACCCTACATGGCCAATATGTAGACATACTCAACAAGCGTATCTACCCAGCGACGGTAGTCCTTCAAGAAGGACATATAGCTTCTATCACAGCATCAGATTCAGCACCTGATCAATATATTTTACCCGGATTCATAGACAGTCATGTGCATATTGAAAGCAGCATGCTTGTCCCAAGTTCATTTGCAAGACTTGCTGTGGTCCATGGCACTATTGGAACAATAAGTGATCCCCATGAAATTGCCAATGTATGCGGCCTTGAAGGCGTTCAATACATGATTGACAATGGTAAAAAAGTACCCTTTCATTTTTTCTTTGGAGCACCAAGCTGCGTGCCTGCTACCCAATTTGAAACTGCGGGAGCAAACATTGATGCTATCGAAACAGCAAGACTATTGGCATCACCAGATATATATTATTTAAGTGAAATGATGAACTTCCCTGGTGTTTTACAACAAGATGCGGAAGTTATGCAAAAAATTAAAGCAGCACACAGCATAGGCAAACCAGTAGATGGACATGCCCCGGGCTTAATGGGTGATTTAGCAAAGCAATATATTGAGGCAGGCATCAGCACCGACCACGAATGCTTCACAATTGAAGAGGCAGTTGATAAACTAAGTCATGGAATGCATATCTTAATTCGTGAAGGCAGTGCTGCAAAAAATTTTGAAGCCTTATATGAACTATTGGACGACCATCCGAAAAAAATTATGTTATGCAGTGATGATAAGCACCCTGATAGTCTATTAGAAGGACATATTAATCAATTATGTGCAAGGGCAATTGCCAAGGGCATCAATCTATTCAATGTACTAAGGGCAGCATGTATTAATCCGGTATTGCACTATCAATTACCTACCGGCTTTGCTCGCCTTCATGACCCAGCCAATTTGATTGTAGTACAAGACTTAAAAGACTTTAAGGTCATTGAAACATATATCAATGGTACATTAGTAGCCAAAGATGGCAAGTCAATGATTGAAACCATACAAGCTAATGCAATTAATCAATTTTACGCTAAACCAATAGAATTGACAGATTTATGTTTAAATGAACATCAATACCCTAGCAAAGATGGTCTTGTACCAGTAATACATGCAATCGATGGTCAGCTCATCACCAATTTAGTATGGGAAAAAGCGCTTATTCAAGATGGAAAAATTGTTTCAGATACTAAAAAAGATATTTTAAAAGTGGTAGTGTACAATCGTTATCATGCAGCCAAACCAAAAGTTGGACTCATTCAATCTTTTGGATTTAAAACAGGCGCTATTGCTTCCACAGTCGCACACGATAGTCATAATATTATTGCCGTGGGTGTAGATGATGAAAGTATCTTAAAAGCAATCAATTTAGTGGTAGAAGAAAAAGGAGGCATAAGCTGTGTTCGAGCAACGGAATCAAAAGTAATTGGCCTTCCAGTTGCTGGATTGATGAGTATAGCTGATCCTTATCAGGTAGCCAAGACGTATATTGAAATAGACCAAATGGCAAAATCATTGGGAACAACACTTGCATCTCCATTTATGACACTAAGTTTTATGGCCTTATTAGTGATTCCGCACATTAAAATGAGTGATCTTGGACTTTTTGATGGCGACCAGTTTAAATTATATTAATTTTGATGTATTACAATAAAGAAATTAAATCTAGTATATGGTCATCGACTTAAGTAAGCATAATAGTTTATTAAATCATTGGGTTGCGGAACTAAGGGATGTACAAGTTCAAAATGACAGAATGCGTTTTAGAAGAAATATTGAACGCATAGGGGAAGTTGCTGCTTACGAATTAAGCAAGACTTTACAATATAAAAAGGTAGATATCACTACTCCACTTGGTGTTGCCAATACCCCCTTGATTGAAGTGCAACCCGTACTAGCGACAATTCTTAGGGCAGGACTACCTTTGCATCAAGGCATGTTGAATTATTTTGACAAAGCCGATAATGCTTTTATTTCGGCTTATAGAAAACACCACCCAGACGGCAGTTTTGAAATTAGTCTGGAATACATGAGTTGCCCAGATTTGAATAACAGAATATTAATACTTTGCGATCCGATGTTGGCTACTGGTGCATCTTTAGTAGAAACCATTCAGGCAATTCAAAAAACACAAAAACCAGCACAAATTCATATTGTTGTCACCATAGCAAGTCAAGAAGGAATCGAATATGTAGAGAAAGCATTAGGTGCCGAAATTCCTATCTGGTGTGCTGCAATTGACCCAATATTAAATGATAAAAGTTATATCGTTCCGGGATTAGGAGATGCAGGTGATCTAGCATTTGGTACTAAAATGCAATCATAGATCAGCGTACAATCGTATCTTTATATAAAATACGAAGCTTTGCTGAAAGAACTTATTTTATCACTTCGCGCCTACTTCCTAGCGCACCGATTTATTTTAGATAATAAATTATGGAAGTGGATGGCTTTGCCTGGTATGATCTATACTAGTTTATTGATCATTGGGATGAACTATTTTGGACAAACTTCTAGTTTTTTCATTGAATCTATCATCTTAAAAACTGGCTTAAAATCATTTATTGATAGTTTGAATAGCAATTGGCTAGGTTTTTTTATCACGATGGGGAGTTTCTGGCTTTGGTTTACATTATTGTTATTTTATTTTGCGCTTTTTAAATATCTATTTTTAATTTTCTTTGCGCCACTTTTTGCTTTTTTACATTTACGCATTGTCGCTATTCAACAATCAATTCCATTTATTTTTAACCAAAAAGAATATTTAAAATTAGTAGCCAGGTCGATCCTAGTCAATCTGAACAATATGCTGTGGCAGACTGTCTACTTGATCCCAATTGTTTTGGTTTGTACCTTACCCGTAGTAGGATGGTTTACGCCCCTGTTTACCATCTTAATGGAAAGTTACTTTCTTGGGTACGCAATGATGGATTTTGGATTAGCAACTGAAAAACAAAATAGACAGCTTGCTGCAACTTATTTGAGTCGTCACAAAGGTCTACCAATAGGCAATGGCATTGTTTTTTACCTTTTACATCTTCTTCCTATTATTGGATGGATTACTGCTCCTTTTTATGCTCTGGTTGCAGCGCATCTTAATACACAAGAAATTAAAGACACAGAATAATGATGGAATCTCTAGGAAAAGTGTTGCTATTGCCAATGTTATTGCATGAGGAAGGCTGGGATGCACTTCCAAAAGATATCGCTATTTGGATTAAAAATTGTGACGCATTTTTTGTTGAAAATGAAAAAACAACAAGAAGGTTCTTTAAAAAAATCTGGAAGGAAATGGTCATTGACGATTATCAATGGTACACCATACACCAAGTAGAAGAGGATCAAATAAATACCTTTTTGAAACTATTAAAATCAGGCAAAACTATTGGTATTGTGTCAGAGGCAGGCTGTGCAGGCATTGCAGATCCAGGACAACTACTTGTTGCAGCAGCACAAAAAATTGGCGCTACTGTAAAACCATATATGGGGCCATCTTCCATCTTACTCTCATTGATGGCAAGTGGATTTAATGGTCAAGGGTTTACATTCAATGGCTACCTTCCTATTGATGCTTCGGAAAGAAAAAAGAAATTACAAGCACTCGAACATATTGTTTCGACGACTCGTATTGCCCAACTTTTTATTGAGACCCCCTATAGGAATAATCAACTATTAGAAGCGATTTTGCAAACATGTCACCCGAATACTCAACTTTGCATTGGCGTTGATATAACTGGACCAGAAGAGTCAATCAAGACCGCTAGTATACAATATTGGAAAAATCATAGGCCCGAACTGCATAAAAAATTAGCCATTTTTATTATCGGAATTTAAGTATTTACCGAATCATGATATAGATTGGTATTTGGTATACTTATGAATGCAAAACAAAATAAAAATTTGGAGGGCTTCAAATCCTGTTTTTTTAATTTGTTGTTATCTGTTAATCGGTATTTTTTGCTTTAAAGCCTCTTATCAATATTGTCCAAGTTTAAGTGAAGCGCAAATAATACTTATTCTATGCAGCACTTTGTCCCTATTCATTATTTCAAAGCATATCGCATTCTTTAAGCATGAAGCGTCAATTTTACCTACCTTAATAGTGATCGTTTGGGGCTTCTGCATAGCTCAATTTAACCAAGATAGTGGTTTTTTAAATGCGATTGTTTCCTCTGAATGGATCATATATTTAAGAACAGCTTTTATAAATAAAATCGATTATTCATTTACCAATCAAGCCTCCAATGAATTTGTAAAAACACTCTTATTTGGTACTAAAAGCAATTTGTCAAATGAATTAAAATCAGCTTATCAAACCCTTGGAATCATGCATATCATTGCAATTAGTGGTATGCATTTAGATATTTTATTTAAACTATTAGAAAAAGGGACAGCATGGTTTCCTGCTACCAAATGGGCTGGATGGATAAAATTTGTGCTGCTTTTAGTTGTAGTTTGGACCTATACTTGTATAGCACATGCAGGGCCTTCTGTTGTAAGAGCTAGTCTATTTTTTACAATTGTACTAATAGCGCGTTTTTTTAAATTGAATTTATTTTCATTCAATGCAATAAGCACTGGTATATTACTTATGTTATTGTATAGTAGTCATGTGCTTTCTTCAATTGGTTTACAACTTTCTTATGCTGCTGTAATAGGTATCTACTTTTTTAATCCTTGCTTATCAATATTATTAAAAATGGAAAATAAAATTCTAAAGCATATTTGGGAAAATCTAACTATATCATTTGCTGCTCAATTAACAACATTGCCTATCATATTATACTATTTTCATTCAATTTCAAGCTTGTCAATCATTGGTAATTTTTTATTTATTCCGGCAAGTAACTTATTACTTTATGGTTTAATATTTTTTATGATCACGCCTAATTTTGCTGGGATATCAATCTGGATTGCAAGTTGGATCAATGCATATATTGCAAAAATGAATGAACTTCTTTTTTACATATATCAAGTTTTACAAAAAAATGAACCCGTATATGAAATGGGTATCTTGGGTCTTATTTATTATTATTTCGTACTTTTCACAGGCTATTATTGGCTTAAAAATAAAGCCCCAAACTATTTTTTCCATCTATTATTAGGGAGTTGTATCTATAGCCTACTAAAGTTATTCAGCATTTGAGTCATTTTGTGGAAAATCTAAACAAATCAAAAAAATAGAAGCTTGTACCTTTACATATGGAAAAGAAAATACAATCTGCACTGATCTCTGTTTTTTATAAAGATGGATTAGAACCACTATCAAAAACCCTACATCAATTAAATGTAACGATCTATTCGACAGGTGGGACCCAAAAATTTTTAGAGGACCTCGGTATACCTTGCGTGGCTGTTGAGTCAGTAACAGGTTATCCTTCTATATTAGGAGGTCGTGTAAAAACATTGCATCCTTCAGTATTTGGTGGTATACTTGGAAGAAGATATGAAGCTCAGGATCTTCAAGAGATGGAAGCATTTAAGATTCCAGCTATTGACTTAGTCATTGTAGATTTATATCCATTTGAAGAAACTTTAAGAACAAGTTCTGAAGAGAAAGCAATCATTGAGAAAATTGATATTGGAGGACCATCGATGATCAGGGCAGCTGCCAAAAATTTTAGAGACTTAACTGTGCTAGCCGCAAAAGAGGATTATACTTTATTGAACCAACTATTGATTGATCAAGAAGGAAATACAAATCTAGAGCAAAGGCGAGCATTTGCAGCAAAAGCTTTCGAAGTAGTAATGCATTATGATATTGCAATAAGTAATTATTTTAACCCATCCAATAGTAAAGTTTTACGATATGGTGAAAATCCGCACCAAGTAGCTACATTTCATGGAAATTTAGATGCATGGTTCACACAGCTCAATGGAAAAGAATTATCTTACAACAATTTAGTTGATGTAGATGCAGCAATCGCATTGATTCAAGATTTGCCTACCACTAGCTTTGCCATCATCAAACATACCAATGTTTGTGGTGTGGCACAAAGAGATAGTGTATTTGCAAGCTGGGAAGCTGCTTTAGCTGGTGATCCAGAAAGTGCTTTTGGAGGTGTATTGGTTACCAATGGAAAGATTGATAAAGCAACCGCAGAAGCCATTCAAGAAATTTTCTTTGAAGTTTTAATTGCACCTGCATTTGAAACTGAAGCATTAGAGATCTTGACTACAAAGAAAAATCGTATTTTATTGAAGACAAAAGAGGGCATGCATTTTAGTCCAACTCAAAAAAAATCAATTCTAAACGGCAGTTTAGAACAAGGTATAGATACAGGCAATTATTCTAATTGGGAAGAAGTTGGTGCAAGACCTTGTACTGAGGATGAAAAAGCTGATTTGATTTTCGGTAACATCATTTGCAAACATTTAAAAAGCAACGCTATCGCACTGGTGAAGCATAAACAATTGGTTGGTAAAGGTTGTGGTCAAACTTCTAGAATTGACGCTTTAAGACAGGCAATTGAAAAAGCGAAGCAATTTAATTTTGATTTAAAAGGCGCAAGTTTAGCTTCAGATGCATTCTTCCCATTTGACGATTGTGTAAGAATTGCACAGGCGGCAGGGATCGAAGCATTTATTCAACCAGGAGGTTCAGTTAGAGACAAAGACAGTATTGCTTATTGTCAAGCAAATGGATTAGCAATGGTAATGACAGGATTAAGACATTTTAAACACTAATTAAATCAATGGCTAATCAAAACAAGGCCTATATAGCATTAGCCGTTACGAGCATTGTGTGGGGAACAACATGGGTTGCCAGTAAAATGGGCATATCACACATGCCCGCTTTTGAATTAGCAAGCATAAGACAATTCCTAGGCGGCTCCTTGTATGTAGGATTTTTTTTATTGAAAGGAGAAGCATTACCAACAAAAAAACAATTTTTTTGGCTACTTGGAATGTCCCTATTGATGTTTGTTTCTTCTAATGGAATAGCCACTTATGGATTACAATTTATTACGAGTGGCTTAGCTGCTTTAATTGCTGCATTATACCCTTTATCGGTGGTTTTGATTGAGCGGTATTATTATAAAGCAATTATGATCACTCCAAAAACATTGATAGGTCTCTGTTTAGGACTATTAGGTATTGGTTTTATTTTTTATAAAGATAGCTTAACTATCCATGGAAGTCATTATTTATTAGGTGTTGGGCTTTCCCTATTAGCGATGATCACTTGGAGTATAGGCTCTATCATTATCTCGAGAACAAAAATAAAGATCAACGCATACAACTCCATTGGATGGCAGATGCTTATTAGTGCAGTCATTATGGCATGCATTTCCCTCATAAGTGGCGATTATGTTCCTTTGACTCAAATTCCAGCCATCTCTTGGGGTGTTATCTTGTACATGGTAATTGGAGGCTCTGTATTTGCATTTATTTCATTTATCTATAGCATGAAGCACCTCAAATCATCTATTGCTTCTTTATATGCTTATATCAATCCGATCGTAGCAATTTGGGTTGGCTCTATTTTATTAAATGAACAAATGACTTGGAATAATATCGTTGGTACATTATGTACTTTAGTAGGTGTATATTTAGTCAATAAGAGTTTAAAAGATCAGAAAGATCCTGTACATGCAGTTTCTGATGCGGACGCAATGTAATTTAAATAGCTATTTATTTTTTTGCTTTTCTTTCCAAAGTTGGTTGAAAGTTTTTGTTGGAAATTGCAAAGGTGTTCTATGATGTGCCCAAGCTTTAAAAATTTTATTAACAACCCAATTTTTAATCGTGGCATTGCCCTGATTCATCAAAAGTCTATTTAAAGAAGCCTGCTTCCAAATTTTCCATGCAAATTCCTCCGAATAATTACTTTCCCCTGCTACGACCGATTCTCTTCTGTTTTCCAGAAGTAGTTCATGTAAATTAATTTTAACTGGACATACTGCAGTGCAATTTCCACATAGACTCGAAGCAAAACTCAAATGCTTGTAATCATGCATCCCTCTTAAATGTGGGGTTATCACACTTCCAATGGGCCCGCTATAGGTGGTTTCATAGGCATGGCCACCAATATTTTTATAAATTGGACAGGCATTCAAACATGCTCCACAGCGAATACAATAGAGCGCTTCTCTACTTTTAGCATTGGCCAATAAATTAGTTCTGCCGTTGTCTAATAAGATAACATACATTTCTTCTGGACCGTCTACCTCACCAGCTTGTTTTGGTCCACTGATAATACTGTTATAAACCGTTACTTGCTGACCAGTACCATAGGTAGATAAAAGGGGCCAAAACAAGCCAAGATCAGTTACAGATGGGATTACTTTTTCAATACCTACTATAACAATATGCGTTTTTGGAAATGCAGCAGAAAGTCTGGCATTCCCCTCATTTTCGGTCAATGCGATGCCACCAATATCAGACAAAATAAAATTCGCTCCAGTTACACCAATCTCAGCTTGAACATACTTTTCTCTCAAATTTTTTCTTGCAACTAAAGTCATTTCTTCAGGTGTCAAATGAATATCAGTACCTAGTTTTTCTGAAAATAGTTTTGCGACATCTTCCTTACTTTTATGCATTGCAGGAGTAACAATATGATAGGGTGCTTCCCCATCAAGTTGTTGAATGTACTCTCCCAAGTCTGTCTCCACAGATGCCACTCCAATAGATTCTAAATAAGCATTCAGATGAATCTCTTCGGTCACCATGCTCTTACTTTTCACTAAAGTTTTACATTCTTTTTTCTTACAAATAGACCCAATAAAATCAAGGGCTTGTTCACTATCTTCCGCCCAAAAAACCTTTGCGCCGCGCTTTGTAATTTGTTCTTCGAATTGTGTTAAATATAAATCCAAATGTTCAACCGCTTCCCATTTTCTATTTTTTGCAAGTGCTCTTACTTTTTCAAGATCATTGAACTGCATTTTACCCTTTGGAACAACTGCATTGTATTTTCCAATATTGAAATTTATTTTTTTTCTGTGCGCAATATCAAGTGCCTTTTCACTACTTTTTTGATCAAAAGATTCCGCGTAAATACTTTGCATAATGATTTTATTTATTCTCTAAATGCTTTGCAGATGCTTCTAGTGCTTCATAAAATTCAGTTCCATATTTTCTTATAATAGATTCCTTTAAAAAAACATAGGCAGGCACTTTCAGCTTCACACCAAGATTACATGCAGCCTTGCACAAATCTTCTCTTGGCTCATAATTCATATATTCAACTGAGGGGTCAGATTTACTTTGTTGGATTTTAATAGGAAACAAATGGCAGCTAATTGGTTTTTTCCAAGGAATCTTGCCATCATTGTATGCCTGTTCAAAGGCACATTTAATGATATTTTGTTCGTCTTTATAGCCATAAGCACAAATGCCGCCATTGATGGTTGGCGTCACCCATCCAAATTCACGGTCATACAAGAACTTTCCTACTGTTTCAATTTCCTTAATCCCTTGTTTAGTCATATAAGGCTTAACAAGCTCATAAAATTCCTTCACATATTCTTTTTCTTGATCCTCTAAGGGCGCTCCCGCATCCCCGTCTTCACAACAGCCCCCTTTACACTTTGTTAAATCACAAACAAATTGTTCTTCTACAACTTGATCACTTACTAAAACATGGTCAATTATAATCATACTAAATGCGTTAAAACAAAGGTATTACTTATTGCTTAAGATTTCCAATGAAAGGTATTTACAAGTTGTTTTAAATCTTGGTACAAGAAGTCAATGACGGGCGCCAAGGAATCTGCATTGGGTGTGGTATTAAAATAGAGTGCTCCTCGTAAAAAATGACTGCTCGAGTCCGTGATAAAAAACTGATAAGGACTAGCCACGTCACCGCCAAGATGGAAAAATACACCACGAAGCCCCTTTGGATTTTCAAAAGCAGAGTCTTCAATAAAACTCGCCTTATTGGAGTGGTTGTTTGCAAGATTATACGCATCACGAACCAGCACATCAAGTTGATCTTTTTGGATTGAATTGTAACTCATGTACACTGTGGCATTTAAGCTTGGAAATTCCAAATTCATCCATCCTGCTTTTTGTTGATCCCCTTTTGTTGCCACTTTATTATCAACATATGCATAGACGGGAATATCAAATGTATAAGGCAAATGATGCACTGCATTTGATAAGTATTTTTTTTGAGGAAGCGCAATAGCAGGATATGCGGTAGCTTTAGGAGAAAAGTCAGTATTACAAGCAGCAAAACTGAGTAATAATAGGACTGTTAAAATAAAATATAGCTTATACATGCTCCGAACTGCTTGTTGTAGTAGGCGTTATGATGGATTGCACTTTATGAATTCTATTTTTTTGAATTTCTAAAGCAGTAAAACTAAATTGTTTATACTTTACAACTTGTTGAACAGTAGGAAATTCCCCAGCCAATTCAAGTATCAGTCCAGCGATCGTATCACTTTCCCCTTTAACTGCATCAAAAAAATTAGTAGGCAAGTCAATAAAATTACAGAAATCAATAATAGCTGTCTTGCCCTCAATAATATAATGAAAGTCATCTATTTTTTTGATCATCGATTCCTCTTCATCAAATTCATCTTTAATATCACCAACAATTTCTTCTAAAATGTCTTCCAATGTAATGATGCCACTTGTGCCTCCAAATTCATCAACAACAATGGCAAAATGAATACGTTTAGACTGAAACTCCTTCAATAAATCTTCAATCATTTTTTGTTCATGTACGAATAATACAGGGCGGATTAGTTTTTGCCATTGATAAGAAGCATCTTCATGGAGATGAGGAATGAGATCCTTAGTATGGATAATACCGACAATGGTATCCAAATCGTCTTTATAAACAGGGAAACGACTATAGTTATGCTCTTTCACGCTATCCAGCAACTCATTGTATGAAATAGTGTCTTCAACCCCATAAACATCTAACCTTGTTTTCATGATTTGACGAACACTGATGTTGCCAAATTTCACAATGCCTTTTAAAATCTTCTTTTCACTATCTAATTGATTGGGGGAAGTTGTTAATTCAATCGCATGGTCTAATTCTTCCATGCTATAAGTATTGCCTGTATTTTTTTGTGCTAATTTCTGTTCAATTAAATTGGTGTATTTGACCATCAATCCACTCATTCTAGAAAATAAGAAATAAACTATTTGAATAACACCTCCAAAATCTTGCGCGAATCGAATATTATTTTGAGTAGCCATGACTTTAGGCATGATTTCGCCAAAAAATAAAAGCAATAATGTTACTGCTAAAACTTTTACAATAAATTCAATGCCAGGTATTGGGATTTGGTCAAAAATAAATAAGTGATCGATTAAAATATTAGAGACTAGTATGATACAAATATTTATAAAGCTATTTGCAATCAACATTGAAGTCAATAATTTTTTTGGGTCCTCCAATAAATCCACGATTCTTTTCAGCGGTCTATAATTCTTGGTTTTTAAAACTTGTATGTCTTTGTATGACAGTGAGAAAAAAGCCACTTCAGATCCTGCAATCACAAAAGATAAAAAAAGCAAAACAAAAAGTAATAGAAGCAAACCTGCGTCTTGTTGCATTTTTGAAACATCAAAATAAGTAGCTGCAAGAAATATGAATTTACTCGAGTGGGCTTCCATGGTGGAAAGTTACTAAAAAATCATTAATGATCTTTGGAAAGGCATATTTTGAAAACTGCTTAGACTTTACCCATAAAGCATTTTGGAGCATTTTAGGGATTTTAGTGAGCTCAATACAAATGAATCTTGCCTCAATGGTTTGGTGCGTCAAAACTTGCTTATACACTTTTGGTGCTCCAACAGTGCCAATGTACAACCATTGCTTTTGAGTTAAACCAAATTGATGTGTCAATACAGATGCGATGTATGTATTTGAAAAGTTCGGTAAACGATCGTGCTCCATTACATAAAATTGAAACAATCCATTCCATATATCTCCATCACCTCTTTGTTGTAGCATCCATTTCCCATTGAAATTGAAACAAAAAAAGTCAAAATTTCTTTTCTTTTTAGTGATACGTTTTAATTTGACTGGCAATTGATGCACTTTATTGACATTGAATGCCACACATTTAGACGCCAAATTACAATTTGCGCAATCTGGATTAGTTGGCTTACACACTGTGGCTCCAAAGTCCATGATTGCTTGATTGTACTGTCCGGGTGCATCTATATCAAGATTTTTATCAGCTAGCTCATTGAATAATGCAATTCCCTCTTTGCTATCTGTTGGCGTTGCAATACCATAAAACCTAGAAAGCACCCTAAAAACATTGCCATCCACAACAGCATATGGCAATTTAAAAGCAAAGGATGCAATTGCAGCTGCTGTGTAGGGGCCTATTCCTTTTAAGGCCAATAAGGTTTCGTACTTATTTGGGAAAATACCTTTCAAGTCCTTGGCTATATACCTGGCAGTATGCAATAAATTTCTACATCGATTATAATAACCCAAACCCTCCCATAATTTAAAAACTTGCTCATCCTTCGCTTTTGCTAAATCCTGTATAGTTGGGAATACTTGGATAAATCTTTCATAATAAGCAAGGCCCTGATCTACCCTTGTTTGTTGCAATATGACTTCACTTAGCCAAATTTTATAGGGATCCAATTCCCCTTTCCAGGGCATGGATCGATCATTATAAGCTTGATCCCATTTTAGAAGTTGTTTTGTAAAATAAGTGGCCATAAGGAGCAAAATTGCCTAAAAATAGGCAGACCTGAGACAGATTCATAAGAATTTATACTAAAAATGAGCTTGAAAAATATCATATATATAAATTATTAAATACATATGCGCCTAAAATTATGTTAAAAAATGAATAAAAAAAACGATCATATAGTTGCAAAAAGTGAAAAATTCATTTATTTTTAGTACCAAAACCCCAAAACCACCATGAGAAAATCTGATCTCATCAATCAAATCTCTGAGAAAACGGGAATACCTAAAGTTGATGTTTTAGTCACTTTAGAAACCATGTTCAAAGAAGTAAAAGAAAGTTTAGCAAATGGCCAAAATATCTATATTCGTGGCTTTGGTAGCTTTATTACTAAAAAAAGAGCTGCAAAAATTGGTAGGAATATCAAAAAAAATATTGCGGTAGAAATTCCTGAACATTTTATTCCTGCTTTCAAACCAGCAAAAGAATTTGTAAACGAGGTAAAAAGCAAACGTAAGTAGTTAACTTTGCAAAAATCTTTTTGCATTGAAAAAACCTCAGCTTATTCTCATCTTGTTAGGGCTACTACTATTTAGTGTGCTCTACTTTTTTACCCCTAGATTTGCAGCTACTGTTGGCAGTGCAACTGCACAATCAAATGAAAATCAAATAGTTACTACAGAATCTATTTTGAATTCTGCTAAATTAGCCCTTAGCGAAAATCAAAAAATTGCGCTCTTATCCATTGAGAATCAATTAAAAATGGCCTCCACTAAAGAGGATAGTATAAAGTCATACAATCAATTGAAACGGTTTTGGGCCGATTCGGCACAAAAACTAGCTCCATATTTATATTTCACTTACAGAGCTGCTTTGTTGGAAAATTCTGAAAAAAGCCTCACTTTTGCAGCCCAGCAGTTGGTAGACAATCTATTGACGCCGGACGCGCCTCCTGCACTCCAGCCATGGATCGCAGGAAATGCAAAAGTTCTTTTAGAGAAAGCATTGGTAATCAATCCAAAAAATGACTCCGCCAAAATCAATCTTGGCGCATGTTATTTGTTTGGTAATTTATCTGACAACCCTATGCAAGGGATTACAAAGATCAAGGAAGTGGTAGACAATGATTCAACCAACTCATATGGTCAATTTATCCTAGCATTAGGAGGTAAAAAATCTGGACAATATGATAAAGCAATTGAACGCTTTTTATCGGTTTTGAAAATTAAGCCAAATCATATTGAAGCGATGGTTCATTTGGCAGAATGTTATGAATTGACTAACCAAAATGCTTTGGCTATTGAATGGTATACCAAAGTTAGCAATAACGTAAATATACCTGAAGCCAAAGAAGCCATCTCTAAAAGAATACAAGAATTAAAGAAATAACATTTTATAACAGAAAAAGAATCGAACATGCCTTGTGGTAAAAAAAGAAAACGTCATAAAATTGCGACGCACAAAAGAAAAAAACGTTTAAGAAAAAACCGTCATAAGAAAAAGAACAAATAGTTCTTTTCAACACAAGCATTTTTCGAATGAAAAATGCTTGTGTTAGTTTCTATTGCACGCCACTCTTCTACCAAGCAACTTTACTTTACCTTTTACCTTCCTTTGTAAAGTGGTCGTGTTTTCAAAAAACATAAAGCATTCTCACGCTATTAGGTGAGTTGTATGTTTTATTAAAAGTTGCTATTCGTGAACAAAGATTTAATTATTAATAGCGCTTCTGATGGGGTAGAAATTGCCTTGTTAGAAGACAAGAAATTAGTGGAGATACACAATGAAAAGATTGATGCCCGCTTTGCTGTAGGCGATCTCTATCTTGGAAAAGTGAAGAAGATTATTCCAGGCCTCAATGCAGCCTTTGTGGATGTTGGATTTGAGAAGGATGCATTCTTGCATTATACCGACTTAAGCCCTTATGTCAAGTCAATTATTAAGTTCACGCAAGATGCGATGAACAATCATAACAATCAATTTGATTTTGCAAAATTTGAAACTGCTCCTGAAATTGTAAAAACAGGTAAAATCAGCGAAGTATTGAATGGCAAACCAAATATATTGGTTCAAATTTTAAAAGAACCAATTGCCGCTAAAGGTCCACGATTAACTTGTGAAATTTCTTTAGCGGGTCGTTTTGTAGTATTGACGCCATTTAATGAGATTGTTGCAGTTTCAAAAAAAATCCATTCTTCTGAAGAGCGTAAACGACTTCAAAAAATGATGGAATCTATCCGACCAAAAAACTTTGGTGTCATTGTGAGAACAGCTGCAGAGGGAAAGTCAACAGCAGAATTACATGAAGATTTACGCACATTGGAAGCAAACTGGAAAAACATTCAGTCCAATTTAAAAGGTGCAGTTCCTCCAACACGTATCATGAACGAGGAAAGCAAAACGACAAGTATTTTAAGGGACCTTTTAAGTGAGGACTTTAATAAGATTGTAGTGAATGATAAAAAGATTTATGATATCACTTTGAATTACTTGCAGAGAATTGCGCCACACAAATCAAATATTATTAGTTTACACACTGGTGACATTGGTATATTTGATCAGTATGGCATCACTAAACAAGTGAAATCCTCATTTGGTAAAACCATTAATTTAAATAGTGGCGCCTACCTCATCATAGAACATACGGAGGCTTTGCACGTAATTGACGTTAACAGCGGATTTAAGAGCGTTGGTAACAACCAAGAGGAAAATGCCTTACAAACAAATTTAGAGGCAGCAGAGGAGATTGCAAGGCAATTAAGGCTAAGAGACATTGGTGGAATCATTGTCATTGACTTTATTGACATGAAATTACCTGAACACAAGAAAAAAGTACAAGAAGCTTTAGAAGGGTTCATGAAGACAGATCGTGCAAGACATGCTATCCTGCCAATTTCAAAGTTTGGCCTATTACAAGCCACAAGACAAAGAATTAGACCCGAAGTCAATATCAATACTTCCGAAGATTGTCCTGCATGCTCTGGAACAGGTAAAATCACTGCAACGTTATTGTTGGAAGATGAGATGGAGAAGAAATTAGCATATTTAGCAACACATGGCCACAAAAAGCTAACCATATTGGTACATCCTATTATTCACTCACATTTAACAAAAGGATTCTTTACAAGTATTGTAAAACGTTGGAAAAAGAAGTACAAATTAAAATTACAATCTCAAGCATCCAATACAAGTCATCTAGTTGAATACAAATTCCTAGATGATCAAATGGAGGAAATAAAATTTTAAAATTTTCTCTGTTTTTTTTGGAAAACAACGCATAAAAAAAGACCCCGAAAATTCGGGGTCTTTTTAATTTCATCATGTTAGGTTCATTAGTAACCTTCGTTCTGAACCAATTGCTTATTCACATCCATCTCTCTTTGAGGAATAGGTAAAATTAACTTTGGAGAATTCCAAGCCAATGTACCCACTGGATTTTGCAATCTTTTAGCATCAGGTAATGACTGTCCTTCAAAAGCTAATTCTAATTTTCTTTCTTTCAAGATATCAGCCAAAGTAACTGCAGTTAAAGCAGGTAAACCAGCTCTTGTGCGGATCGCATTCACATCACTCAATGGTGTTGCTCCAACAGCGGTATTGTTTCTTTGATTTGCTTCTGCTCTTGTTAAATACATTTCAGATAAACGTACTACTGGCACATCACCAAAACGGTCTAAATGCTTTTTAGTGTAGTAATTACCTCCTGACAATTCAAAATAAGCTTTTCTTGCATCACCAGTCTCGTATTGTGCAATATGAGCGGTTTTAATCTTACAATCACTTCTACCTGCAGTACCAGAGATTGAACTAATTGTTCTACCAAAATAGGTATTCAATGCATTCACTCCATCTTGTGCAGTTACTTTTATAGAAAATAAATATTCTCCTGGAGTCGTTCCGCCGTTGTTGATGAATGTAAACCAGTTTTTCCCAATTTCAGTTGCTAATGTTTTACCACTTCCAGTAATTACACGATTAGCAGCAGCACCAGCTTCTGTATAATTCTTCAATGCTAAGTAAACTCTTGACAATTGAGCTGCAGCAGACCATTTTGTAGCATAAATACCATTAGAAGCAGGTAATAATGTTTCTGCTTTAGTCAAATCAGCGATGACTTGATCATACACTGCTTTTACAGTAGCTCTTGCTTTATAATCAGCTTCAGTTACGTTTCCTGTTGGTGTTAAAACCAATGGCACACCAGGATTAGTTGCATAATCACCATCACCTACAGCCTTTGCATACAACTTAACAAGTTCAAAATAAATAGAACCTCTCAAGAACAAAGCCTGTCCTTCTACTGAATTTTTCTTAGCGGTAGAAGAAGTTACTTTATCAACCGCAGACAATACATTGTTAACACGATTGATCGTACTATAAGATGCAGCCCAAGTACCAGCAGCATTTGAATTATTTGCTGTCATCTGAGCTTTGTATGCTTCCGATAAGCCGGCAAAAGTACCTGTGAAATTAATATTTTCACTATTGCCGATCAACTCATTCAATACCATAATGTCTCCACCATACACGGTAGCAGCTTGTGCACCGTCGTAAGCTCCAATTAAGGTTACATTCACGTCACCTTCAGATAACAATGCTTTGTCATCTGCGATACTTTGATACGGGAACACGTCCAAACGCTTTTCACAAGCCGTAGCAAGTAAACTCGTAAACAAAATAGCAGCTAAGTATTTGTTTATTGTTTTATTATATATTTTCATAAAATTCATGATTAACTAATTAGAAATTAATGTTTACGCCAAACAAGATTGTTCTTGGTTGTGGCGACGTGTAGAAGTC
>JACCDI010529304.1_pt1 | contig 27612 bp, 24 predicted proteins | sample 7442791 | NCBI WGS metagenome assembly JACCDI01 (sample SAMN15323434, study PRJNA562643) | freshwater metagenome | isolation source: river surface water | place: USA:Blue River Watershed | collected 2017-08-15
GTGGCGGGCGGCCTCTCACGATCCCGAGCCCCGAGGTGTGCGCGCGCGCCGGCGACCAGGGCGCGGACCGACCCGAGGTGGCCGAGATCGTCCAACTGGGCTGGGACGCGGCCCTGCGTCTGCTGCGGCCGCTCTGAGCTTGCCAACGTCCTGCCCACCTAAGGAAGCCTCACCATGTCCGCTGCGTCATTGAAACTCGGAAAGATGCGCGGCCTGCAGCGTATGGCCAACGAGGCGGGACACTTCACGATGGTGGCCCTGGACCAGCGCCCCCCCATCGCGCAGATGCTGGCGGCCTGCCTGGGCATTGCACCTTCGCAGGTGCGCTTTGAGGACATGCTGGCGGCCAAGCGCCTGCTGGTGCAGGTGCTGGGCCCCCACGCCAGCGCGATGCTGCTGGATCCGAATTACGCCTTGCCTGCGGCCCTGGCCAGCCTGCCGGCGCGTACCGGTCTCCTGGTGACGCTGGAGGACCATCGCTTTCGCGATACCGCGCAGGGGCGGGTGTCGCACTCCATCGCCGACTGGAGTGTGGAGAAGATCAAGCGCGCCGGTGGCGACGGCGTGAAGGTGCTCGCTTGGTATCGGCCCGATGCCGCGCCCGAGGTGCGGGCCCACCAGCAGGCCTATGTGCGCGAGGTTGGCGAAGCATGCCGCCGCCACGATATCGCCTATGTGCTGGAGCTTCTCACCTATCCCTTCCCTGGGCAGACATCGTCGGCATCACCGCAGCACGTGATCGACAGCCTGCGCGAATTCGCCCGGCCCGAGTACGGCGTCGACCTGTTCAAGCTCGAGAGCCCGTTACCCGGCGCTGACCTGCCCGAGACGGACGGGACGCCCGCACATCGCGAGGCGCAGGCCGGATTCGACGAGATGGGGCGGATCTGCCGCGAGGCCGGAGCGCCCTGGGTGCTGCTGTCCGCCGGCGTCACGCCGGCGCAGTTCCTGCGCGTGATGCGCTACGCCTATGCAGCAGGGGCCCATGGCTTCCTGGCTGGACGCGCCATCTGGGCCTCGGCTCTGAAGCGGTATCCAGACCTGCCGGCCTGCGAAGAAGTGCTACGCACCGAGGGCCTGCAGACCCTGCACAGCCTGGTGGACCTGACACAGGATGCAGCCTGCGCCTGGACTCCCGACTACAGCGGCTTTGACCACCTGCGGGCCGAGGGCGACCTGTGCGCCGCTTACGCCTGAGGGGCGAGTCGGGCGCCGCGCACGCAGGCTAGGGGCGCTGCTGAAACTCGATCTTGCTGGTTTCGAGCGCCTGCCGTATCTTTTTTTTCTCCAGCTCAAAGCGCTCCACCATCTCTTGCTGCGCGTACTCCACGCCGTGATAGCGGTGTAGCGGCAGTGAGTGGCCTTTTCTACTGAATACGTCGTGGGCGTGCAGCTCGATGTGGGCCTTGCGAGCGAGTAGGCGACGGTGGTTGTCTTGCCGCCAGTACTCGTAGGCACGTTTTCGCGCCATCACACGGGTCAGGTAAGGAGCCAGGAAGATGGCCATCATCACCAGTGCCAGTAACCAGGAGGCGCCTGGCGCAACCTGAAAGGCGTATTCAGATTGAGAGATCAGGCCTTCAGGGCGCAAGTGGATACGCAGTGTCTCCAGCAGGCGACCTGAATACGCCGCGTCAATATCGTCGCCTGCTGAGGTCGTAGCGGTGGGTGATGCGTCAACCAGCGCCTGGCAGGCTTCCAGGCGCAGCAGGGAGTCTTCCCGGTCGCTGAAGATCTGCGGTGCCATCAAGGGCTTCAAGCAGCGGTGGTAAGACTTGCTGCTTTGCGCCGAATGTTCTAAGTGAACACGGAGTAGTGCCGGGCTCATCCGTTCCCAGCCTTTGACGACGGCGGCAAAGCGGATGTCATCGGAGAATGCCGCCGTCTGCAGGGGGATGGCGGCCGCAAAGCCCAGCGTAGGAAAGACCAGCCACACCGGCATCAGCGTCAAGACACGCTTGACGCGACCCACCCAGTTTTCGTCGTGTTCGTAGCCAGTCTGGATGGTGAACCGCAGCAGGTTGAAAAGCAGGGCACTCCAGAATAGGGCGATAGGCAGCACCAGCAGCCCGATGTAGACCGGGGCGCTGAGCTTGTCGCGCAGATGGATAAAGATCTCATGGATGCTGAGCGCCGAGCAGATGAAGTGGATCAGGGTGACGCATAGGATGCTGATGCCGTAGGCCCTCGCCACTCGGCGCTCGTCGGCAGCGATACTGTCATCCAAATAGAAATACTCCGGGTCTCCGCCCGAGACCCAGCAGAACACATCGTCGAGGGTCGATCCGCTCAAACTCATATCGGAGCGTCTTTCTTGCGTTTTGATTGGATCCAGTCCCACACGCGCTGCTCGTCCACTGGCGAGAAGCGGGTGTCCACTGCCCGGCGGATAGCGGCGCGGGGATGCGCGGCGGCATAGAAGTCGTGCTCGCGTGACCAGTGTTCGTAGCGCGGAATGGGGCTTTCCTTGTGATAGTCCCCGACCGTGGCATCAATCGAGGACTGGAAGGAGGCATGGTGATTGCGAAGTAGCGTGCGCAGACTCTGATGGCGCAAAGTTTCGTAGGCGCGCAAGGCCGCTGGCCGCAGGAAGTCGCGCATCACAAGACCCGCAACCATCAGTGCGGTGAGTAGTGCCGTCAGCAGTCCGTTTGAAACGTAGTTGACCCACATGAGACGTAGTCGCGCGCCGAAGAATACTGACTCCGATAGTTCCTGCTTCATCCAGGCATTGGCGTCTTCCGCGAGCGTCCCTAGCTGCTCTTCGATGAAGCTGACCTGCCGGCCCAACTTCTCAATCTCGCCGCCTAGGCAGGCGCCATAGCCAATCGGATTGGTGCCCTGATCTAGCAGCGCAACGCATTGCGGTGCGATCGATTTCAGCTTGGTGCGGGTGGCCTGGATGTCACGGGCCTGCAGCCCGGGCGGGATCAGCTTGATTTCTCTGTCCACCACCACCCCGGAAACCCAAGGGGTCTGGGGCGATTTATTCATGCTTTTCATGGTGTCCGTCGTGTTCTCGATCACTTCGCGGGTGACGCGGCGCAAGACCTGGCTCGCATCCTCGTCGCGATCCAGGTGACGTAGCAGGGCCGCCGCGAAGGGGCTATTGCCTCCTCGCTGACCGATCAGACCATCCAACGCCTCCTGGCCAGGTGATGCGGCCATCACCACCATTACGTTCTTACTCGTGGTGCTTTGCATCGCCGCCAGGCCGCGGGGCGAGCCATCCAATACGGTGCGGCAGGCGTCCAGCAGTAACAGGTTCAGGCGCAGCTTGGCCCTGGTCAGGTCGTCGATCAGCGGCGTAAGCACGATGGCCCGGCTTCGCAGGTCACGCTCGGTGTGCGAATTCGACCGACCATCGTCGAAGTCTCCGGGGATGAAATAGTTGTGCCCGTTCTGCTCGACACCGTGCCCGGAAAAATACAGAAGGCTGATGTCGCCGCTTCTGAGCGACAGGCTGTAGTTGTGGATTTTTTCCTTCACTACGTCATATGGCTCGTCCAGCGACAGAGTCACGTCGTAACCCAGTGCCGTGAGTTTCTGGTACATCCCGTTCACATCGTTGCGGACGTTGGGTAGGACGCTTAATTTGCCCTTGTAGTTGGATGCGCCCACCAGCAAGGCCTTGCGGGTGGAAGATGTGGCGGCGGCGCTTGGCTTGGCCGACGTTGTTCTCTGTACCTGCCGGTATTCGTCTTCCAGAATGGCCTTTTCGAGCAGCAGCGACTGCTGCTTATCCTTCAGTCGGTTCCGCTCCCGGCTGTCAAATTGGGAAATCACTCGCAACTCCAGCTGCTCGCGAGTCTGTAGATCCAGGCGTTTACTCTGGGCCCACATCAAGAGCGGCTGCGACAGTACCGCCGCGAGGAATGCAAACAAGACCAGCCGGATAGGATTGGGGCGCCAGCTATGGATGCCCTTGGCGTCACCGTGCAGAGGGTAGGCCCCCAGCGTCACGAACAGGACATGCGCCGACACCAGCACGGCGAAGAACAGCACTGCTACGCCAGCCGCTAGCAAGGGCCGGCCCCACCCGGGTGCTGTGAACATCCACGCCATCAGGCCGACCGAGGCCGACATGACGATGAATGACAACAGCACCAGCAGGTTGGAGAGACCGATCCACTGTCGGTCCTGGGTTTGCTCCAGCCGCGAAAGGTGGCTTTCGTGGAATCCCAGGAGGGTGCAGATCCTGTCCAGAGCGCGCATCTTGCGTGGTCCGGCCGTTATCAGCTGGCAGTCGGCGGATTGGCGGGAGGCAGACGATCGATGTAGCCACCCGGGTTCTTGCGGATATCGTCAGAGACGATGCGAGTGAACTCCTCCTGCACCTGAGTGGTCAACTGGCGGTCGATATCGAGTTTCCCGATGGTGCGCGTGGCCGCCAGTTCAGCCTCGTGGTACTTGGCGTGCTTGACGTCGATGATGGCTTCGCCGTCTGCGTCGACGACATGACCCACGGAGATCCCCCGGCGGACACGGGCCAGACGCTTCTGGTTTTCGGTCAGGTAGTCAATGGTGCTGAGTGTGAGCATCATCTTGAAGAAGAGCGGCGAGAGCTCGATGAAGATCAGCATCGCGGTGAGGAACCAGGAGGCTGTGGGCGACTTCGCGTGGGCGATCTCGATCCTCTTAATCAGGCCATTGAGCTTCTTGGATTGCTCCTCGGCGCTCTTCTTGTCGGCGATCAGTTTCTGGTCGGCCGCCGCGATGTCCTCGCGCTTGGCCTGGATCTGTGTCTCCAGCTCTTTGATCTCGGGCTGCAGGCGCGCCGCTCCTTTCTCCAGGGCGTCCTTGGCCTGTTCCGCGACGATCTTCTTGGCCTTCGCCACTTCGCCGACGCCACCTGCACGGCCGCCGGCCTTGCCGTCCATCTCGTCGTTGTAGGCCTTCAGGGCCTTGGCGAATTCCTGCTCCAGGGCCTTGCGCTCCTGGTCTTTTTTGTCGAGTTCCTTGACCAGTTCGTCTCGGCCAGTTTTGATGGCTGCGACCTTGGAGGCGTGGTCCTCGATCGCCTTGGTCTCAAGTTTCTTGGCTTCCTTCTGCTGCTCGATCTTTAGCTCCGCGTCGATCTCGGTCTTCATGATCCGGATCTCCAACGGCTTGGATAGAACAAACCCGATTAAGACTGCCATCATCATGCGCGGTAGCGCCCGGGCGATCTCACCGAGGGTCACGCTGTCGGTGCCGTCGCCGTGGCCTGTGGTGGACACGATGAAGCGGTCCAGGTTGTAGATCACCGCAGACCACACCAGGCCGAAGAACATGGCGACCAGCATCCAACCGAAGCTGATCTCGCTAGGTCCGTCCACTGGGTTGGGGCCGAACACTGTGTAGAACGCGTAAGAACCGGAGATGAAGGCCAGCGCCGCGGTGGCCATGACCGTGCCGCCGATGCCTTGCAGCTTCACGCGATCGTAGCTCGGGCAGTGTTTGAGCAACTGCACGTCGACGCCCGCCGAGTAGTACAGCGCCCGGTTCAACCAGTTCAGGTTGAGGGCGTAGTTGTATTCGGTGGCCGGTGCCGGGTCGTACGAGTTGGAAGGCCGGATATCAGTCATGGGGACTCCTGGTTGCTCGAAACATCAAAAAAGGGGTGGGACGAAGGCGGATTCAGGGCTCGATGTGGACTTGCGCCATCCTGGACTCCAGGGTGGCCATGGGCAGTTGCGGATTCCACGCAGGCAGGGCGGGCTGCGCCGGTGCCCTCTCGGGCAGGACGATCGCCGGCAGGGTGCGCACGACAATTTCGGGCGTAGTGAGTTCGCTCGGCGATGCGCGCAGCTTGAACCCTGGTACGAGGGTGACCAGCGTTGGCGGTGTCAGCATGGAGGGCAAGGCCACTCGCGGCAGCTGCGTCTCCACGGGGGTACCGAACCGGTCGTAGACCGGTTGGAGATCTTCGGGCAAGCGCACGCCGAAGGCGCCCTCCGGCGGGCGCCAAACCTCGTTCCGTGGGGTGTGGGTGTCGATCGGATAGCTGCGGCTGCCCCAGGCGTTGCGTACCTTGAGGGTGAGCGAGGTGCGCACCGGTACGGTCACCTCGAGGGTGGCCGGGCTACGGAAGAAGTCCCGCAGAGTGAATCCCTGAGGCCCCTGGATCTCCAGCCAGCCCCATCCCGTCACCTGCACCCGCAACAACATCAGGTCCAGGGGCAGCACCTCGGAGAGCGATGTGCAGGCCAGGACCCGTGGCCGAGAGAAGGCGTGGGTGATCGTCTCATGCGCGATGGCTTTGAGGTTGGTGAGGTTCATCGGCTCTCCATGGGGCATTGCACACGGACCTCGACGCGGCGATTACGGCGCTCGCCTTGCGCTTCCTCTTGCACTTCAACCATTGGATAGCGGTCGCCCACGCCCATCGCCGAGATTTTTTCGGCCTTGGCGTAGCCGTTGTCTACCAGCCAGTCGGCCACTGCACTGGCCCGCTGCTCGCTGATGATCAAGTTACCGCGCGGGCCATCCTTGTGGGGCGCCTTGTCGGCATGCCCCACGATGGTGATGTTCGCGTCTGGGTGCCTGCGGATTAATTCGCCGAGCTTGACAAGTTGGGGTCGGGCTTCTACCTCGTTGAGACTGGCTTGATTGAGCTCAAACAGCGCGCCTTCGCCCATATAGATCTGATGGTTACGCCGGCGCTTGCCCGTTTCATCGACACAGCGGAACACCTTGTCAGGTGTCCTGACCGCCTGGTCGACCGAGAGCGTGGGCGGTCGGTTCGTATCGTTATCCTGGCCTGCGATGTCTTCGGCGTCGCGGTCCGGTCGGAACACCTCGTTCATGCGCTGGCGCGATTGCTCCACGCGTTCATTCACATACTGGCTCATGTCCGGCGTGTTGGACAAGCTGCAGGTGGCCGGGTCCTCGGGGCAGGAAATCAGGGCGGCGACGGCCCAAACGAGCGCCACCACCAAGGGCACCCAGCAATGCACCAGTCGGGCCGAGAGCACCACAGCCAGTGCGATCAGCCACAGCCACAAGGGCCGAACCTCCGCGCAGTTGGTGACGGCATCGGACAGCAGCAACAGGAAGGGAATGACCGCCAGCGCCAGGACCGTGCCGCTGAAAGCCCATTGCTTCCAGGGCGCGCGCGGCGGCAGGCCCACCTGCGCCAGCGCGCAGCGCAGGAAGAAGGGCAGCACGCCCAGCAGCGCCCAGGAGAATTTGCACGAGAGCCACAGCAGCAAGAACAAGACGATCGGCCATCCCCACCCGCACAGCTTGCAGGGGTGAGGCGCAGGCGGTTCGGTGGGCCCAGGGGGATCTGGGACTGGCGGTGGCTTGGGCGGGTCCGCAGGCGGGTCCTTAGGCGGGTCCTTGGGCGGGTCCTTGGGCGGATCCTTGGACGGATCCTTGGGCGGATCCTTAGGCGGATCCTTGGGCGGATCCTTGGGCGGATCCTTGGGCGGATCCTTGGGCCGAGGGGGCAAAATTCGGGCCCAGGCCCAGCCGACTAGGCGTCCGACCTCCTTGGACCTGGATTCGTCGGCGGTCCCGGTGGATACGCTGGACCACGTGGGGATGTGCAGGTCGTGGACCTGGACGATCCAGCCTTCCTGGCCCGGGTCGTCTAAGTGCACCATGTCGACCGACCGCTGAAACAGGGGCCTGGCGCCTGGCTCGGGCAGCGGTGGGCCCTCGACGACTTCGATCTCGCTCAGGCGCCCTCGGGTAATGACAATCTGTTGGGCGCTGCGCTCCCGAGAGAGGTCCGAATGCACCCCAGCGACCGAGCTGAAGTCGCCATCAAACCAGCCCTTGACCCAGACTGCGCCTTCGGTCTGTTTCATGGCTTGCCGTACTCACGGTCCAAGACGTCTGTTCGCGAGGGGTCGGTGAAAGTCACTTCGCAGCAAAATAAAGACTTGTGAAATCATTGGCTATCTGACCAGAAGTCGGTCAGTCTAGCACTCGTAAAGTCGACGGCTTTGCTGGGGAAATGGCACGAATTAGTGCATCCCTTAAGGGTTATGCGGGACGCGTGAAAAAATGCGTTTAAGCCACTGCTTGGACGAGGGTTATTACAGGTGGGTGCGCAGGCTCCAGATCTCCGGAAACAGCACCACGTCCAGCATCTTGCGCAGGTAGGACACGCCGCCCGTGCCGCCCGTGCCCCGCTTGAACCCGATCACCCGTTCCACGGTGGTCACGTGCCGAAAGCGCCACAGGCGGAAAGCATCCTCCAGGTCAGTCAGTTCTTCACCCAATTGGTAGAGATCCCAGTGGGCCTTGGGATCTCGGTACACGGTGACCCAGGCTGCCTCGACGGCTTCACTGGCCTGGTGGGGTTGCGACCAGTCCCGGTCCAGGTATTCGGGCGGCATCGGCAGCCCGCGCCGGGCCAGCAGCCGCAGCGATTCGTCGTACAGGGAGGGGGCTCGGTAGGCTGCCTCCACCAGGGCCATGAGCTCGGGCCGGTGGGCGTGCGGCTTGAGCATGGCGGCGTTCTTGTTGCCCAGGGCGAACTCGATACAGCGGTACTGGTGGCTCTGAAAGCCGCTGGAGCTGGCCAGCGAGGGGCGTATGGCGCTGTACTCGGGGGGCGTCATGGTGGCCAGCACGTCCCAGGCATGCACCAGCTGCTCCATGATCCGCGAGACCCGCGCCAGCATCTTGAAGGCCGTGGGCAGGTCGTCGCGCGCGACGCAGGCGATGGCGGCTTGCAGCTCGTGCAGCATCAGCTTCATCCATAGCTCGCTGGTCTGGTGCTGGATGATGAACAGCATCTCGTCGTGCTGGCCCGAGAGCGGGTGCTGCGCATTCAGGACGGCATCCAGGTGCAGGTAGTCGCCATAACTCATGCGGCGGCTGAAATCGAGCTGCGCGTTTTCAGCGTGGACGATGTCTTGCGGGCGCATGGCGGCCTCCTTCCTTTTAGGTGACGGCGTGCTGCTGCTGGAAACGCGCCTGCTGCCACTCGCCGCTTTCCAGCACCTGGCGCAGGTGTTCGGCAGCGTGCCAGGCGTCCTCGAAGCCCAGGTACAGGGGCGTGAAGCCAAAGCGCAGGATGTCGGGCTCGCCGGCGGCAGCGTCGCCCGCGCGGAAGTCGCCGATCACCTGGCGCGCGATCAGGGCCTGCACGATGGCGTGTGCGCCGCTGGCGCGGGTGAGGCTGACCTGCGAACCGCGCTGCGCGTGATCGCGCGGCGTGACGATCTGCAGCTCGTGGCCACTGCACCGCTCTTCGACCAGCGTCATGAAGGTGTCGGTCAGGGCCAGTGATTTGCGCCGCAGGGCCTGCATACCGCCCTGGGTCTGGGCCGCCTCCAGCGTGGCCAGGCCGCAGTCCAGGGCGGCCAGGGCCAGCACGGACTGGGTGCCGCACAAATAGCGGTCGATGCCGGGTGCCGGTTGGTAGTCGGGCGTGAAGGCAAAGGGCGCCGCATGGCCCCACCAGCCGGCCAGCGGCTGCTTGAAGGTGCTGGCATGGCGCGCGTGCACCCACACAAAAGCCGGCGCGCCGGGGCCGCCATTGAGGTACTTGTAGCCGCAGCCCACCGCATAGTCGGCGTTGGCGCTGCGCAGGTCCAGAGGCACCGCGCCCGCGCTGTGGGCCAGGTCCCAGACGCACACCGCGCCCGCCGCGTGGGCCGCTGCGGTGACGGCCGCCATGTCGTGCATCGCGCCGGTGCGGTAGTTCACGTGCGTGAGCATCAGGATGCCGGTGTCAGGTCCGAGCGCGGCGGCGAGGGCGTTGGCCTCCGGCACCAGGTCCAGTGTCCAGCCGTGCTGCTCGCACAAGGACTGGGCGATGTACAGGTCGGTGGGAAAGTTGCTGCGCTCACTCACGAGACGGCGACGCTTGGGGTCGCGGGCGCTCACGCTGGCCATCGCGGCGCTCAGCACCTTGAACAGGTTGACCGAGGTGGTGTCGGTAGCGACCACTTCATCCTCCCCTGCGCCAATCAGTGCTGCGATGCGCCGACCCAGGGCCTGGGGCTGCAGGAACCAGCCGGCGCTGTTCCAGCTGCGAATGAGGCCCTCACCCCATTCCTGTTGCACCACCGCCTGCAGGCGCTCGGCGGTCGCGGCGGGCAGGGGGCCCAGGGAGTTGCCATCGAGGTAGATAACGCCGGGCGGCATCCGGAACAGGCGACGCAGGGGCGCCAGGGGGTCTTGTGCGTCGAGGGAGCGGCAGTCTTGAAGGGTCAGGGGCATGGCGTGAAGTGCGAGGCAGGGTGGTGCTACAGGCTGCGAAGTACCGCCCGTACGGGCGAGGCATCGGCGTGCGTGAGGCGTAGCGGCAGGGCGATCAGCTCGTAGTCGCCCTCGGGGACATCATCCAGGAGCAGGTTCTCCAGCACGCGCATCTGCCGCCGGCGCAGCACCTGGTGGCTGGCCAGCAGCTTGCTGTCGGCGGGGTCCACACTCGCGGAGTCGATGCCCACGAGCACCACGCCCAGATCGGCCAGTCGCTCCAGGACGGCAGGGTCGAAGGCGCGCAGCGCAGGGTCCCACTGCGTCTGGGGCATGCGGGCATAGGTGCGCACCAGCACGCGTGGGGGCAGGCCGTTGTCGGTGCGGTGGGCCAGATGCTCCCAAGTGACCAGAGGCCCGTTCTGAAGCGCGTGGATCACCCGGCAGGGGCCCAGGTAGGGCGTGAGGTCCACCTCGCCAATGGCCTGGCCCTGCGGGTCGTAGTGCAGGGGCGCGTCGGCATGGGCGCCCACATGGGGCGAGAGCGTGATGCGGCTCACGTTGACCGGGCAGGTCTCGTCCAGCGTGGCCGCCCAGGCCTGCTGGTAGGGGGTATCGCCCGGAAAGACCGGGCTGGCCATGTTGACCGGGGGTGAGATGTCCCACAGTGTTTTCATCGGGTGCGAAAGTAGCACCGGGCGGGGGGCTGTGGTGTCGGTTATTTGCAACTTGGCCGACTGCCAGCGGGTGTCCTATCGGGGGCCCCGGCCGCTCTAGGCATAGCGGCCAGCCACCAACCCTGCGCAGATCAGTGCCTGCCGCATCAGCGCGCGCCGCGCCGGGGCTTGCCGTTTATTGCGCTGTCCATCGAGATGGAAGTTATCCGAACCCACCAGGTAGATCAGGCGATCCAGGTGCCGCGGCCTGAGCCCTCCGGCCTCTTGCAGCCAGGCGAACCGACCCTCCTGTCCAAGTGCCTCGTGGTCGGCCCGAGCGATGCGAACCAGACCCCGGAAGGCCTCGCGCTCTTCGTCCTTGCGTTCGATGGACAGTTGCAGCAGGCTGATGATCGGCATCACATGCAGATCGGGTTTGGCAAAGGCCGATACGCCGATGTCGGCCATGAAATTGGCGGCCAGCGGCAGCCCCATGCCCGTGATCTTGGTGGCCGGATGCACGCTCAAGACGTCCAGGTCGGCCAGGAGCGCGTCCACGTCCAGCGCGTGGGTGGGCTGGGCGATCCAGTGCAGCCACCGCTGATCGATCCATGCCAGGTAGGTCCGTTGGCCCAGGGCAGGCACGGGCTGCGGTGACGCCACGCGGCGCACGGCGGCGAAAAACTCTCGCGGGCGCTGGCCTGGCAGGTCGTCGCCGGTCATGGCCGCCAGAGCGCGGATACGGTCTTCGTCGTTTGCGTGGGTAGACTGGATCTGATTGAGCAGCGCCAAGACGTCTGCAGCGGGCAGGGGCGGCTGCGAGCGGTTCACCAGATTCAGGCAAAAGACCCGCAATCTTTGCCATGGGGTCAGGGCCGCCTCCCCGGGCATCACGTCACGGAGGATGGCGAGTCGCAGTTCGGCCTCGACGACCGGCGCCTGCGTAGCGGGGTGGCGAGTCAGCGGCCGCAAGGCGGGATCGAGTCGGATCTGGAGGGCGAGGTCGTACAGGACTTGAAAGGCGCAAGGCATGGCTGATCTCGTTTTTTAGACAGGTCAATTCAAATAGTATCCCGGAGATGAAAAAAGGGCCTCTTGCGAGGCCCTTTAGATTCAAGTTAACGCGCGATCACGGGTTCCACCAGTTGCCCGACGCCACGATCAGCGGAATCAGCTGCAGCTCCGAGTCGTAGTAGTCGGTGGTGAAGTTGTTGGTGTTGGCGGTCCACAGCGTGTTGAGAAACGCCTGGTGCGATGCGTCCACCATGCAACCCACCGTGAGCGGACCGACCACGATCTCTGCGAAGTAGCGCCCGCCGTTGACGGTGCCATTGAGGTTGTACAGGCCGCCCATGGTGAAGGGGTCGCTGTTGCAGTCGCCCTTGAGGAAGTTCGTCATGTCGTTGACGATCGTCTTCCAGCGTGCGTCGCCCGAGTAGATGTAATCCGTCCCCCAGCGCCAGGGGTTGCGCACCGCGTTGCCGTCGTAGATGCCCTCATACGGCCCCTCGATCAGGTTGCCCGGAGAGGGTACGGGCTGGCTCATGCAGTCCATGATGAAGCCTGGTTGCAGTTTCGCGTTGGGGGAATAGCGGGCGATGATGCCGGTGATCAACGTGTGGCAACGGTCGATCGCCTTGTCCCAGAACGCGTCGCCGGTGGCTTTCTTGAATGCCCGGAAGTGGCCGATCATGTGGTCCGAGGTTCGGGTGTTTTCCCGCTGCGGTCCGCGCGGTTCGCCCGAGGCTGCGAAGTTGATCGTCTTCATCGCGTTGATGGTGTTGATCGCCTCCTGCCGGTAGTTGATCGCGCCGGTGGATCCCCACTGGCGGTGCGCCATCAGCAGCGCCTGCGCCATGTCCAGGTCGCCGTCCGTTGCATTCCAGCCTTCGCCGGCGCTGCCCATGTTCATCGCCAGCCGCCATTCGTGCAGATAGGCGCCTGCGGGCTTGCCTGCGTTCATGTGCCCGTAGGCGGGGCGGCCACGCGCGGTCTTGAACATACCGTCGAAATAGGTGCGCGCTTGGGCGTCGTGGCCTGCCATCAGCACCATGATCAGCATGCCGTAGCCCACGCCCTCGGACACCGTGGCATACGCGGTGCCGGGAAAGCGCACGTGGTAGGCGTCGCTGATCGTACGGCCGGCGTAGATGCCCACGTCGGGTGTGAAGGTGGGCGACTTCCTCAGGTTCACGCCCTTCCAGGCCTCATAGCAGGTCTTGATGCGGGCATCCATCGCCGCTGGCGTGACGCCGGTGGGCATGATGCCGTAGGGGTAGCGACCACTCACCAGGTCCTTGCGGGAGCCGAAGGGATAGCCGGAACCGCCGGCGGCGGGTGCGGCCTCTTGGGGCGCAGGGGATGTCACCGCCGCGAGGGGGGTGTTGGCGCTGGCCGCCAAGGGCACGGTCTCGCCGGTGCCCGCCAGGGTGGCGTCTCCGCTACCGCCGCCGCAGCCGGTCAGGGCCAGAACCACGGTGGATGAACCGCCTTGCAGAAAAATACGTCTTCTCATGTGCAACAAAAGGAAAGTTGACGGTCCAGCCCGGCGCGAGGGTCGTGCGTGGAGCCGCGTTGACGGATGAACCGAGGTGCAGGGATGTCCGCGTTTCGAACCACGGTGCCGACCTCGGCGAGAGGCGCGAATGGTGTCGGCAATGTCCGACAGGGATGTAGGAAAGCTCTGGCGTGGGTAAGCAAATGCGCTGAGAAGCGCTTGGGTGGCAAACTCAGCCGCAGAACTTACGTCTGGTGGCCGGCTCTGCGCCGGTCCCGAGCCCCCGAGAGCACTGCATGACCCTCGATCCGTCCTCTGGCGCGGTGCGCGCCTTCTTCGTTTACGGCACCTTGATGCGCGGCGAGCGCAACCACGCGGTGGCGGCCCGTCACGGGCTGGAGAGCGTGCGCGCGGGCTGGGTGCTCGGTGCCCTGTTCGATACCGGCGCGGGTTATCCGGCGATGCGGCCTGCAGCGGACGACTCGAGGGTGCAGGGCGAGGTGCTCGTGCCGCAGGACCTCGAGGCGGCGATGCGGGAGATGGACGAACTGGAGGGTTACAGCGGCGACGGTGCCGACGACAACCTGTACGAGCGCCGCCTGATCGAGGTGACCCTTGACGGTGGAGGGACCTGCGTGGCTTGGACTTATGTCTACGCGCAGGAGCTGCCGGTGCAGGCGCGTATCGCTTCGGGCAGCTGGCGGCAGTGGCGTGGTGCAGGCCGTGCGTCGGGCTAGACGCAGCGCTTGTGACGTTCCATGCAGGTGTCCAGGACCTCGTCACCGGGGCGCTGCCACCAGTCCTTCTCGGAAAAGATCTCGACCTCCGCAAAGCCTGCGTAGCCGGCGTCTTCCATCCATCCACGGATCTTGCGCAGCTCGATCACGCCATCGCCCATCATCCCGCGGTCGCTGAGCAGGTCGCTGGTGGGCGTGAGCCAGTCGCAGACATGCCAGGCGTGCAGCCGCTGTACGCCGGCCCGCGCGATCTGCGAGGCCAGTTTGGGGTCCCACCACACGTGATAGGCGTCCACCGCCACACCCAGCATGCCGCTGCCCGCGGGGTCGATCGCGTCGCACAGGTCCAGGGCCTGCTCCAGGGTGTTGACGCAGGCGCGATCGGCGGCCTGCATCGGGTGCAAGGGTTCGATCGACAGCGGCATGCCCACCTGGCGCGCGTATTCCAGGCTGGCGGCGATGCCGTCATGCACCTGGCTACGAGCCAGCGCGATGTCCTTGTATTCAGGCGTACCGGCGAGCGCGCCCGGTAGCGAGCCCACCACCAGTACGGTGCAGGGTGCGCCCAGGGTCTTGGCTTCGTCGATCGCGCGTCGGTTGTCGTCGAGCGCATCGCGCAGACCCTGTGCCGTGCTGGCGGGAAAGAAGCCGCCCCGGCAGTACCCGCTCAGGACGATGCCGGTTTCTTTCAGGAGTCGCGCCGTGGTGTCCAGTCCGATCGCTGCGACCTGGTCGCGCCAGGGACTGATCGCGCGGATGCCGCGACGCGCGCACCCGTCGATGATCTGGGCCAGCGTCCACTGCTTGCGCACGGTGGCGGTGTTGATGGACAGCCACTGGATGTCACGGGTGAAGTCACGCATCGCGCAGGCTCCGATCAGGTCACGCCGTGCACCGCCAGCAGCGTCTGCATGCGGTGCGTCGCGAGATCTGGCTGCTCCAGCAGATTCGCCTGATCCGCCAGGCGGAAGATCTCGCACAGGTGGGGCAGGCTGCGGGTGCTTTGCTGGCCACCCACCATGCTGAAGTGGCTCTGGTGGCCATTGAGCCAGGCCATGAAGACCACGCCGGTCTTGTAAAAGCGCGTGGGCGCGCGAAAGATGTGGCGCGAAAGCGGCACGGTGGGGCCCAGGATGTCGTGGAACTTCTGGGTGTTTCCCTGGGCCAGCGCACTGAGCGCCGCGCTCGCAGCCGGCGCGATGGCATCGAAGATGCCCAGGAGCGCGTCGCTTTTACCGTGCACGTCCTCGGTGCCCGCGCCGTCGCCTTCGATCAGTTCGGCGTAGTTGAAATCGTCGCCGGTGTACATGCGAACGCCTGCGGGCAGGCGCCGGCGCATGGCGATTTCCTTGTCCTTGTCCAGGAGCGAGATCTTCACGCCGTCCACCTTGGACGCGTGCGCGCCGATGATGCCGACCGCCGTGTCCATCGCGGCATTGACATCGCGCGAGCCCCAGTAGCCGGCCAGGGCCGGGTCGAACATGTCGCCGAGCCAGTGGATGATGACCGGCTCGCGCGCCTGACGCAGCACACGGTCGTAGACCTTCTCGTAGTCGGCAGGCGATTTCGCCACGCGCGCCAGGGCCCGACTGGCCATGAGGATCAGACGACCCCCCAGGGCCTCGATGGCGGCCATCTGTTCTTCATAGCCGCGGATCACGTCGTCGATGGAGCGCACGGACTCGATGTCCAGATGGTCGGTACCGCAGCCGCTGGCGATGCGCGCGCCGGGGTGGCCGCGTGCGGCGTCCAGCGAGCGACGGATCAATTCCAGCGAAGTGGGCCAGTCCAGGCCCATGCCCCGCTGCGCGGTGTCCATGGCCTCGGCGACGCCCAGGCCCAGCGACCACAGGCGCTTGCGATAGGCCACCGTGGCGTCCCAGTCGATGGCGCACTGCAGCCAGGGGTCGATGGCGGCACGCGGGTCGGCCACCACGTGGGCGGCCGAGTAGGCAATGCGGTTGAAACCCACGCCCTTGGCGGGTGGGGGCAGCACCTGGCCTGCGAGGGTGTAAGGGGCGAGTTGCCCCTGGTCGTTGACCAGTGTGAGTCGGGTCATGGGCGATCCCTTTACAGCTTGAGCCCGGGCACGTCGATCCAGCGCCGCTCTTTCCAGCTTTGCAGCGCCGCTTCCACCAGCTGCACGCCCTTGGCGCCCTCGGGCAGGGTCCAGCGGTAGGGGGCGTCTTCCACCACGTGGCGGATGAAGTGTTCCCACTGGATCTTGAAGCCGTTGTCGAAGGTCTCGGTGTCGGGTACGTCCTGCCATTGGTCCATGAAGTTCATGGTCTGGCGCACGTCGGGGTTCCACACCGGGCGCGGGGTGTTGACCCGGCTCTGGGCGCGGCAGTCGGTCAGGCCCGCGACGGCGGAACCGTGCGTGCCGTCCACATGGAAGGTGACCAGGTCGTCGCGTCGCACGCGCGTGGTCCAGGAGCTATTGACCTGCGCGATCACGCGCTCGCCCTGGTGGCCCTTGAGTTCCAGCGTGGCATAGGCCGCGTCATCGGCGGTGGCGGTGTAGGCCTTGCCGGCTTCGTCCCAGCGCTGGGGAATATGCGTGGCGCCCAGGCAGCTGATGGACTGCACCTCGCCAAAGAGGTTGTCCAGCACATAGCGCCAGTGGCAGATCATGTCCAGGATGATCCCGCCGCCGTCTTCGCTGCGGTAATTCCAGGAGGGGCGCTGGATGGGTTGCAGGTCGCCCTCGAACACCCAGTAGCCGAACTCGATGCGCACGCTCAGCATCTTTCCGAAGAAGCCCGCGCGCCGCAGCATGTCCAGCTTGCGCAGGCCCGGGAGAAACAGCTTGTCTTGCACCGCGCCGTGCTTGAGGCCCGAGGACTGCGCCAGGCGCGCGATCTCCACCGCCTCGTTGAGGTTGGTGGCGATCGGTTTTTCGCAGTACACATGCTTGCCGGCGCGGATCGCCTTGGCCAGGAGCGTGGGGCGCATCTGCGTGGTGCCGGCGTCGAAGAAGACGGTGTCGTCCTTGTTCGCCAGCGCTGCGTCCAGGTTGGTGCCAAAACGCTCGATGCCGTGCGCGCGGGCCAGGGCCTCGATCTTGGCGCCGTCACGCCCGATCAGGATCGGGTCGGGCATGACACGCGTGCCGTTGGACAGCTTCACGCCGCCTTCCTTGCGCAGGGCGACGATGGAGCGAATCAGGTGCTGGTTCATCCCCATGCGGCCGGTGACGCCGTGCATGATGAGTCCGAGTTTCTGGGGGGTCATGAAAGTTCCTTGGAGGTCTGGATAGGGTTCTGCGAAGTCGGGTGTTCGAATCAGGCGTTGAGGGGTTCCAGCGTGTCCCAGTGCGGGGTCGCCGCATGCGCGAAGCCGTTGGCGTGCAGGCTGCGCAGGTCCAGCCGGCCGTCTTGCACCCGCAGCCGAACGCCCTGCGCGCTGTCCTGGTAAAGGCCCGGATGTGCCCGCAGGAAGCCACGGGCTTCTTCGGCGGTGGCCACGCCGAAGCCGCCCACGTAGTGGTGGCCATTACGTTCGATGTGGGTGACGCCCAGGCTGGCCGCCAGCAGCGTGTCCTGCTGCACGGCCAGGCCCGCCTGGCAGGTGAGGTCTTCACCCGAGAGGATGTGACCCGGGCGGGCATGCAGGCGCGCCGCGTGGGCGAGCGAGCGGTAGATGCCCTTGCAGGCCTTGCTGGAGATGCCGCGGTAGCCCTGGGCCAGGCCTTGGGGAAGTACGGCGTCGTCATCGTCCGATTCGTCCAGGATCACCGGCACCGGAATTCGGGCTCCTGCTAGCGATTGCTGCAAGGCCAGGTGGCGTGGCAGGGGCTGCTCCAGCAGCAGCGTGCGCTGGACCAGGCGCGCTGTCGCGGACTGGTGTTTCAGTGTGTCAAACAGCGCTTCGATCGCTGCGACGCTGGCATAGGTTTCGTTGCCGTCCAGGGTGACGCGGTAATCGGGCACGCGCGCCAGCAGGCGTTCGATCCGCGTGAGGCGTTCCACATCGGCCTCGGGCTGGCCACACAGCTTCAGCTTGAAATAGCGCAGGCCGTAATGCGCGATGGCGTCTTCCAGTGTTTCGGGCAGGCCGTCATTCAAGGGTGTGCCGGCGTCATCGGCTTCCAGCCGGTCGGCCAGGCCCACGGTGTGCCGCAGCCAGACGCTGGCGGGACGCACCAGCCGCACCGAGGCCGACCACGGGTCGCCCAGCACGCCGGCCTGAACACCGCTGACCCAGTCGAGGCCACGCGCGCGCAGCACCGCGTCGGCGATGGCCTTGTCCACGAGGGCGGGTCCAAACTGCGCCGCCAGGCGCGGCAGGCCCTCGGCCACGCAGCGCGCGATGGCCTGCGCGCCCGGGCCGGCCGACAGGGCATGGGCGCTGGTCGCCACGGGCGCCGCGAGGCAGGCTTCGCGTGCGGCGGCAACGGCGCGCCGCAGCTGGTTGAAGTTGTCCTCGTGCGTCAGGGCGGGTGACTTGTCGAACCACTTGGGCACCATGAGTTCAGCGCTGGCGCCCTCAACCGCGTGGCCGCCCACGTCCAGCCGGACCCGTACGAAGGCCTGTGGGCAGGCGGTGACGGTGGCCGCGCCAAAGCGAAACGGCATGCGCATGGTGAGCGGCCGCTGGTAAGCGGTGATCTCGCGCACGGTGAAGGCAACAGGCGGGCGGCGTGTCATGCGGTCGCTCTCCACAGCGCGTGCATGTAGCCCGCGGAAAAAGCGGCGGTGGTCGCGCCGTCGGGAAGGTACTCAAAAGGCTCGACCGCCACCCAGCCCGTGTAGTGACGTTCGCGCAGCACGCGCATCAGAGGCAACAGGTCGGTGTCGCCCTGGCCTGGGCCACGGCGGTTCTTGTCGTTCACCTGCACGTGGGCGATGTCGCCGGCGTCCAGATGGTGCGCCAGCACCTGCGCGATCGGCTCCGATTCGGATTGCGAGGCCGCGCTCGCATCGAGCATGGTGCGCACGGCGGGCGAGCCGATACGCCGCACCATCGCGGTGGCTTCAGCGACCGTGTTCACCAAGGTGGTCTCCTTGGGTGACAAGGGCTCCAGGCAATACGTGACGCCGGCCGCTTCGGCCCAGGGGGAGAGGTCGTGCAGGCTGTCCTGCAGGCGCGCACGCGCGTCGTCCAGGCTTTGGCCAGGCTGCGGGTTGCGCTGCGCGGGCGAACCATGCACCAGCACCTGCGCGCCGCAGCGCTGTGCGAAGGCGATCAACCGCCGGATCCAGTCCAGCGTGGCGTGGCGCACATGATCGTCCGGGCTGACCATGGACAGGCCCTCGGGCTGGACCAGCAGCCAGTGCAGGCTGGGGACCTGCAGGCCCTGGGCTCTGGCTGACGCTTGCACACGCGACGCCAGGTCGTCATTCAGTTCGGTGGGGTCTTGGAACAACGTGAAGGGAGCGACCTCCAGCCCCTGGTAACCCAGTTGCGCCGCGACGTCGCACTGCGCATCGAAGCTCAGGTGGCGCAGGACCTCGTTGCACAACGCGAGCTTCATGCGACGCCTTGCTTCGACTTGCGCAGGGCCCAGAGCTTCCAGGCGATGGTGCCGAAGATCATGGCGGCGACCACCGCAGAAATCGGGCGGGTGAAGAAGGTGGTGAGGTCGCCGTCCGACAGGATCAGGGCGCGGCGCAGATTCTTCTCCAGCAGGTCGCCCAGCACGATGCCCAGGACCAGCGGCGCCATCGGGTAGCCGAACTGGCGTAGCCCGTAGCCCAGGATGCCGAAGACCAACATCACGTACACATCGAACATGCGGCCTGCGATGGCGAAGCTGCCCACCGCGCACAGCACGAAGATGATCGGCACCAGCACATGCTGCGGCACCCGCAGCACCTGCACCAGCGCCTTGGTCAGGACCAGGCCGTAGATCAGGATGCCGATGGTGGCAAACAGCATCATCGCCACCACGTCGTAGACGAAGGTGGGGTTCTCCACCATGATCATTGGTCCCGGCTTGATGCCGTGAATGATCATGGCGGCCATGAGCACGGCGGCTGGCGCAGAACCGGGGATGGCCAGCGTCAGCACCGGGATCACCGCGCCGGGTACGCAGGCGTTGTCGCCGGTCTCGGCAGCCATCAGGCCTTCCACCGAGCCCTTGCCGAATTGCTCCTTTTCCTTGCTCGCGCGCTTGGCGGCCGCATAGGACGACCAGGCGGCCACGTCTTCGCCGACGCCCGGTACGATGCCCACGGCGGTACCGATCAGGCCCGAGCGCAGGATGGTGCGCCAGTACTGGAACACGTCGCGCAGGCGCGGGATGACGGTGTCGAAGGCGCTGATCTTCACCGGCGCCTGGCGCTCGCGGATGGCGGTCAGGAGCTCGGCGAAGCCGAAGGCGCCCACCAGTGCAGGCACCAGCGAGATACCGCCTGCGAGATCGCGCAAGCCGTAGGAAAAACGTTCGAAGCCGTACTGCGGCTCTTGTCCGATGCCGGCGATGAACAGGCCCGCGATGCCGGCGATCCAGCCCTTGAGCGGGTCGTCGCCGGTCAGCGTGCCCGCGATGATCACGCCAAAGAGCGCCAGCCAGAAGAATTCATAGGCGCCGAACTTCAGCGCCATGCCGCCCAGCACCGGGGTGAAGGCCGCCAGGAAGAACATCCCGATCAAGGTGCCCATGACCGAACCGGTCGTGGCAATGCCCATGGCCCGCCCAGCCAGGCCCTGGCGTGCCAGGGCATAGCCGTCTAGGCAGGACGCCGCTGAGGCCGGTGTGCCCGGAATATTGAGCAGGATGGCCGATCGCGACCCGCCGTAGATCGCGCCGACATAGGTGCAGATCAGGATCAGGAGCGCCTGGTTCGGTGGCAGCTTCAGCGTCAGCGTCGTCATGAGCGCCAGCGCCATCGTGGCCGTGAGCCCGGGCAGCGCGCCCATGATGACGCCGACCAGGCAGGACAGCAGCGCGTAGAAGATGACTTCGGGCGTGCAGAACCCCGCGATTGATTGGGCCAGGCCCAGCACTCCATCCAGCATGTCGGGGCCTTAGGGCAATCGAACGAGGAAGATTTCCTGGAAGACGAAAAAGACCACCAGGGAGGTGATCACGCCGCTGGCACCGGCCGCCAGCAGGCGACGCGGCGCGGGGCGCGCTTTGTCGGAGAACAGGAAGGTGAAGACCGCCACGAAAACCGTGGTGGCCAGCACGAAGTGAACATGCGAGAGCAGGAGCAGGCAGTAGGCCAGCGAGGTGATCAGGGCGATCAGCACACGCGCATTGGCGACGGGCTCGGATCCTCCCGCCACTTGGCGGGCCCGCCAGCCGCGTGCCATGAGCACCAGCCCCAGCATGGCGACCACGGTCCCGATCAGCCCTGGAACGAATCCTGGGTAGGTGTAGACGGTCGCACCCATCGATTCGAATCGCTCCATGCGCAGCGACTCGAACACGATGGCGGCGCCAACCGCGACCCAGACCGCTCCGCCCCAGAGGTCGGAGCGGTTGCCGGAGGCTTGGCTCATGACGGTCGGGTCAGGGCTTGGGGATGCCGATCGTGTCGGGCGAGACCTTGGCCTTGCCCGCGGCCTGCTGCGTCCAGGCGTAGGCCTGGATGGCGGGCATCACGGCCTTCTGCGCTTCGTCGCCAGCCATCGGAGCGAACATGGCGCCGCGCGATTGCGCGTAGTTACGCAAGACGGTGCTCTTGGTGATCTCGGTGGTCCAGATGCGGTCCAGGGTCTGCTTGACCTCGGCCGGCACCCCTTTCGGCACGAAGATGCCGAAGTAGTTGGTCGGGTCCTTGAAGCCGGGGATGAACTGGGACAGCGGCGGCACCGTGCCGTAGCCTTCGATTTCCAGCGGCTTGTCGCTCACCACGGCCAGCGGCCGGATCTTCTTGGCGCGGATCATGTCGGTTTGTTCGGCGGCCAGCTGGGTGGTGAGGTTGGCCTCACCCGAGCCTGCGGCCACTGCTGCCGGCGCACCGCCGTCGTAGGTGACGTGCTTGTAGGTCACGCCCGCTGCGCGTGACAGGGCCTCGATGGCCGAGTGGCCGCTGGAGTTCACGCCAGCGGTGGCCACCGAGATCGCGCCCGGGCGGGCCTTCATGGCGGCCAGCAGCTCGTTCATGGTCTTGTACGGGGTGTCGGCGTTGACGCCCACCACCGCCACGTGCGCCACGTTCACGTAGACGTTCCAGTCGGTGATGGAGGTGTCCACCATGCCCAGCACCTTGTAGGTGCCCAGGTCCTTGGCGGCGCCAGCCGTCCAGGTGTAGCCATCGGGCGGGTTCTGCATGGCGTTCTTGGTGCCCACCGAGCCTGATGCGCCGGGCTGGTTGAGGATGACGATCTTCTGGCCCAGGTGCTTTTCCAATTCGGCGGCAGATACGCGGGTCACCTGGTCGGTCGAACCACCCGGCGCCCAGGGGACGATCAGGGTGATCGGCTTGGTCGGTTTCCAGGTGGTCTGTGCAAAGCCGCTGGCGCAGGCCAGCGAGGCGAGCAGGGCGGTGATGACGTGGCGGCGTTGGAAGTGGATCGGCACGGATGTCTCCTCGGTTGTGGACTGGAAAGTGGTCGCGGCGGCCGCATCCGCCCGGTTCGGGACCGGAGGTGCGGCTCTAATTCACTATCTGGTGAATTCTAGGAAGGGTGCCCGGGCTGTCAACGCCGACGGCGCATCAGCTTCTCAGGACATACCCTAGGATCACATCGCCCATGTGCGACAGGCGCTCGCTGCGCGCCTTGGGGGACATCAGGTTGCGGCCGAAGATGGCCGACAGGGTGGCGTTGTTCGACAGATAAAAGTAGGACATCCCGGCGATGGAGATGTACAGCTGCAGCGGGTCGATGCCACCTCGGAACTGGCCTGTCTTGCGGCCTCGCTCCAGGATGTCGCCGAGCAACTCGATGAGGGGCGAGTTCAGGGCGCGCGCGCGCTGCGAGGTTTCCAGGTGCCGGCCCCGGTGCAGGTTGGCGCTATTGAGTAGCGTGAGGAACTCCGGGTGGGCGATGTAGTAATTCCAGGTGAATTCGACCAGCGCGCGCATGGCGGCGGCGGGCTCGAGTGCCTCCAGGTTCAGGGCTCGCTCCTGCTCGCGGATCTGGCGGTAGGACTGCTCCAGGACCGCCTGGAACAACTGGTCCTTGTCCTTGAAGTAGTAATAGATCAGGCGCTTGTTCAACTGCGCCTTTTCGGCGATGCCGTCCATGCGGGCGCCGCCCAGGCCGTGCTGTGCAAATTCCTCGGTCGCAGCGGCGAGGATGGCGGCCTGCGAGCGCTCGGCGTCGCGCAGTTTTTCCGTCGCGGGGGCGCTGGCTTTCCGGGGTTTTCGGGTGGCAGGCTTGGAGGTGGGCACAGCGCAATAGTTAACGGTTTGGTGAATTAAGTCAAGTATGGCGCTGCTTGGCTGAAGGCGCGTGCCTGCCAAATCGCCGCCGCCCTCGCGGGTTAGCCCTGATCGCCCCGCCCATCCCGCATGGCAGAATTGCTTGAAGCCTCAAGTAATTTCACCGGAAAGACCTTTCATGAAGATCGTTTGCATTGGCGGCGGCCCGGCGGGCCTGTATTTCGCGCTCTTGATGAAAAAGCTGGGCGCCCACCACGACATCACCGTGGTGGAACGCAACAAGCCCTATGACACCTTCGGCTGGGGGGTGGTCTTTTCCGACCAGACCATGGAGCACATGCGCCATTGGGACCCGCAGACCGCCGACGAGGTGCAGCAGGCCTTCAACCACTGGGACGACATCGAGCTGATCTTCAAGAACCGCACCATCCGCTCCGGGGGGCACGGCTTCGTGGGCATCGGCCGCAAGAAGCTGCTGAACATCCTGCAGGCCCGCTGCGAGCAACTGGGCGTGAAGCTGCTGTTCGAGCAGGACGCCGACTCCGACCTGGACTTCCCCGATGCCGACCTGATCATCGCCAGCGACGGCGTCAACTCCAAGGTGCGCCAGCGCATGGCGCACATCTTCAAGCCCGATATCGTCACCCGCCCCAACCGCTTCATCTGGCTGGGAACGAATCGCCTCTACGACGCCTTCACCTTCCTGTTCGAGAAGACCGAGCACGGCTGGTTCCAGGCCCACGTCTACAAGTTCGACGAAAAAACCTCCACCTTCATCGTCGAGTGCCCCGAGCATGTCTGGAAGGCCCATGGCCTGGACCAGGCCGACCAGGAAGCGTCCATCGCCTTCTGCGAAAAGCTCTTCGCCTCCAACCTGAAGGGCGAAAAGCTCATGACCAACGCGCGCCACCTGCGCGGCTCGGCCTGGCTCAATTTCCAGCGCGTGAAGTGCGAGCAGTGGTCGCACTTCAACGGCAACAGCCATGTGGTGCTGATGGGGGATGCGGTGCATACCGCGCACTTCGCCATCGGCTCGGGCACCAAGCTGGCCTTGGAGGACGCCATCGAGCTGGTGCGCCAGTTCAAGGACATGGGCGACACTGCAGACCGCATTCCCGAGGTGCTCAAGCGCTATCAGGAGGTGCGCGCCATCGACGTGATCCGCCTGCAGAACGCCGCCTGGAACGCGATGGAATGGTTCGAGGTGTGTGGCGAGCGCTATTGCGACCAGCTTGAGCCCGAGCAGTTCATGTACTCCATGCTCACGCGCAGCCAGCGTATCAGTCATGAAAACCTGCGCCTGCGAGACAAGGGCTGGCTGGAGGGCTACGAGTCCTGGTTCGCCGGGCGTGCAGGCCAGAAGGGCGTACGTCCGCCCATGTTCACGCCCTACACCTTGCGTTCGGTCACCCTGAAAAATCGCGTGGTCGTCTCGCCGATGGCGCAGTACATGTCGCAGGACGGCCGTGTGGGGGATTACCACCTGGTGCATCTGGGCGCGCGCGCCATGGGCGGCGCGGGCCTGGTGTTTGCGGAAATGAGCTGCGTTAGCCCCGAAGGCCGCATCACCCCGGGCTGCCCCGGCCTGTGGTCCGACGAACAGATGCAGGACTGGAGACGCATCGTTGACTGGGCGCATGCGAACAGCGACGCCAAGATGGCCATGCAGATCGGTCACGCGGGCCCCAAGGCCTCCACTTGCACCCCCTGGCAAGGCGGCGGCATGGACCAGCCCCTGCCCGAAGGCAACTGGCCCTTGATCGCGGCATCCGCCGTGTCCTACCTCGACGACGGCCCGGTGCCGCGCGCCATGGACCGCCGCGACATGGACGCCGTCAAGACCGAGTTCGTGAACGCTGCGCGCCGCGCCGCGCAGGCGGGCTTTGACTGGTTGGAGCTGCACTGCGCCCACGGCTACCTGCTGTCCACCTTCATCTCGCCACTCACGAATCGTCGCAGCGACGAGTACGGCGGCAGTCTGGAGAATCGCCTGCGCTATCCGCTGGAAGTGTTCCAGGCGGTGCGTGCGGTATGGCCCGAGCACCTGCCGATGTCGGTGCGCATCTCGGCGCACGACTGGGTGGAAGGCGGCATCACGCCGGCCGACGCGGTGCAGATCGCCCGCGCCTTCAAGGCCGCTGGCGCCGACATGATCGACTGCTCCTCGGGGCAGGTGAGCCCGCACCAGAAGCCGACGTATGGCCGCATGTACCAGACGCCGTTTGCTGACCGGGTGCGCCAGGAGGCGGGCATCGCCACCATCGCGGTGGGGGCGATCAGCGAAGCCGACCATGTGAACAGCGTGATTGCCGCAGGCCGTGCCGACCTGTGTGCGGTGGCCCGTCCGCACCTGGCCAACCCGGCCTGGACGTTGCAGGAAGCCGCCCGCATCGGCTACACCGGCATGGCCTGGCCCAAGCCGTATCAATCGGGCAAGCCGCAGATGGAAGCCACGTTCGCCCGCGAACGCGCGCTGCAGACCGCCGGCCGGGGCGACTGAAGCCGCCACGGACGCCGTCGCACCAACATGGCCAGCACCGCCGCCACCGCGCACACCCCCACCGACATGGAGGTGCGCGCGCACGAGGACCACCATGCGTCCCTGCGCCTGTGGCTGCGCCTGCTGTCCTGCACCACCCGTATCGAGGGCACGGTCCGTCAGCGCCTGCGCGAGCACTTCGGCCTCACGCTTCCGCGCTTTGACCTGATGGCGCAGCTCGAACGCGAGCCCCAGGGACTGGCCATGGGCGAGCTATCGCGCCGCATGATGGTCACCGGTGGCAATGTGACCGCCATCGTCGCCCAGTTGGAGAGCGAACAGTTGGTGCAGCGCCAGGCCCATGCCGGCGATCGCCGCTCCTACACCGTGCGCCTCACGCCCGCTGGTCGCCGCGCCTTTGCCGCCATGGCCCGCGACCATGAAGCCTGGATCGTCGACTTGCTCTCGCCTCTGAGTGAGCGCCAGCAAGAACAGCTGTATCGCCTGCTGGGCGCCCTCAAGGGCGGCCTGGCCTCTTCCCCTTCTTCATCCTCTCCATTTCACGAGGCGCCATGAACACCACCCGCCACCTGCCCGGCCAGCCCCACACGCTGCCCCGTCACCACCAGCCGATGTCGGCCTACCAGCCCGAGCATTTCCTGTTGCAGGTGAAGGACGGTGTGGCCACCGTCACCCTGAACCGGCCTGAACGCAAGAACCCGCTGTCCTTCGATTCCTACGCCGAGCTACGCGATTTCTTCCGGGCTCTGGCCTATGCGCCCGACGTGAAAGCGGTGGTGATCACCGGCGCGGGCGGCAACTTCTGCTCCGGCGGTGATGTGCACGAGATCATCGGGCCACTCACGACGCTGGACATGCCGGGCCTGCTCACGTTCACCCGCATGACGGGCGACCTGGTCAAGGCCATGCGTGCCTGCCCGCAGCCCATCGTGGCCGCGGTCGACGGCGTGTGCGCCGGTGCGGGCGCCATCCTGGCCATGGCCTCGGACCTGCGCTATGGCTCCAGCCGCAGCAAGGTCTATTTCCTGTTCAACAAGGTGGGTCTGGCCGGCTGCGACATGGGCGCCTGCGCCATCCTCCCGCGCATCATCGGCCAGGGCCGCGCCAGCGAACTCCTGTTCACGGGCCGCGGCCTGGGCGCCGAGGAAGCCGAGCGCTGGGGCTTCTACAACCGGGTGTGCACGCCCGAGGAGGTGCTGGCCCAGGCCCAGGCGCTGGCGGTGCAATTGGTGGCCGGTCCGACCTTTGCGAATGGCATCACCAAGAAGATGCTGCACCAGGAATGGAATATGGGTGTGGACGAGGCCATCGAGGCCGAGGCCCAGGCCCAGGCGATCTGCATGGCCACCAATGACTTCCACCGCGCCTACCACGCCTTTGTGGCCAAGCAGACGCCGGTGTTCGCAGGAGACTGAACGATGTCCGCTGTCGCTCCTGCCGCCACGGCCGGCACCGCACCGCCCGAACTGGACTGGCCCTTCTTCGACCCTGCCCACCGCGACTTCAAGCAGCGCCTGGATGCTTGGTGCCATCAGCATCTGGCCCACGGCTCGCATGACGAATCGCGTGCCGCAGTCGACGCCGAATGCCAACGTCTGGTGGCCCTGCTCGGGCAGGGCGGCTGGCTGCGTCATGCGGTGGCGGGCACTGCGCAGGGCGGGGCGGCCGATCACATCGACACCCGCCAGCTGTGCCTGCTGCGCGAGACCCTGGCCTTTCACAACGGCCTGGCCGATTTCGCCTTCGCCATGCAGGGGCTGGGCTCGGGCGCGATCAGTCTGCGTGGCACGCCCGAACAGAA
>JACCDI011686343.1_pt1 | contig 27552 bp, 23 predicted proteins | sample 7442791 | NCBI WGS metagenome assembly JACCDI01 (sample SAMN15323434, study PRJNA562643) | freshwater metagenome | isolation source: river surface water | place: USA:Blue River Watershed | collected 2017-08-15
AGCGTTAGCGAAGGAACTGTTACTCGTTGGTTGAAAAATGTTGGTGATTCAGTTGCAGTGGATGAAGCACTTCTTGAAGTTTCTACAGACAAAGTTGATACTGAAGTGCCGTCACCAATTGCTGGAGTATTGACAGAAATTCGTGTTGCTGAGGGTGAGACCGTTGCAGTTGGCACAGTGATTGCGGTTGTTGGTGGAGCAGGTGCAGCACCGGCTCCGACTCCAGCACCAGTGGCGGCACCTGCACCAGCTCCGGCTCCAGTTGCTGCACCGGCACCAGCCCCAACTCCTGCGCCAGCGCCTGTTGCGACTCCGGCACCGGCACCAGCGCCTGTTGCGACTCCTGCGCCAGCGCCAGTAGCGCAATCAAATAAGTTGCTTTCGCCAGTTGTTCGTCGTTTAGTGAACGATCACGGCATCAACATTGATGCGCTTCAAGGCACCGGACCTGGTGGACGAATTACTCGAGAAGATGTACTTGACTACATCGATCGCAATGGACTGGCCGCACAACCTTCAGCGCCAGTTGCAGCACCTGCGCCAACACCAGCGCCAGTTGTAGCTCCTGCTCCTGCTCCTGTTGCGACACCGGCACCTGCGCCTGCACCAACGCCGGCACCTGCCGTTGCGCCTCGTCCGGCTTCAACTCTTGGAGATCGCGAGCAAGTCATTCCGTTGTCGAAGATTCGCAGGCTTACTGGCTCGCACATGGTGATGTCGCTTGAAACAAGTCCGCATTCATTCACAGTTGTTGAAGTTGACTATGCAAACGTCGACAAAACTCGCAGTTCGGTAAAGGAATCGTGGAAAACGAGCGAAGGTTTCAGCCTGACGTACTTGCCGTTTATTAGTCGCGCAGTAGTAGATGCTCTTTCCGAGTTCCCACATTTGAACGCCAGCATTGAAGGCGACAATTTAATTGTTCATAGCTATGTTGACTTAGGCATTGCGGTTGACCTTGACTACGCAGGACTACTGGTTCCAGTGGTGCGCAGCGCCGATGCAAAGCGATTGCGCGCAATTGCACGCGAGATTCACGATCTTGCATCACGTGCACGCGGTCGCAAGTTGTCACCAGATGAAATAAACGGTGGAACATTTACGCTGTCAAACAATGGTTCGGCTGGTGCGTTGATTGCAATGCCAATTATCAATCAGCCACAAGTTGCCATTTTGTCAACCGATGCAATTGTGCGTAAGCCAGTTGTTGTTGCCATGCCAGATGGAAGCGAAAGCATTGCCATTCATCCAATGGGTCACTTGTCAATGTCGTGGGATCATCGCGCATTTGACGGCGCGTACGCAGGTCGATTCCTCTCGCGTGTGAAGCAAATTCTTGAAACACAGGACTGGTCAGCCGAGCTGTAAAGCCAGCTTGCCAGAACACTCATGAGCACCCCCGCCTCGCCGCTTCATGTGAGATGGCTGGGTCGTGTTCCATATTCTGAAGCGCTCGCTGTTCAGCAAGCAGTGTTCGAGCATGGCGTAGATCAGCATCTACTGCTCGTTGAACATCAGCATGTGTTCACCTATGGGCAGCAAGCCAACCTTGAGCAGAATCTGAAATGCAATCCTGCTGAAGTTGGAGCAGATCTTGTTTCGGTTCATCGCGGTGGAGACATCACGTATCACGGACCAGGGCAGTTGGTTGGCTATCCGTTATTGAACTTGAGTGCAAAACATGGTGAAAGCGGACCGGCAGATACTTCTGCGTACATTCATGATGTTGAACAGTTGGTTATTGACACGCTGAGCGAACTTGGTTTGCAAAACGCAAGTCGAAAAACTGGATTTCCTGGAGTGTGGCTAGACGCAGAGACTTCTCAGGCACGCAAGATATGTGCCATCGGTGTTCGTGTGGCGCGTGGAGCAAGCGAACGACGAACCATGCACGGATTTGCGCTCAATGTGACTACGGATTTGAGTTACATGCGCGAGCACATTGTGCCCTGCGGAATTGCAGAATATGCAGTGACTTCTCTGGCGGAGGAGGGGATTGCCACAACAATGTTTGATGTAGTCAATGTTGTGAGCAAGCTTGCAATAAAGAAGTGGGGGAATGAATTTTCGACGCGACACGACGTCGCTTGGGCGCACCAACCAGAACGTGATGGATTGAGCATTTCTGTGCGCAAGCCTGATTGGATTCGCCCGCACGTAAACCACACCAGTGAAGTGTTGCTCACAAAGAAGACCCTTCGTGACTTGAATTTGGTGACCGTGTGTGAAGAAGCCGGATGCCCGAATTTGAGCGAGTGTTGGAAAGACGGCACTGCAACGTTCATGGTGTTGGGTGACAGATGCACGCGTGCTTGTGGGTTTTGTTTAATTGATACGCGCAAGCCATTAGCGCCAGATGTACACGAGCCAATGCGCGTTGCCGAAGCAGTGAAACGAATGGGATTGGAATTTGCCGTTCTTACCATGGTGGCTCGAGATGATCTTGCCGATGGCGGAATGCAACACGTTGCCGACACCATTCGTGCGATTCGAAATGAAAACCCAGGCGCGCAAGTTGAGGCATTGATTTCGGATGCAAAAGGCACCAATTCCTTGGACGCAGTTTTGAACGAGCGTCCAGACGTGTTGAACCACAACATTGAAACAGTTGCACGACTGCAGCGCATGGTGCGGCCTTCAGCCGGATATGCACGCAGCCTTTCGGTGTTGGCGCGCTCACGCGCAGCGGGGCTGACCACAAAATCGGGATTAATGCTTGGTCTTGGCGAAACGCGAGAAGAAGTAGAAGCAACGTTGCTTGATCTTGCGAGCATTGGTGTAAACATTGTGACCATTGGTCAATATCTACGTCCGAGCGCTCAACACCTTCCTGTGGTGCGCTATGCCGAACCAGCAGAGTTTGAGCACTACAAAAAGTTAGGTGAAGGTCTTGGTATCAATCATGTTGAATCAAGCCCGCTCACTCGTTCGAGTTATCACGCAAAAGACGCACATCGAAATTCATCCTCATTACTTCACGCATAAAGGTAAATATGACAACTACATCACTTCGCGAAATTGCAGGAACTATTCAGTCGCAACGCACGGTTGAAGGCGGCGGGTTCACGGTCCGTCGTCCGTTTCCGACCGCACAACTCGATCAAATTGACCCATTTTTGTTGCTTGATGAAATGGGGCCTGCGGATTATGCGCCAGGCAAAGCTGTCGGTGCACCAAGCCATCCGCATCGTGGATTCGAGACGGTGACATATATGTTGTCGGGCAGCATGGTGCACGAAGACTCAACGGGCACAAAAGCAGTTATCAAAAAAGGCGGTGTGCAGTGGATGACTGCAGGCTCTGGAGTTATTCATAGCGAGTTACCAACTGACGACATGATGAAACTCGGTGGCCGAATGCACGGTTTTCAGTTATGGGTGAATTTGCCTGCAGCAAAGAAAATGATTGATCCTCGCTATCAAGGGTATGAGGCAGAAGAAATGGCCACTGTGCAATTAGCAAAGGGCGGACACATTCGAGTGGTTGCAGGCGTAGTGCATGGTGCAAAAGGTCCTGTTGAAACAACTTCGCCAATGACGTATGCGCATGCCGTGCTGGAAGTTGGTGATGTTGTGGAGTGGCTACCCGAAGAAGGACATACCGCTCTCATTCATGTATTTGACGGCGAAGCGCGCGTGAATGAATCGACGAGTGTCTCTGGCGAAATGGTGGTGTTGCAGCGAACAGCAGGTTTGGTGCGCGTTGAAGCAACGACATCTGCTGCGCAAATTCTGATTATGGGCGGCTTGCCACTCGGTGAGCCAATGGTTCGCTATGGTCCATTCGTCATGAATACCAAACAAGAGATCATCACTGCTGTCGAGGAATTTAACGACGGCAAGTTGGTGAAGGTGGGGAAGAACAGTCTGTGAGTTCAACTATTGCCACTACTTCCGATTACATCGAGCGCATAGCAAAAGTTCGCGCCGCTATGAGTGCGCAACAAGTTGATGCCGCATTGCTCTCGGTTGGCCATGATTTGCCGTATTTGTCGGGTTATGAAGCAATGCCACTCGAGCGTCTGACCATGTTGGTAGTTCCACGCAGCGGGCAAGTGAGCATGGTGGTTCCGAGGCTTGAAGTTCCGCGCGTTGTTGCACAGCCAGAAGTGTTTTCAATTGTTCCGTGGAATGAAACAGACAACCCGATTGCAATCGTTGCGAAGTTGTTGGGCGATGCCAAGCGAATTGCGGTTGGCGATCAGATGTGGGCTCGATTCCTGGTGGAACTGCTGCCACATGTTCCAGGAGCAACGTTCACTCGCGCGGTTGATGTTGTTGGCGTGTTGCGCATGTCGAAGGACGCAAGTGAAATTGCGGCACTTCGCACTGCTGGCGCCGCGGCCGACAGAGTCGCTGCGCAATTGCATGCAGGAAAAATTCCACTCATTGGTCGTACTGAGGCCGCGGTTTCTGCTGATATCTCTGCGCGCTTGATTGCAGAAGGTCACAATGTGGTGAACTTTGCAATTGTCGCTGCTGGAGAAAATGCTGCCAGCCCGCACCATCACGCTGGATCACGAGTAATTCAAGCCAATGAAATTGTGTTGTGTGATTTTGGTGGAACCTTGAATGGTTATTGCAGCGACATAACAAGATGCGTATTTACTGGCCCGATATCTAACGATGTTGCCGATGCCTATGCGGTGCTCTTTGAATCGCAGGCCGCTGGAGTTGCTGCAGGGGTAGTTGGGAATGCTTGCGAAGATGTTGACCGCGCGTCACGGGCAGTGATTGAAAAAGCCGGATATGGCGAGTATTTCGTGCATCGCACCGGACATGGAATTGGCATGGAAGCCCACGAAGAGCCGTACATGGTGAGTGGCAACAAACTTCCAATTGCTGCTGGTCACGCATTCAGTGTTGAGCCAGGCATTTATATTCCCGGCAAGTGGGGTATGCGTTTGGAAGACATTGTTGTAGCAACAGCAAGTGGACCAGACTCCATGAATACGGCAAACCACAATTTGATCGTCGTCGAAGCCTAAGTTCTTCAGGTCATGATTCGTTTAGAAGCGGCAACAGTGATGTTGCAGTGGGCCGTTGGTGGTCTTGCCTTTTTGTGGTTCACTACGCGCCGAAACGAAGTTGGTGCTGGTTACGGCATGTTGCTCCGCATTACCTATGGCGCGTTTGCAGTAATCGCAGTGGTGCTGGGCAATCGCTACGGAATCAGCATTGTTCGTGAGGCTTCTAGCGTTGCGGTTGCCATAGCTGCATTCGTGCTGATTCGAAACAAGAGATCAAAGTTCGACTTAATTGCGCCACTTCTTGGTGTTCCCGGAATCATTGCTGCAGGAATTTCTGCAGTAAGCGACGGCAGTGGCGGCGATGTCGTTGTGTCGTTGTTGCGAATTGTTGTTGGAACGCTGTTCCTTGGTGCAGTGAGCGACACCATGTTGTTAGGGCACTGGTACTTGGTGCAACCAGGCATGCCAAGGAAGTTGATTAATGAAATAACAACCGCAGTGATTTACATGTGGCCACTTGAGGTATTGGTGCTGCTTTTGCCAACAGGAATGATCAGTGTGCTGAATGGAACCATTGATGACGGCTGGGATGGCGTGCTCGGTTGGTTCTGGCTTGCATCGGCGGTGGTCACTGGCGTACTTGCACTTGTAACGCGTGCGGCGCTGAAAGAGAGAAGCTATTCAGCGGTAATGGCTGCAACCGGTTTGATGTACTTGGCAATTCTCACTGCGTTTTGCACTGACATTGTTGGGCGTGCGTTACTCGCCTAAAGCGGTGAGTGCGGCGCTACAAGCGCCCATGGTCGTGAGCGTTCCATTGCTAGTCCAAGTTCCAGTAGCAATTGCTCGCTGAAATGACGCCCGTTTACCTGTAATGCCACAGGTAGCCCGTCGATAAGTCCTGATGGAATAGAAATTGCTGGGTTGCCATACATGTTTGCTGGGAACGTGAGTTTCCCGTTGTTGCCCATTCCTGCTTCAATTCCGCCAAAGTTTGATGGCAATGGGCCGTCCGCATTGAATGCAACATCGGGGTTGCTTGCCGTAATGACGAAATCGACCTGTTCAAATATTTCATGCATTCGTTGATTGAGCGCGGCGCGTCGCGACTCGATCTTTGCGCGAGCTTCAGCCCCGTACTTTCCGAGAGTTGCTTCAATGCCAAATCGCATTTCTGGTGTGAGCACATCGGCGCATGCTGGCCAATGATCTGCCAGCTGCATCTGAATTTCAATCATTCCACTGATTGACCATGCAGCTCCCATACTGGGAAGCGTGGTGTCGATGGAGATGATCTGTATTCCTGTTATGGACGCAAGATGTTGCGCATATTCCTCGAGTTGTTGCCACATTGCGGGAGAGACCACTGCACCTCCCCAGTTTGGTGCGAGCACAGCTGTTTTGCCACGTAGCGAGTTGGCGTGACTTCCTAATTCGTGTTCCCAGTTATCAACACGTTGCAGACTGAGCGGGTCTCGCGAGTCATGCCCGTTGCATACGTCGAACCAACGTGCAGTATCTCGAATGCTGCGCGCCATTACCCCTGTATTGACGGTGAGATTTCCAAGTTCGGTATGTGGCGCTCGCGGAATTCTGCCAAACGTTGCCTTTAGTCCAACAAGGCCGGTGAAACCTGCAGGAATTCGAATTGAACCCCCGCCATCTCCACCAGTTGCAATAGTGACGAGACCACCGGCAACTGCTGCGGCGCTTCCACCAGATGATCCACCTGGTGTGCGTCCCATTTGCCACGGGTTATGTGTTGCACCATTCAAAACCGTGCGAGTGACATTGACGCCACCGAATTCGCTTGCGGTGCATAAGCCGATTGCATTTGCTCCACCGGCTTGCGTTGCTCGCTCGACCATAACTGATGTGTGCGTTGCTTTGCGATCTGCAAAGACCACGCATGCTTCTGTGTACGGCCAACCCTGCACAGCATCAAGTTCTTTTACTCCAAGCGGAATTCCGCCAAATGGTTTTGACACATCGGCAGACTTTGCTCGTTGTACTGCGCCTTCTGGATCAAGAAATGAAAATGCATTTAGCGAACTCTTCTCAATGGCGTTTAACGAAGCTTGCAATTCTTCTAACGGGGAGCGCTCTTTGTTGCGAAAGGCATTTACAAGCGAGCATGCGTCGCCCATCCACGGAGTGTCAGTTGTGCTCATTGTCTTAAAATAGTCGCCAAAAACGCTCTATCTATTAGTGTGGTGAGGCGTTATGGATACCAAAGCCTTTCTCGGAATAGAGCCAAAGGGAATTCATTCGGCCACAAACGGTCAGTGGACGATGGTCGTTCGAACTGGGCTCGTAACAGGTGGCAACTTTCTTTGGGGTGGTTGTGGGTTGGCGGCAGCGGTGGCAGCGATTGAAGAACTGTCTGGCCGCACGTGTGTGTGGGCAACTGCCCAGTACTTGTCATATGCGCGAACCGGCGAAACCATGGATATCGATGTCACGCTTGCCGTTGTCGGACATCAGATCACTCAGGCGCGCGCTGTGTGTCACGTGGGAGATCGCGAGATTCTCACTGTGAACGCAGCAGTTGGAGAGCGACCATTTGAATATGCACATTCATTCGTGAAGATGCCCGATGTGCCGCCACCAAGTGCTTTGAAGCAACGCGCACATCGGAGTGATGTTTCAAACACTATTCACGAAAAAATGGAAGAGCGTTTTGTTATTGGGCGAGAGCTTGAAGAGTTAGATGAAATCCCTAATGACGGTCGCACCTTGATGTGGGCTCGTATTCCTGACGTGATCGATGGCGTTGACACGGCAACCTTGGCAGTGTTGGGCGACTTTGTGCCGATGGGAGTTGGCCAAGCACTCGGTATACGTGGAGGCGGAAACAGCCTGGATAACACGCTTCGCGTGGTTCGCCTCGTTCCCACCAAGTGGGTGTTGTTAGACATACATATACAAGGCGTGGAACGCGGCTTCGGGCACGGAACAGTAAACATGTTCGCTGAGGACGGAACGTTCCTTGCCACAGCAAGTCAAAGTTGTATTGCTCGAATGTGGAAGGAACCAAAATGATTCGTCGTAACGGAATGACCGTTCCTCTTCCCGGACACTTACATGACCACAAAGAAAAGTATGCGCAGTTGGCCGATTGGGGATACAGCGATATTTGGTCCGCTGAGACTGACGGAGCAGATGCGTTCACTCCGTTGGCTTTAGCCGCAGCTTGGGAGCCTCGCCTTCGACTTGGAACCGCAATTGTTCCTGCATACACACGCACTGCTCCCGTGATTGCACAAAGTGTTGCCGCACTTGCCGATGCTGCGCCGGGCCGTTTTGCAATCGGAATCGGTTCATCAAGCAATGTGATTGTGGAACGTTGGAACGGCGTGCCGTTCGTCGACCCATACAAAAAGGTGCGTGATGTTGTTCGGTTCATGCACGATGCGTTTTCGGGTGAGAAGATCACGAAGGAATACGACACGTTCAAAGTTGATGGATTTCGTTTGAGTATTAAGCCGGCACAAAAACCGACAATTCTCATCGCAGCACTTCGAGAAGGAATGCTGAAGTTGGGTGCTCGCGAAGCAGACGGCGTGATTATTAACTGGCTGAGCGCGCAAGACGTAACCAAGGTTGCAAAAGTGGTGAACGATGCTGCAAACGGAGTGGAGAAAGAAATTACCGCGCGCATTTTTGTGTGCCCAAGCGAAGACACCGAAGTGGTGCGTGCGGGTGCTCGATTCGCAATTGCTGCATATATGAACGTTCCTGTATACGCCGACTTCCATCGCTGGATGGGCCGAGCGCCGTTGATGCAGGGAATGTGGGATGCATGGAAGGCCGGAGATCGCAAAGCAGCGTTGGCCGCGATTCCTGATCAAGTAGTGGATGAATTAGTGGTACATGGCAGTCCAGCGCACTGCCGCGACATCATTTCTGAGTATTTCAAGAATGGTGTGACCACCTCTTCGTTGGCGATTCTTCCTCTTGATCCACAGCTGGATTATTGGAAGTCGGTTCAAGCACTTTCACCAAGTGCAAGCTGACACTTCGGTTCTGCTGTGACGTCAATAGAGTCCGATACCGAGGTCGCAGCACGGCTCGAATTTGAAGAGACACAGCGCAGCGAAGGCTGGAGGTTGCTGCGCGCTGCGCTACGAATGCAGCGCCGCAATTTGTTGCTCGGCGCGTTGGTCGGAATCCTGTGGGCTTCTTTCAAGGTGGCGGTGCCACAAATGACCAAATATGCCATTAACGATGGCATTGAAAAGAATGGCCCGTTATTGCGGTGGGCATTGATTATTGGCGGACTCGGCGTACTCACTGGTGTGTTGTCAGGAATGCGTCGCTACATCGCGTTTCGTGAGAGCCGATGGGCTGAAACCTTGTTTCGTGAGCGGCTGTTCTCGCATGTCTTGAATTTGCACGTTGGCTATCACGACAAAGCGCAAACGGGTCAGTTAATGAGTCGAGCATCGAGTGACCTGATGCAAATTCAAGGATTCATTGTGATGATTCCGATCACGCTGTCAAACGTGATTCAGATTTTCGCTGTTACTGCCATTCTGTTCATTACTGATCCGATCCTGGCAATCGTCGCCCTTATTCCTTTGCCATTTGTCAATCTTTCGGCACGACGGTTCAGTCATCGAATCCATCCTGCTTCAATTGCGGTCCAAGCAGAACAGGCACAACTGGCGAACGTAGTCGAAGAAAGTATTTCTGGTGTGCGTGTAGTGAAGGGCTTTGGCGCCGAGCAGGTGCAGTTCGAGAAACTTGAAAAAGAGGCTGACGATATTTTGCGGGAATCAATGAAGGCCGCACGTATTCGCTCCAGCTTTATGCCTGCTATTGATGTGTTGCCTGCGCTTGGATTGGTTGCAGTCCTTGGAGTTGGCGGTCATCGTGTGCTGAATGGTGATTTAACCATTGGTGACCTCGTTGCATTCAATGTGTATCTCACGCTGCTCATTTGGCCATTGCGCAATATCGGCATGATTGTTGCTCTTGGACAGCGCGCTGCTGCTGCTCTTGTTCGAATTAACGAAGTCATGTCGACACCGTCTGAAATCACTGATCCTGTTCAACCAAAGACATTGCCGCAACAGACGGCAGAACCGGTTGGAGCTGTGAAGTTTGACAAAGTGGTGTTTGGCTACAACCCAGAATTCCCAGTGCTTCGAAACTTCAGTATGGAGATACGAGGTGGCGAAAGCATCGCCATCGTTGGTGCAACCGGTTCGGGGAAATCAACTGTTACTCGGTTGTTGTTGCGGTTCTACGACACCCAAAGCGGTCACGTGTTTCTCGATGGAATTGATGTGCGCAAATTGAAGCTTTCAGATTTGAGAAAGCATATTGGCGTTGTTTTTGAGGACACTGTGTTGTTTAACGACTCGGTGCGCAACAACATTGCTTTCGCTAAGCCAGATGCGGGTGACGATGAGATTGAACGCGCCGCAAAGTTGTCGGGTGCTCACGACTTTGTATTACAACTGCCAAACGGATACGAAACGGTGATTGGTGAGCGTGGCTTTTCGCTTTCGGGTGGACAACGTCAACGAATAGCGATTGCACGAGCAATCGTGGCTAACCCAAGGGTGCTGGTGCTTGACGATGCCACAAGTGCAGTTGACCCAAGTAAAGAGGGCGAAATTCGTGACGCAATGAAGACGGTCATGACTGGTCGAACCACCATCGTGATCGCACATCGTCCCGGAACAATTGCTCTTGCAGACCGCGTGATATTGCTGGATGAAGGCAAAGTGGCAGCCATTGGCACGCATGATGAACTTGTCGCATCGAATGCTCGATATCGCGAAGTGCTCGCAAGTATGAGTGCACCTGAAGAAACAGGCAAGGTGAACTGACATGTGGTCGCAAAGTGGCGTAACCGATGAGGACCGACTCAGCAGGGCACAGGCTCGAACGGTAATTGGTCGAGTATTCAAAATGGCTGCGCCATTTCGCAAAACGATGTACGTGGCTTTTGCGTGTGTGTGCGTTACCACGCTGTGTGCGCTAGCGGGCCCGCTGCTTGTGCGTCGAGGAATTGACCTTGGCATTCGTGGAAAAGATCCAACTTCACTCAATATTTCGGTGGGCATGTATTTGCTTGTCGCACTTATTGCATATGTCTTCGGTCGTGCCCAGTTTCTGTATTTGAATAGAACAGGCGAATCATTCCTTCGTGTGCTGAGGCTTGCAGTATTCCGCCAAATGCAGCGTCAGAGCATGGCTTTTTACGATCGCAATAAAGCCGGGGTGTTAGTTGCGCGAATGACCGCAGATATTGAATCAATGGCAGAACTCGTGCAGTGGGGGCTTCTGCAGTTCCTAGCAGCAGGAATGCTGATCGTATTTGCGTTAGTTCTGCTTGCCACATTGAGTTGGCAGTTGACCATTGTTGCGTTGCTTGTGATGCCAATTCTGATTGCTGCATCGGTGAAGTTTCAGCGAGATTCAAACAAGGCGTATCTCGCTGTGCGTGATCGGGTTGGAGCGAATTTGTCTGCTCTTCAAGAAGGAATTACGACTGTGCGAGTAATTCAGGCATATGCCCAAGAGGAAGAGACCATCCGCAAGTTCACCAAATCAAATCGGGAATTATTTCAAAGCCATGAGCACAGTGTTCGCGTAAGCACGTGGTATTTCGCGCTCATTGAATTTGGTGGGGTTTTTGCCAGTGCACTGATTATTGGAATTGGTGGCTGGTTGGTTCACCGTGGCGACGTTACCCTCGGCACTGTTGTTGCGTTCACCTTGCTGCTGTCTAGTTTGTTCGACCCTGTTCAACAGCTTTCGCAGTTGTACAACACGGTGCAATCCGCGGGTGCTGCACTAAACAAGTTGTTTCAAATTCTTGATGCCAAGCCAGAAGTTGACGAGCACCCCGGCGCTGTTGCGTTGCCTGCTTCTGGTGAATTAGTTGTCAATGGAATTGACTTCACATATTCCGGCGCAGAAAATCGTGCATTGCGATCTGTAAACATCAGCGTTGGTGTGGGCGAAAAGCTTGCTCTTGTCGGCCCAACGGGTGCTGGTAAGTCAACACTTGCGAAACTGATGGCACGTTTGTACGACCCACAAGTTGGCAGTGTTTCGTACGGTGGAATCGACCTGAAAATGGCCACCATGTCGTCTTTGCGCGAACGGATTGTTGTGGTTCCGCAAGAAGGTTTCTTGTTTAACGGAACCATTCGCGACAATTTGCGAATTGCGCGTTCAAGTGCCACTGACGAAGAAATTGACGCGGCAATTTCCGCAATTGGGGCAACCGATCACTTCGCAGCATTACCCGACGGTTTAGATACCGAAGTGAGAGAACGTGGCAGCAGATTGTCTGCAGGTGAGCGACAACTCGTTGCACTTGCACGCGCCGCACTCGTTGACCCTGCTGTGTTGGTGCTTGATGAAGCGACATCAAACCTCGACCCTGGGACAGAGGCCGAAGTTGAGCATGCGCTGGAGCAACTGATGGCTGGACGCACGGTCATAGTTGTTGCACACCGGTTGTCAACCGTTCAGCGTGCAGACCATATTGCGGTAATTGCCGATGCTCAAGTAGCTGAATATGGCACTCACGCGGAATTGATTGCAAAGGGTGGCCGGTACAGCGCGCTTGCGACTGTTTGGCAGAAATCTCAAGTCACTAACTAAATAGTTGATCTGAATTTGCTCATGAGATATGGGCCGCTGAGCACGGGTTCATAATGTGCGGGAGCTGAGGAATCAATGCATGTTGGGATCGTGGAGATGCTCGCATCCCAATTCGGTTGATGAAAATACGCGATGCTCTGCCGGCGCGAGAGCGGGTCATGAGCAAGCTCGGGGTTTACAACTCGATGCATGGTGGAGCGCCATCGATTGTTTGTCCACCTTTCCATCAGATCTCCAAGGTTGATGATGAATGCGCCGGGTACTGGAGCGACTTCTTGCCACGATCCATCGAGACTTTGGATTTCAAGACCTCGCGAATCATGTTGAGGAAGCAAGATGGTGAGCGAGCCGTAGTCGCTATGAGCGCCTGCGCGAAGTTGCCCCGGCTGTGGAGCGAATTGCTGTGGTGGATAATTCAAAGCACGGAGCGCGCTAATTGGCGATGAAATGTATTCATCGAAATAGTGAGTATCGAGTGAAAGTGCTTCTGCGAACAGTCGCATAATTCGCGATGCAAGGTTTTCCATTGCGTTGTAATAGCTGGTCCATGCCTGCACGAATGTTTCAGGTTGGCTTGGCCATGGTGTTGAGGCATAACAAAACGCAAGAGCTTCTGGGTCGGAGATATGGCTTGGAATACTGATCGGACCACCATTAAAGGTTTCTTTCAAATCAGGAGGAGTTGTGCTTCCGCGTGATGCGGCGAGTGTTTCGGCTTCATTGCCCATGTAGCCGTATGGGTATCCGGGAAATGGAACATTGAACTTTTGCTTTACCGAAGTAGGCAAGTCAAAAAATTCTTGCATGGTGTTCCACATGTTGTCGATGACGTGCTGATCAACTCCATGATGTGTTATGGCGATGAACCCAGTTAGTTGGCATGCCTCATCTGTGCGTTGAGATATCTCGGCACGGATCGCATGATCGCCTTGTTCAAAAGCGGCGAGGTCAATAACCGGAACCTCATTTGTCGCCATAACTCAACAGTAGGCGAGCGGCTCGTAATTCTGGTTTTCCAAAGGACTGGTTTTATGTACACTTTTATACACACGAGATTCGCAGACTGTAATTGTCTGACTTCGAAACAGAAATGACGACACAGAAATGTGTCGTCATTTTTATTTCCACTCTTGATTCCCTGTGTACACATATTGAGCGGTGCCGTGATGGTGTAGTGGTGCCACTGGAAACTTCTTACCTGGGAGTCACGACCCAGGGAAACTTCAAGTAGTCAGGGCTGATGGGGAGACCTATCAGCCCTGTTTCTTGTCGCTTGGTCGCAGTCGGTGGGCTTGCTACAAGTAGCGTGTAACGCACATGGCACGCGAAAAGGTTTACACACGAGCAGGCGACGACGGAACAACGGGTCTGTTCTATGGCGGTCGTGTTGGTAAAGACTCAGCCCTCCCTCGCGCATATGGCGCAGTGGACGAAGCGCAAGCAATTCTTGGATTGGCACGTGCTGAAGCCGGCAAGGGCACCGAACTCGACGACATGCTTGTGCACATTTGTCGTGACCTCTGGGTGCTGATGGCAGAACTGGCAACCTTGCCCGAGAACCGCCACAAACTTGTTGACGACAAAACACGTGTCACCGAGTTGATGGTGGAAAAACTCGAACACATGATTGACTCGCTCGACGAACGCTTTGAGCCACCAACCGATTTTGTGGTGCCGGGTCAAAACCGCGTGTCGGCATTGCTTGACGTGGGTCGCACAGTTGCCCGCAGGGCCGAGCGTCATTCTTTGGCCGCAGCACCTCCTCCGTCACAGGCATGCCCATATCTCAACAGGCTTTCAGACCTGCTGTGGACCCTTGCCCGTTGGCAAGAAGGTGAGTCTTTGTCGGTTAAAGACGTCATCTAGTTACCATTTACTGAGTACTCACACATAAGGAGACCTGTCATGGCACTCAATTTTGAAGTCGTTGCCAAATCCCCAGCAACTGCAAAGGCTGTTGGCATTCCAGTGGCGAGCGAAGGCGCCTTGCCGAAAGAGGTAACACTTTCGCGTGCAACTCTTGAAACCCTTGGATTCACCGGCAAGGTAGGCCAGACCTATGTGGTGCCAGCAGAAAATGGCGCAGTCAGCATTTTGATTGGTGTGGGCGAAGTATCAAAGTTGGACACAGCATCGTTGCGCAAAGCATCGGCTGCATTTGCTCGCGCAGCAGCAGGTTTTGAATCGGTAAGCACCACACTTGCCAACATTGGCCGTCTTGATCGCAAAGTTGCAGCGCAGGTGGTTGTAGAAGGAATGTCGCTTGCAACACACCGTTACACCGACTTGAAGACGGTTGACAAAAAGGCACCGAAGCTTGCAACTGTTTCACTTGTTGGAACTGGAGCTGCAACAACGGGCGGTGTGAAGCGCGGACAAATCATTGCGAACGCCACAAACATGGCACGCGACTTTGCAAACATGCCGCCTGCATATTTGACAGCAACAATTTTCGCGAATAAGGCAGTAGAGATTGCTGGACAAACAGGACTCAAGGTTGAAGTGTTCAACAAAGACCAATTGCTCGCCATGGGTTGTGGCGGAATTGTTGGAGTGAACCGCGGAAGTGTTGAACCTCCACGCATGGTTCGATTGACATACAAGCCAACTGGAGCAAAAGGTAAGCCACACCTCGTACTTGTTGGTAAGGGCGTTATGTACGACTCGGGTGGTATTTCGCTGAAGCCATCAGATCCATCGCACGCAATGATGAAGGGCGACATGAGTGGCGCAGCTGCAGTGCTTGCCACGATGAGCACGCTTAAGTCGTTGGGTTGCACAAACCAAGTAACTGGTTACCTCATGTGCACCGACAACCTTCCTTCGGGAAGCGCAATGGCAATGGGCGAAGTGCTCACCATGCGCAATGGCAAAACGGTTGAAATTCACAACACCGATGCCGAAGGTCGCTTGATACTTGCAGACGGATTGTCGCTCGCAGCCGAGCAAAAGCCAGACGCCATTGTGGACATTGCAACCCTTACGGGAGCGTGTCAGCGTGCACTTGGAAATGGCATGGCCGGAGTCATGGGCAACAATCAAAAGTGGATTGATCAGTTGACTGCTGCTGCAGAGCGCACATCAGACAAGTTGTGGCAGTTGCCGCTTGAGCGCGAATACCGCCCAGCTCTCGATTCGTATGTTGCCGACATGAAAAACGTAGGTGGCGAAGCGGGTGCAATTACCGCAGCGTTGTTCTTGGAAGAGTTTGTTGGTGACACCACATGGGCACACATCGACATTGCTGGCCCAATGTGGACAGACAGCGACAACGGTTGGTTGCAAAAGGGCATGACGGGTTACGGAACTCGCTTGTTGATTGATGCAGCTCTGAACTTCCGCCGACCAGGTCGCGCGTAGTTATTCGTCAGGCGGCGAAAGCCGCTCGACATCAATCCTTTTGAGTGCCGACTTTGATGTCGCGGAATGCCGACTTCGAGTCGATGCCGACATCTTTTGGCAATCCGAGTACTCGTTCGCCAACGATGTTGCGCATCACTTCGTCTGAGCCACCAGCAATTCGCATGCCCGGTGCACCAAGGAGCAACTGGCTCCACGCGTACGTTCCCCATTCGCCAGTGTCGACGACGAGCTTGGCGCCAAGAACATGTGCGACCAGGTCGTTCATCTTCTTCTGGTTGTTAACGAGTGCCATTTTACCAATTGACATTTCCGGGCCAGGCATTTGGCCTGCACGCATTTTGTCGGTGGCACGCTGGCTGGTGTAGCCGGCAACTTTGGTGTTGATGTAGAGGTCGGCAAGCATTTCGCGAACGATTGGATCTGAATCCAATTCATAGTGGCGAATCATCTCAAGCAAACGCGTATACATCGTGTTTTCGCCGCTATCAGCAGAACCGATTGATGCACGTTCGTTCATGAGGGTGGTGAGCGCAACATTCCATCCGTTGTTCACTTCACCCAAACGATGATCGTCTGCAACACGTACTTCGTTAAAAAACACTTCATTGAAACTTGCTCCACCAGTCATTTGGCGAAGCGGACGAATCTCTACACCCGGTGCGCGCATGTCAACAATGAAACCGGTGAGGCCTTTGTGTTTTGGCAAGCCTGGATCGGTGCGGCAAATGATTTCGCCAATGTCGCTGAACTGTGCGCCAGAGGTCCACACTTTCTGACCAGTGATAACCCACTCGTCGCCATCTTTTTCTGCTTTTGCCTGCACTGAAGCAAGGTCGCTACCTGCACCAGGTTCAGAAAACAATTGGCAGCCAACAATGTCGGCGCGCCACATTTTGCGCAAATACATATCGCGAGCTTTTGGTGAAGCATGAGCCAAGATCGTTGGCGCAACCATTCCTAAACCAATTTGAAATGCTCCGAGAGGTGCGGTTTTGTATTCGCGCTCTACTTGGTTGTACGCGCGCTCATGCGCAACGGTGAGACCAGCACCGCCGTACTCGGTTGGGCCGGTGATCCATGCGAAACCATTGTCGAAACGAAGCGCCTGCCATGCTTTGGCACGGCGAAGCATTTCTTCTTCTGCTTCCTTTGAACGTTCCTCAAACATCGACACGTTGTCGGAGCCTTCACCCCATACGAACTTCTTTCGCGCTTCCTTTTTCTCGGCATTGGCATCAAGAAAGACACGGGCTTTGGCTGCGTACTCTTCAACAGAAATCTGTTCAGTCATAGCCCCAACGGTAGTTGGCGGGGTCGGTTGGGGTGAAGGCCAGCCAACTAGTCTTTGGGTATGGGTCAGCCAGTTTCCGTTACACAAAAGCCTTCAGTCACTCCAGGTCGGGTTCGCTTTGAGCTCAATCGCTCGCTCACCGGCCAAGGGCATGAGCGTTACACCTCACCAGTTGCATCTCGCACCGGTAAGCCATCGGACGTGTTGGCCAACCGATTTTTTGAGACCGGCACGGTGAGTGCGGTTCATGTGTACGGCAACATGATCACGGTTGACGTCAAGCCTGGGTCAAGCAGTGATTCGCTCATCAAGGTTGTAGAAGATTTATACCAATATTGGACGCCAGGAAAAGTGCCGCCATCTGAAGAAGAACTCATGGCCCAGGCACCCAAGAGCGAGGCACCTGCTGCAGCACCATCGGCTGATGGAAGTCCTGCACCAAGTGCGGCCGCCAGCAAAATTCCTGCCGCACTCTTAGCTCGAAGCCAGGCAGCACTGGCTAAAGCACGCGCAAAACAAGGCTGAGTTACGCAAACTCGCATATGTCGTGTGAAGATTCACGACAATGGCTGATATGGATATTTCGCTGCATGACGTAGCCGAAGCGCTTCATGTTCATTACATGACGGCGTATCGCTACGTACGCGAAGGCATTCTGCCGGGTCGCAAAGTAGGACGTAGTTGGAGCGTGCGCAAGAGCGATTTGGACAAATTCCAGCAGGGTGAAGGTTTGGGTGCTGTTGCTGAAGAGGGCAAGCGCACGCAGGCGCCGTGGGGCGAGCGTCTAGAAGCTCGCTTGATTGAAGGTGATGAGCGCGGTGCGCTTGAAGTATTTGAAGCGGTTTTGCGCGCTGGTCATGACCTTGAGTATTTGTACCTAAATGTGTTGAGCCCAGCACTAATTGCTATTGGCTATCGATGGGAACAAGGCGAACTTGAAATTTTTGTGGAGCATCGCGCAAGCAACATTGCAATGCGCTTGATGTCGCAAGTTGGTTCACGCTTCGCGCGTCGAGGTGTTTCTAAAGGCACCATCATCATGGGTGCTCCAGCGGGTGAGGAGCATGCACTTGCAATAGCCATGCTTGCCGATTTGGTGCGTACCCAAGGGTGGGACGTACACGATCTTGGTGGCAACATGCCTGCGGGAAGTTTTGCGCAAGCAGTGCAACAGAGCAACGACGTGGTTGCAGTGTGCGTTGGTGTAACAGTTGAAGGTTCAATACCTGCTGCGAAAGAAACAGTTGCTGCGTTGAAGAGCTCGTGCCCAGACATTCCTGTGTACGTAGGCGGTGCGGCCATTCGCGGAGACGATCATGTGCGCGTATTGGGAGCCGATCACTGGGCTGGCAATGTTTCTTCGCTGATTGATTCGTTGAATCAGCACGCACGTCGCAAATAGCCCGTAATTACTTGCTGTTTTACGGGATTACTGTGGCTGGATAACTACGAACATATGTTCGCTACAGTAAGGGCATGTTCGAGCCGTTGCCCACACTGCCTGTCCCGTCAGAACTGCGCACCATGTTTCCCGAGGGCGGGTTGGTGCGCGGTCGCACCGTGTTGTGTAGTGGTGACGCTGCGGTAGTTATGGCGTTGCGCGTTGTCTCTAGCGCAACACAAGCAGGTTCGTGGTTAGGCATCGTTGGTGTACACAACGTTGGCGTTCAGGCAGCAAGCGAACACGGTGTGGCTTTGCAGCGCGTGGTGTTTGTGCAGCCGGCAAGTAGTCGCACCGAATGGGTTAGCACTGTGGCGGCTGCAGCAGATGGCTTCGATGTGTTGATGCTCGAAGTTCCGCACGGTATTACTGCCGCTGACGCGCGTCGCGTGCAAACGCGTATTCAGGCCCGGCGGAATGCGTTGGTGCTTATTGGTGGAACACAGCAGTCAGCCGCGCAATCGGTATTTCAACCCGATGTCATTATGGATACTGCAACAACACAGTGGCACGGCATTGAGCGTGGTGCAGGCCATGTGCAAGGTCGCGATGTGCGGGTTGCGGTTAGCGGCAGGCGAGTGCCTAAAGCACGGCAGCACTCTCTGCATTTTGTTGGCTAGCGCTCGTAATGAGTACTGAATCAACACGTGTCGCTGTTGTTGCGTGCCCCGACTGGCAGGCCGTTGCCGCGCAGTGCGACTTGCATGCTCGCGGTCAGGTATTTGACGCAGTGGCGGTATTGCATGCACAACGGGTCATTGCTCGCACGGCTGCTGCTGCCGAACAGGGCGTGCAGGTGGGCATGCGTAAGCGCGAAGCCCAAGCAGCATGCCCGAATATGCATATTGCGGCGCATAACCCAGAGCGTGATCGGCTCATGTTTGAGCCCGTGGTGCATGCCATCGCCGAACTAGTTCCACTCGTTGAAGTGAGCATGCCAGGAATTGTTGTGCTGGCTACGCGTGGTCCATCGCGATATGTGGGTGGCGACGATGCGCTTGCGCAACGACTCACTGTTATTGCTGAAACTGCGTTGCATAAGTTGGCGCAAGGTCAACGCATTCCATTTGGCGTAGGCATTGCCGATGGCAGGCTGACTGCAATGATCGCAGCGCGCAGTGCTGCATCGGTTAGAGCGCCACGTGTTGTTGCACCAAATGAAAGCGCGCAATGTTTAGCTGTGCTTCCAGTGTCTGTGCTTGCAGATTTCGCTGAAATTGATCGCAGCGTGGTGTCGTTGTTGCAACGCCTTGGCCTTGCTCACCTTGGCAATATTGCTGAAATTCAACCATCCATTTTGGTTGGACGTTTTGGCCCTGTTGGAAATGAAATGCAACGACTTGCGCGAGGCCTTGATAGACATCCACCAATTGTTGTTGCGCCTCCACCAGAACGTGCAAGCACGCATCGATTTGACGTGCCAGTAGAAGACGTGAATGTTGTTGTGCTTACTGCACGTGAAGTTGCAGATCAGTTGGTACTGCACTTGGGTAATCACGGTGCAAGTTGTGTTCGCTTGCACATTTCGTTGCACACCGATCATGGTGAGCAAAACGATCGTGTGTGGTACCAACCTGAAGGCCTTTCTGCGGCTGCCATGGCCGAACGAATGCGCTGGCAAATGGAGGCCTGGATAGCTGGCCGAGGGGTAACGAGCGGGGTGGTGCTATTCCGGCTTTCTCCAATAGGGCTAAGGGCTAGAGAGGGTCGCCAGTTGGGGCTGTGGGGCGACAGTACCCAGGCCGACGAGTGGGCTTCGCGCGCCATAGAGCGCCTCACCAACATGCTCGGAGCAGAGTCGGTTCGTGTGCCCGAGTGGCGTGGCGGTCGTGATCCAGCTGAAGTGTTTGCACTCACGTCTGCAGCAGTTGTCGATGTTGAACGTCGCGCGTTGTCACAGGTAACAGCAGAGGCTCAGTGGAATGGTGCGTTGCCAACTCCTTCGCCATCTGTTGTGTATGACGACCCACTACTAGTACTGGTATGTGATGCAGATGGAAACGATGTAACAGTAAGTGGAAGGCATGAGTTAAGCGCAGAGCCTGTTGTTGTTGTGTTGCAACAACAGCGTTACAACGTGTTGTCATGGGCTGGCCCATGGCCTGTAGAAGAGCGGTGGTGGGATTCTTCGCGACAACGCAGAATGGTGAGAATGCAGTTTGTGGTCAGTCGTAATGACACTGCAATAACTACGCGAGCCCTTGTAGTTGTAAGGGAACACGGGCAATGGTGGGTGGTTGCGCGCTTTGGATGAATATTTTTCACTCAATGCCGATAGATTTTTTGCGTCATGAATGTGAAGGCAAACGCCAAGTCCGATGCGCAGCTGGTGCAAGAACTGTGTGCACAGTTCAGCGCAGCCATTCCATGCGACGAACGCGAGCGCGAATCGGTAACAAAGTTTCTTGACATTGCACCAACTTTGGTGAAGCCCTTCGATGAGTTTTCCGATCCAACACATATCACTGGCTCGGGAATTGTTGTTGGTGAACGCGGAGTGGTGTTGCACTTACATAAGCGACTGAACATGTGGTTGCAACCAGGCGGACACATTGATGCTGGCGAAACACCAGCAGAAGGCGCGCTCCGCGAAGCGAGGGAAGAAACCGGTCTCGACGTAGTACACCCCGCAACCGGCCCCTGGCTGGTGCACCTAGATGTGCACCCTGGCCCTCGCGGTCACACCCACCTCGATCTGCGCTATCTGATGTACGCCCCCGACGCCGATCCGGCCCCAGGAGCGGACGAAAGCCAAGATGTGCGCTGGTTTGAGTGGGACACAGCAATCGATATGTCTGATGCAGGCCTTGCTGGCTGCCTGCGCGCCGTTCGTCGCCTGCTGTAGTTGCAGTCTAAAAGCGAACATATGTTCGCTACCCTGAAGGCATGGGGAAGGTTTCGTATTCGGAGTTGCATTGCCGTTCGAACTTTTCGTTTTTGCAAGGCGCATCACATCCAGAGCAATTAGTTGAACAAGCGGTTGCACTTGAGTTGCACTCACTTGCACTTACCGATCGCAATGGGTTGTACGGCATTGTTCGTTTTGCACAGACCGCTCGTGCGCTCGGTTTGCCAACGGTGTTCGGCGCAGAGTTGCAGTGCACTGTTGGTGAAGCAGTTGGCGACATCGTGGTCATTGCGCGCAACCCGCGAGGGTATGCACATTTGTCGAGTGCGATTAGTGCTGGGCAACTTGCTGGCAGTAAAGAGCAACCAGTATTTGGCATTGAACAACTTGCCGAGTTCTCGGTTGGAGACTGGTGGGTGCTTACCGGTGGTCGCAGTGGTGTTGCGGCTCGCGCGTTGCATTCGCATGGTCCTGCAATGGCTGAACGTCGGGTGCAACAACTGGTTTCGGTATTTGGTCGCGACAGCGTGGTAATGGAAATGTGGGACCACGGCGACCCACTCGACTCTGTGCGCAACGATGAGTTTGCGCGCATCGCGTATCGCAACAACATTGGGTGCGTTGCTACCAACGATGTGTTGTATGCAACGCCGGCTCAACACAAACTTGCAACCGCGGTGGCGGCAGTGCGTGAGCGATCCAGCTTGGACGACATTGATCCACGCTTACCGCCAGCAGCTACTGCCTATTTGCGCAGCGGGGCAGAACAGGAGCGACGCTTTGCTCGATATCCGGGGGTGGTGCAACACGCTGCCGAACTTGGAGCGAGCGCTGCATTCGACTTGCGGTTAGTTGCACCACAGTTGCCGCCGTTTCCGTGTCCTGATGGTTTGGATGAAATTTCATATTTGCGCAAGCTTGTAGAAGCCGGAGCTACTCGCAGATATGGAATTCGTCCACATGATTCGCGCGAGGATTTGTCGCTACGCGCTCGGGCATGGCGAGTGATTGATCACGAACTAGAGATGATTGAAACACTCGGGTTCGCTGGGTATTTCCTGGTGGTGTGGGACATTGTTCAGTTTTGCGCGCGGTCCAACATTTACTGTCAGGGCCGTGGCAGCGCTGCAAATAGCGCGGTGTGTTATTCGCTCGACATCACGAAAGCCGATGCGGTGTCGCTTGGTCTGCTGTTCGAAAGGTTTCTGTCGCCAGAGCGCGACGGCCCACCCGATATCGACATTGATATTGAAAGTGGTCGACGCGAGGAAGTTATTCAGTACGTGTATCAACGACACGGTCGTCATCATGCTGCGCAAGTTGCCAACGTCATTACGTATCGGGCCAAGTCCGCGGTGCGCGATATGGCGCGTGCTCTTGGCTTTGCGCCGGGTCAGCAAGATGCCTGGAGCAAGCAGGTGGATGCGTGGGGTGCAATTGGGGTCACGGTGAATGGTGGTGATCACAACATTCCTACGCAGGTGTTGCAACTTGCCGAGCAGGTGCAAGATGCACCCCGACACTTGGGTATTCATTCGGGCGGAATGGTTATGTGTGATCGCCCAGTTACCGAAGTGTGCCCAGTGGAGTGGGGCCGCATGGAAGGCCGCAGTGTGTTGCAGTGGGACAAGGACGATTGCGCTGCTGCTGGCTTGGTGAAGTTTGACCTATTGGGTCTTGGCATGTTGTCCGCACTGCATAACGCAGTCGACTTCATTGCGCAGTTCCGCGGCGTGCATATAGACCTAGCAACCATTCCGCAAGAAGACGAGGTGTACGCCATGTTGTGTCGCGCAGACACGGTGGGTGTGTTTCAAATTGAATCGCGCGCACAAATGGCCACGCTTCCACGCTTGAAGCCACGCAGGTTCTACGACCTTGTAGTCGAGGTCGCACTCATTCGTCCGGGTCCTATTCAGGGTGGCTCGGTGCATCCCTATATTCGTCGTCGCAACGGGCAGGAACCCATTACGTATTTGCATCCGTTGCTTGAAAACAGTTTGGGAAAAACACTTGGTGTGCCGTTGTTTCAAGAACAACTCATGCAAATGGCAATTGATATCGCGGGTTTCAGTCCTGGTGAAGCAGATCAGTTGCGCCAGGCAATGGGTTCAAAGCGGTCACAATTACGAATGCAACAACTCAGTGATCGCTTTTATGCCGGAATGGCAGAGCGCGGAATTCGTGGTGATGTTGCTGACCAAATATTCACCAAGATGGCGGCATTTGCCAGCTATGGATTTCCCGAAAGTCACTCGGTGAGTTTTGCGTACTTGGTGTATTCGTCGGCATGGATCAAACTGCATGAACCAGCAGCGTTTTATGCGTCACTACTGAATGCGCAGCCAATGGGGTTTTGGTCGCCTCATTCATTAGTGCAGGATGCAAAACGGCATGGGGTGGTGGTGAACTCTCCCGACATCAATGCATCGTGCGCGGGTGCAACGCTTGAACACAATGCGAAGTCGACAGGTGGCTTGGCCTTGCGAATGGGAATCAATTCTGTGCGCGGCATGAGTGATGTTGTTGCGCAAGCCATTGCAGATAACAGGCCGTACACCAGCATGGAAGATGTTGTGCGCAAGGTTCCTCAGTTGCACGTTGCGCAACTTGAAGCACTTGCTACTGCTGGTGTGTTCAATGAAAGTTTTGGTCAACAGCGCCGCGATGCGCTGTGGAGCGCCGGTGCAGTTATCCAGTCGCGTCCAGGAACACTCGACGGAGTCACTACCGGTGTCGAGGCGCCATATTTGCCTGGCATGCAACCAATGGAAGAGGCCATTGCCGATCTGTGGGCTACCGGCGTTTCAACGAGTGGTCATCCCACCGAGTTCTTACGCATTGAACTTGAGCGCATGGGTGTTGCTACTGCAGTGCAACTTCCACAACGCGGTGCGCGAGGCGATGAAAAAGTATTGGTTGCCGGAACGGTGACGCATCGTCAGCGACCAATGACCGCGCAGGGCATCACATTTATCAACTTGGAAGACGAAACAGGGCATATCAACGTGGTGTGCTCGGTTGGGTGTTGGGCTCGCTATCGCAAAGTTGCGCGAGGTGCGGGTGCATTACTTGTTCGAGGCAGATTAGAAGTTGGCGATGGCGGTGTGATCAACGTTGTTGCAGAACATATTGCACCGCTGCATGTTGCGGCGAAAGTAGCGGCACGTAACTTTCGTTAGTCATTCCGAAGGGCGCTCGTTCAGCCCATCGTTAAACATTCGGTACGTCTCGTAAATGTCTTTGCACTTATCGCACAACGGCAACTGCTTTGGGTCGCGCGAAGGAACCCATACATGACCGCACAGGGCCTCAAGCGGTGTTCCGTAAATACGGGCCTCAAGCACTTTGGATGCGGCATCTTCGCCGGGCTCAGTTTTTACTATGTGGGCCATGCTCGGCTCACCGGTTTCAAGCACTTCCTCGGTAATGGGCTTCGTGGTTGCGGGCCTGGTCTGAAGAGGCATGGGAGTACTCACAGTTCATACACTAGAGCCATGCCTACCTATGAGTTTCGTTGCAAGAGTTGTGACTCAGTGTTTGAAGAACGCCGATCAATGTCGGAAGCCGACATGCCTGCAACATGCCCAGAAGGTCACGGCAATGCAGTTCGATTGCTCAGTGTGTTTGCGTCAGTTGGTGGAGCATCTGCGCCACAAAAAGCAGCACCACGCCCAGCCGGTGGCTGCGGCTCGGGCTGTGGTTGCCACTGATTTCACTTAATCGTGCACAAGCCTGACGGCACCTTTGCTGATCACGATCCATTCGCGCAAAGTGATGCCAGCATTCGTGAATTGTTGGCGCATAAAGCTCAACTGAACTTGATCATCTGCTTTCCATAAATCGTGTGGGCGAACACTAGCGATCACGACCGATGAAGCAATTGCTGTGGTGCTGCACAAGCCGATGAGTTGATGAATGAGGGAAGCAGGTGTTGCTGGTTCGTCAAATGACAACAGCCCAATACCGCGTTGTTCGTCATCCATAAGGATGGCAATCACTTCGTTGCACAAAGGTCGTCGAAGAGCTAACGAAATGACAGCAAGTATGTCCTGCGAAGAGATGATGGGATCGAGATGGGCTCGGGGGAGCGAAAGTGGTGCACTGATGAGATTCAGCACAGTTCCTCCAGTATCAGACGCGAAGAAATCGCAGATGAATAACGATGAGAGAAGCGCAGTGAATTTATAGCGAGGGTGTAACAGCAATGGCAATAGCTACGACGCCAATTGCAATTGGCATCACAAATTCGGTCCAACGAGGTAGGCGCCATTGCGCAGGAGCTAAAACGAACACTCCACACGCAGCACCGGCAAGTGCGCCACCAAAATGACCGCCCACTGAAATATTTGGGATGGCAAGTGTGAGACCAATGTTGATAAGAAAGGTGAGACCGAGACCGGTTTGCAGTGGGTTCACGCCACGTTGACGCATGCCAACAATCGCAGCAGCCATCATGCCAAACACCGCTCCCGATGCACCGCCGGTTAACGCGTTTGGGCTCAACATCAGCGCGCCTGCAGCACCACCAAACAAGGAAGCGAAATAGACGAGCGTGAATTTCACAGAACCGAGCGTTGGTTCAAGCATTCTGCTCAGTTGGTAGAGCAAAAACATATTCATACCGACGTGCAGAACTCCAAAATGCAAGAAACCGCTAGAGACCAAGCGGTACCACTCACCAGCATCAAGAAACTCTCGTGCAAGTCCCATGTCGAATTGGAATTGAGAGATTCCGCTTAGCGTTCCTGGACGCATTGCATCTAGTACGTATCCCCACACGAACAGTCCAAGGTTCACAGCGATGATTGCATTTGATGCCGTGTATGGGTTGAGGTTTCTGTGTTGCGCTGAATATCGCACTCGCTGGTGGCGAGGTGGTGGTGGCGGAGGTGGAACTTGTGGTGGGGGGAAGTTCACAGATTTAGTTCGGATCTTTTTCGGCAAGCTCGCGATTAGCCAAATACCAATCAACTGTGCGACGCAAACCGTCTTCAAATTCGGTGTGTGCATGCCAACCGAGTTCGCGCTCTGCACGGCTCGCGTCTACGCGTCTACGCGGCTGTCCATCGGGGCGTGATGAGTCCCAGACAAGTTCGCCTTCAAAGCCCACGATGCGAGCAATGGTCTCGGCGGTTTCACGAATGGTCACTTCGCGGTTGTTACCAAGATTGAGAGGTTCGGCACTTGTGCGCAATTCCGCTGCCAGCACAATTGCCTCTGCTGCATCGTCGGCATACAAATAATCGCGGCTAGCAACACCAGTTCCCCACACGCTGATCTTGTCCGCGCCTTGTTCTTTAGCTTCAACACATTTCTTGATCAGCGCTGGAATGACGTGTGAAACAGATTCGTGAAACTTGTCGCCAGGACCGTACAAGTTCGTTGGAATGACAAAAGCAAAATGCTGTCCGTATTGTGCTTCGTTCACTTGAGCATGAATGAGCATTGCCTTTTTGGCAATTCCGTACGGAGCATTCGTCTCTTCGGGGTAACCATCCCAAATTGATTCTTCACGGAAAGGAACCGGAGTGAATTTTGGATACGAGCACACCGTTCCAAGCAAAACGGTTTTCTCGACGCCTACTGCTCGGGCAGCTTCGATGGTGTGCGTGCCCATCATGAGATTGTCGAGATACAACTGCGCTGGGGCTATTTGGTTGTATCCAATTCCGCCAACGCGAGCAGCTAGGTGAATGACATGGCTAGGCGAGTGCTGGCGAAACAGTTGCTCGGCAACTCCTACTTGAGTGAGATCGGCTTCTTTTTGGCGCGGCGCGACAACCGTTGCACCAAAACTGCGCAACTTGGCCACCACTTTAGAACCAAGAAATCCATTGCCTCCGGTAACTACGACCGTGCGATCTGCCCAGTAGGCAAGCGTTGCGGGTGAAGTCATGTCAATAACGATACAGAGTTGGCACAATGGAAGGCGTGCGGGTCGCCTACACACTTGAGCAGTGCTGGCACCGCGTGCCTGGAGGCACGGCAGTGTCGGCAATTGAAGTTGC
>JACCDI011970745.1_pt1 | contig 27533 bp, 22 predicted proteins | sample 7442791 | NCBI WGS metagenome assembly JACCDI01 (sample SAMN15323434, study PRJNA562643) | freshwater metagenome | isolation source: river surface water | place: USA:Blue River Watershed | collected 2017-08-15
AATGAACGAGAACAATGAGACTGCTACCGTGAAACTCATGGTTCGTTAATTTTGTTTGTGTTAATTTTAAAGGACCTCATCTTGTATGAGGTCTTTTTTTTGTATATTAATTTATGATTAAAAGAACTACAATTCTGATTCTACTTTCAATCTTCATATTGAAAGCGTATTCACAAGAAATCACTTCTTATCCGCCTCATTGGTACAAAGGTTTAAATGATACTACCTTACAGTTAATCATTAATCATAAAGATATTCGTGATGCGAAGATTAATTTATTAAGCGATTACATCCGCATTACTAAACGATATAAAAGTGAAAATGTAAATTACTTGATGATAGATTTAACTATACCTAAATCATATCAAGCAAATTTTATCCCTTTTGAATTTATCATTAAAAAGAAAAAAACAGTTTTAAACTATCCATTATACAATAAGCCTAAAGATAAAAAGCAAATTCTGCAAGCTAATGATCTAATGTATTTAATTATGCCTGATCGTTTTGCTAATGCTGATACAAAAAATGATGTTGTCAAAAATTTTGAAGAAAATACCCTTAATCGAAATGAACCATTTGCTCGACATGGTGGCGATCTTAATGGTATTACCAATAATATAAATTATTTACAATCATTAGGCGTAAATACAATTTGGCTAACCCCTTTTCAAGAAAACAACGAACCCTCACAATCGTATCATGGCTATGCCATTACAAACCATTACAAAACAGATCCACGATTAGGCAGTAATGATGATTACCTAAAACTTTCTAATGCATTACATGCAAATAATATGAAGCTTGTTATTGATTTAGTATTTAATCATATAGGTGATAAGCATTGGATGTATAAAGACAAGCCATTCCCGAATTTCATACATCAATTTGATTCTTTCACTCGTACTAATTATAGAGCAAATACATTGATGGACCCATATGCTTCTGAAAGTGATAAATCTCAATTTACTAAAGGATGGTTCGATCATCATATGCCTGACTTAAACTTAAAAGACCAAGCACTAGCTAAGTACATGACTCAACAAACTATTTGGTGGCTACTATATGCGAATGTTGATGCTATTCGAATTGATACTTATACTTATCCCGATTTAGAGTTCATGCAAAATTGGTATAAAGCTATTCGAAAAGAATTTCCTGAGATGAGCATCTTTGGAGAAATCTGGGAACATGCTGTTCCATTACAATCTTACTTTACTCCTAAATCAAAATCATATCAAGAAGAAATGCAAAATGTTTTAGACTTCCAGTTTGCTTTTAGTATGGATGAGTTTGTGAATCAAGATTTCGGCTGGACAGAAGGTGTATCAAAGTTGTATTATAATTTAAGTCAAGATTACTTGTACAATGACCCTTATCATCATGTCACATTTTTAGACAATCATGATCTAGATAGATTTCTTGCGCAAGTTAATGGTGATAAAGAAAAATTGAAAGTAGCATTAGGAGTACTATTAACTATGCGTGGTATACCTTGCATTTTTTATGGTACAGAAATATTGATGAAGGGTAAAGGTTCACATGGTGTTATTCGTGAAGATTTCCCTGGCGGTTGGACTACTGACCCCATTAATAAATTTGATAGTAAGAATAGAAGTGCAGAAGAAAATGATGTATTTAATTACATTCAAAAAATTCAGAAATGGAAATCGACAAATAAAGCATTTGAAAATGGTAAACTTATGCAGTTCGTTCCTATTGATGGTATCTATGTATATTTTAGATATAGCGATAATGATGCATCGATGATTATATATAACAGCAACACATCAAGTAAAAAAATAAATACCAATAGATTTAAAGAAATCATTAAAAGTAAATCTAGCGGCAAAGAAATTATCTCAGATAAAACTATCGATCTAAATTCATTAGAAATAAAGAGTAAAGAATTAATGATAATCGATCTCGATTAAATAAAAAAAAGCTATTCAAAATTGAATAGCTTTTTTTATACTCATTTATTTTCTTGAACATACAATACTGAGAGTGCTGCACAAAACATAAAAATACCTGCCAATACAATTGCATAAATTGCATTATTCTCATATATCGAACTAACAATCGGACCACCAATTACTCCATTCACAATTTGAGGAATTGTAATAAAGAAATTAAAGATTCCCATATATACACCCATTTTACCAGAAGGTATATTACCAGCAAGAATTGCATAAGGCATTGCTAAAATAGATGCCCAAGCAAAGCCAACACCAATCATTGATAAAATTAAATCAGTTTTATCATTTGCAAAATACATACTTATTAATCCAACACCACCGGCCAATAATGAGAAAGCATGCGTCTTTTTCTTTCCTAATAAAGAAGCAATTTTTGGAAGCATCAAGGCATATATTGCAGACACTCCATTATACACTCCGAAAATTATGCCTGTCCAGTTTTGTGCATCTCTAAACTGATCACTACTCGTATCATCAATCGATAAACCATATACGTGATGAGCAATAGCTGGCGTTGTAAACACCCACATACTAAATAAAGCAAACCAACTAAAGAATTGTACTAAACCCAATTGACGCATAGTTCTTGGCATCTTTTTGAAATCTATTAAGATGTCAGAAAACTTTGCTTTTTCGTGCTCTACTTTACCATGATATAATTCATATTCAGCAGGTGCATATTCTTTAGAAAACAATACTGTTATCAAGATGCAAAACAGAAACACAGCTGCACCAACATAAAATGAATATGTTACATTATCGGCAACCATTCCTTCTGGTGCTGAAGATGAAACTCCAAAATAGTTAAACATAATATAAGGTAACCAAGAACCTAAAACAGCACCTATACCTATTAAAAATGTTTGAATTGAAAATCCTAGAGTTCTTTGTTTATCAGATAAATTATCTGCTACCAAAGCTCTGAAAGGTTCCATTGCAATATTAATACTTGCATCCATTACCATCAACATACCCGCACCAATCAATAAAGCCGATTTTGCTTGAAAAAAGTTTGCAGAGTTAGGTAAAAATAAAAGAGCAAGGCAACATAAAATGGTGCCCACCATAATGTATGGTTTTCTCCTACCAAAGCGACCCCAAGTTTTGTCACTATAGTATCCAATTATCGGTTGTACAATCATACCTGTTAAAGGTGCAACCAACCAAAACCACGATAATTGTTCTATGTGTGCTCCATAGTTTTGTAATATACCGCTTGCATTACCATTCTGTAATGCAAAACCAAATTGTATTCCCATGAAGCCAAAGCTCATGTAGAAAATTTGCAATAAACTTAATCGGGGTTTTTCGAGAAGTTTCATAATGATTATTTATAGTAAATAATATAAGAATTTGGAGCCATCACAATTGACTTTTTATTTAAAGTTTGTTTAGCATTACTACTAGATTTGTATTTCTTAAACTTAGAAACTTTAAATTTATTTAAGTTAAAAGTTGCTGACTTATCACTAAAGTTAATTAATACATATGCTTCGCTTTTTATCGCTTCCCTTTTATATACCAATACAGAGTTTGCATCTCCCTCTATCATATTTACTTTAATATCATTAAGCGTAACATCACCTGAATTACTTGCAAATGCAGGTATAGTCTTTCTTAAATTAGTTATATTTTGATACCATTGAGTTCTACTATCATTAGTCCATTCAGTTGATGTAATCGGATCTTTATCAAAAAAACTTAATCTGCGATTCAATGCAACTTCTTCACCAGTATAAATTAAAGGTAATGCTTGTGGTAGTGTATACACCATCACTCCTACTTGTTGCCAATTATTTCCGTATTTCTCATCTACTGTTCCGTTCCAAGAATTTTCATCATGATTAGTTAAAAAATATAACTTATGCATTTGACTAGGAAACTTAGAGTAGTTCAATTTCAATTCTGATTTTAATTGCTCTAATGTTTTCTTACCATTCACATAATCTGATGTCACTCCCATGAAGTTCCATCCGTATGAAGCATTGAAAGCTGTATTAAAATATGCATCTGGTGTTGCAGTGATGTCAGCATTCCATTCCATCTCTGCTAACATATATACTGGTTTAATTTTTTCTAATTCAGCTCTTGCTTCAACCCAGAAATCTAATGGTACTAAAAAAGCAACATCACATCTAAATCCATCAATATCGTATACCTTTACCCAATGCTGCATTGCTTTAATCATTTCATTTTTCATCTCACGATTACTATAATCTAATTTTGCGACATCTGTCCAGTCATACTGAGTAACAATTTCCCCCTCCTTATTCTTTACATACCAATCTGGGTGATCTGTTAACCATTGATTATCCCATGATGAATGATTCGCTACCCAATCAATGATAACTTTCATTTTTAATGCATGAGCCTTTTCAACTAGTCTTTTAAATTCTTCTTCTGTTCCAAACTCTTCTGATATAGCGAAATAATCTTTAACACTATAATAACTTCCTAATGATCCCTTTCTATTTGCAACACCGATTGGGTGTAAAGGCATAAACCATAATACATCTATACCTAAATTTTGTAAACGAGGTAACTCATCTATAAATTTTCCTAATCCACCATCAGCCGAATATTGCCTAAGATTTACTTCATAAACAACTGCATTCTTTGACCAGTCTGGTTGCACATACTGTGCATTTGCATTTTTAACATTTACTATCGTTATGAACAATAACAATAAGCACAATAAATTTTTCTTATTCATATCTAATTATTTCAAAATCATTATTCGACATATCTATTATAAGATCTTCTTCAACTTGTTTTGTAGTGTGATTAAAATAAGTCTTAGCTGTTCTATTCTCTTTAGATTTAATTTTAACTTTATTCGCATTTTTAGAAAAAACTATGATTGATTTTTTTCCAAAATAAGTTCTTTCAAAAGCTAAACTTCCTTCAGTGCTATTAAGTAATTTAAAATCACCATATATCATTTCTAAATTATTATTTCTAATGCTTGCTAGTTGTTGTACTATCTCTTTTAGTGCTAATTCATCTGCATTAAGATTTTCGAATTTCATCATTCTTCTATTATCAGGGTCGTTAGCACCTGGCATTCCGATTTCATCACCATAATAAACTACCGGAATTCCTGGGATACTGAAATTAAATGCATGTAGTTGTGCAAGTCTTTGAAACCCTTGATCCCCCTTATGCTGAATATCTCTTGTCCAGCCTGCTAACTTCGTATCCTCATCTGATCTCACCGTACCCTCTGCAAGTGATATAAATCTTGGCTTATCTTGATTACCACTTATATTACCCATCAAATGATGATGACCATAGTAATGAAAACTTTGGCCGATAGCAGTTTTTAAATTCTCAAAATCTTTCCTATCATCTCTTGCATCATATGCGAATGCTGCAATACTTGCATCGTATAAATTAAAATCAAATTGAGCATCCATTTGTCCTGAATTAACATAAGAACCAATTAATTCATTACTTCCATACGTTTCACCAATTTGATAAAATGATTTACCATTTTTGTTCCTTTCGTTTCTAATCTTTTGAGTCAAAGTTCTCCAAAAAATTTCAGGAACATGCTTACTTGCATCATGTCGAAAGCCATCAATATCAAAATTTCTAACCCAGAACATTACTGAATCTGAAATTACTGCATTTACTTCAGGTTTAGCGAAATCTAGTGTAGGTAAAAATGTATCAAACCAAGTTGTTAGTCTATATTCATCCCATCTCTCTGTATTTAATGTGCCATCAGGCAGATATAATGTTGTTACCCAATCAGGGTGCTGTTTGTATAATGGATGATCAGTATGTATATGATGAGCGACAAAATCAAGTACTATATTTAGATCTTTATTATGTGCTTCAGAAATAAATTTCTTGAAGCTATCATTAGACCCAAATCTTTTATCGACTAATGAATATGAAGTAGGCCAATATCCATGGTATGCTGAAAATTTAGTTGTAATACTTTTATTCCAATATCCCCATGCACCACTTGGATTTTGTGCAATAGGTGATAACCATAGTGTGTTAAACCCTAATTCACTAAAATATCCTGATTTGATTTTTTGTTCTAAACCAGCAATATCTCCGCCTAAAAAATTTGCCTTTTCATTTACACCTTCCAAATATGCTACATCATTATTCTTATCTCCATTAACAAAACGATCAACCATCATGAAATACATAATTTGAGAATGCAAATCTGTCCTGTCAATTAATGAACTTGTATTAATTACTCTACCATATTCTAATGGAATTAACAAATCATTACTTAATTTACCCAAGCCATAAGCATAAACTCTTATATGCGATCGTTTTAAATTTACTGCTTCAGCAGGTATATTGAATTGAATTTTATTTGTTCTTTTATTAGAAACCTGAATCAGCTGATGATTCCAATACACATTATAACCATCTATATTTTCTGATTCTAAAATCAATTTGTTCCCCTCAAAATTATTAGTACGTAATGATACAGCCTTTTCTGATTTCTTACCGACTTCTAAAACTGCATTAGTTCCTCCAATTCCATTTGAGACAATTATAGCATTTAAAGGGTCTAACTCTACTCCATCACCTATCAATTTATATTCATGTCTGCCTGAATTTATTTTCTTCAAATTGATAGTCCAGATTTTAGATGGCAATGCTCCAAATGCTTCAATATCATCAGTCATGGTTGTCCAGTTACTAAAACTACCTTTTATAGATAAATTTGAAACCGCCTTGCCTAATTGAATATTCAATTGAATATTCTCTTTTTCTGAGGCTATTAATGGAATATCATATTTATCATCTTTTATAAAAAAACGAATGTTTGAAAGTTTTACAGGTAAAGTACCAATTAATAAAATTTCATTATTTGAAATTCTTTTAATTGTTAATGATGTATTCGTTGAAATTGAATCTATTTTATCACCATATGGAAAATAATCTGATAAAAATATTTGTGTGGTATCTACATTCAATTTGATCGGACTCGCTAATACTCCCCATGCTTTTTGTGCATTAGAGTTTAATGATATTGATAAAATAGTAATGATTAAAAACAACCTATTAATTCGCATATGTTTTATTTAATTTTATTTTAACTGAATCATTAGTTTTATTAATATTCATTGACTCGTCATATATATCAAAATCGAAACTATCACCTTCAATTAATTTTATTTCAATTTCATTACTATTAACATTTATTGAAGCATTTGAATTTCTATAATGTAATGTAAATGAATATGACTTCCATTGGCTAGGCAACATTGGTGATAAACTTAACTTATCCTTTTTTATTCTTAATCCGCCGAAACCATTAACCACTGCCATCCATGTACCAGCCATACTTGTAATATGTAAGCCCTCATGAACTTCTTTGTTATAATCATCAAGATCTAATCGTGATGTTCTCAAATATAATTCATAGGCCTTTTCGTCATATCCTAATTTAGCTGCTAGTACAACATGTATACATGGTGATAAAGATGATTCATGCACAGTTCTTGGTTCGTAAAAATCAAAATTCCTACGTATGGTATCTAAATCAAAATGATCTTCAAACAAGAAAATTCCTTGTAATACATCAGCTTGTTTTATAAAACAAGAGCGTAAAATTCTATCCCATGACCAATGTTGGTTAATAGGTCTTTCTGAAGGATCTAAATCTTTTACTAAAATTTGCTCTTTATCTAGATATGATTCTTGTTGTAAAAATATTTGCAATGACTCATCGTATGCATAGAACATATTATCATTTATATGTTTCCATTTATTTAATTCCTCTTTTACAAACTTTGTTTTTGAGGTAAACTCTTTATAATAGTCTGGTGAATCTTTTTCTAAATTCGATATAACTTCAGCAGTATATTTTAAACACCAATTAGCAATATAGCTAGTGTACCAATTATTGTTTATGTTGTTTTCATATTCATTCGGACCAGTAACTCCATGCATAACATATTGAGATTTTGCATTCGACCAATGCACACGTTGTGCCCAAAATCTTGAAATTGCTAATAATACTTCGGCACCACCTTCTTTCAAATAAGATGCGTCACCTGTATATAATTGATATTGAAATACTGCAAATGCTATGGCTCCATTACGATGTATTTCTTCAAAAGTAATTTCCCATTCATTGTGACACTCTTCACCATTCATGGTAACCATAGGATAAAGTGCAGCACCATTTTTGAATCCTAATTTCTCTGCATTCTCTATAGCTTTATCTAATTGCTTATATCTGTATTTAAGTAATTGCAAAGCAATAGAAGAATCTGATGTTCCTAGATAAAATGGTAAACAATACGCTTCCGTATCCCAATAGGTAGATCCTCCGTATTTTTCGCCTGTGAATCCCTTCGGACCAATATTCAATCTAGGATCTCTACCTGTGTAAGTTTGATTTAGTTGAAAAATATTAAATCTTATACCTTGCTGTGCTGATACATCACCTTCAATCTTAATGTCTGCCTTACTCCAAACATCTGACCAAGATTCTATGTGTTTAGCTCTTAATAAGTCATATCCGATATTATACGCGGATGATGCATTTTTAAAAGCTGCATCAAAAACATCAGCATCATCATAATAAAGATTTGATGTTATACTTACATATTTTTCAACTGTATATGTACTACCATTTTTCATAGTAGTATTCCATATAGAATTTACTTTCCAATTATTTATTTCGGAACTTATTGCGGCTTTAATTTCAGTACCATCAACCATGAACTTAGATTGCATTGAAGCTGCAACTTTAAAATTAAGCTTGTTGGTTTTAACATGTACGCCTAATAAATCATCAACCTGCTTTTCTTCTACTCTTGTCCAAAATATTTCATCGTAGTTAGAATCTTTATTTTTCACATGTCCATCTAAGTAATTTGTAAACTTTAATGAAGCATCAGAAAATGATTTTATTGAATAACGAATACAAGCAATTTCATCAGCATCTCTACTTATAAATCTCTCAACATCGATTTGGAATTGTTTGTTGTTTATCTCTACTTGAAATGATCTTTGTAATAAACCCTCTCTCATATTGAGAGTTCTTTTGAAATTCTTAGGACTGAGCTTTGCAAGATCTAATTCAACACCATCAATGTTAATATTCATGCCAATCCAGTTAACACTATTTAGCACTTTAGCAAAGTATTCCGGATAACCATTTTTCCACCATCCTACTCTTGTTTTATCTGGGTAGTATACACCTGCAACATATGAACCTTGTAATGACTTGCCTGAGTATGTTTCTTCAAACATTGCTCTCTGTCCCATTTTACCATTACCTATACTAAATATACTCTCAGCTGCTTCATGATATTCAGCATTAAACCCCTCTTCAATTATTTGCCATTCGTTCTGAATAAAATAATTTTTCATTTGTATTTTGAATTTTTAGCTTAACAATTCTAACATTTTAAAATTTATAGATGCTAATGAAGCATATACTTGATCAGCTTCTATTAACACTTTAGGCTCTCCTATGCCTATTGCATAAAAACCTCCAGCCTTAGCTGCTTTCACTCCATTCAATGCATCTTCAAAAACTATACATTCATGAGGCTCACAGTTTAATGCTTTAGCTCCTAATAAAAAAACCTCTGGATCAGGTTTTGATCGAGAGGTTTTAGTGCCATCAATAATGGCATCAAAGTAATGTTTGATATTTACTCTATCTAAAATAAGTTCAGCATTTTTACTAGCTGAACCTAATGCAATTCGTATATTATTATCTTTTAATTCTTGTAATAGCTCTTTAGCATTTGGCAATGTTTCATCTTCATTCATTTTCAATACTAATGCTAGATACTCTTTATTCTTCTCCTCTTTCCATTTTTCACGCTCTTCAAAAGTAGCTTCAATATTTCCTTTAGTAAGTATATAATCTAAAGAGGCATCTCTAGACAAGCCTTTTAATTGCTCATTATCATGTTCAGAAAACTCAACGCCAAGTTTATTGGCTAGATTACGCCATGCAATAAAATGATACTTGGCTGTATCTACTAATACGCCGTCTAAATCAAAAATACAAGCTCTCATTTTAAACTATTTGATTTTGAAATCTATATTTAACATGATAATCTACTAAGTTTTTTATTGGCTCTTTAATGATTTTTCGAATATCAATTTCGAATTCTTTTGCAACTTCCATTAATTCATCTTGAAAATGAAATGCAATTGAACCAACAAAATATACAGGTGTATTTTTATAATTTTCATAACAACATACATGGTTCTCTATAAACTCTCGCATGCCTTGAAAAATAAATGATTTAATTAAAGGATCTTCTTTGAACTTCCCAATGAATCTGGTAAAACTAGCTAGATATACATTTGCATTTGGTTTTTCATAAACACTTTCAAAAATACTCGCTTTTGAAATTGAATATTCCAACTCTAATGCTTCTTCAATATGCTTCGGAAGCTTATGATACAAATACGCAGCTAATAATTTCTTGCCTAAGTAGCTACCTGAACCTTCATCACCCAAAATATAGGCCAAGGCAGGTACAACCTCTTGAACAACTTCTCCATCAAAAAAACAAGAATTAGATCCTGTACCAATAATACAAGTTATGCATGGCACACCTTCAAATGTTGAATAAGCTGCAGCTTTTAGGTCGTGATCAACAACTACTGTCGCGTTAGCAAAGACAACTCTTAAAGCTTCTGCAACTACATTATTCCATTCTTCAGTTTCGCACCCTGCACCGTAAAAATATACACGTTCTACCTTCGGCGCGATATGCATTAAGTCTTTATGAGTTGAAATATCTTTGATGATAAAATCAGTACTGTGAAAAAACGGGTTGTAACCCATAGTCTTATATAAGTCTATGTAATTACCCTGATTATCAACTAACATCCAATCACATTTTGTAGAACCACTTTCAGCAATTAAATACATTATTTAAATAGATTTTATATTATAAATTTATTATGTTTACTTTATAAAAGGGCAAATTATTGCCCCGCAATTTATTAGTAATTGTACAAAATACAATAAGTATTTCTTTTCAAGAAAAAAAAATGAAAAATAAGCAGTCCTACTTTCAAAATCATGTCTCTGTTGACTGTGTGGTATTAGGTTATGATGAGTTAGAGAATAAATTACAAGTATTGTTAATTAAGCAAAAAAACCCTAATAATAACAGTTCCGAGTCGTTCAAACAACAATTTGCATTACCTGGTGACTTAATAAAAGAAGAAGAGAGCTTAGATGAAGCTGCAAGTAGAGTTTTAAATGAACTCACCCATATTAGAGGTCTATATTTACAGCAATTTTACACATTTGGTGAACCAAATCGTGTGAGCGACCCAAAAGACGCTGAGTGGCTTAAGGTATACAGAAAAGACCCCAATGCCAGAGTAATTACTGTTGCATATGTGGCATTAGTTAGAATAGATCATATTTCACCTTCAGCAGGTTCATTTGCTGAAAATACTATTTGGAGAAGTGTTAAAAAAATACCAAAATTAGCATTTGACCATAATCAAATATTGACAAAAGCTTTAGAAATTATCAGAGCACACCCCGAACAACACATTGTTGGCAGAGAATTGCTCCCTGCTAAATTCACACTTAGTCAATTGCAAAATTTATATGAAGCGATTTCCAATGTGGTTTTAGACAAACGTAATTTTAGAAAATCAATTAAAAACGCTGAATACTTAATACAACTTGACGAAAAACAAAAAGGTGTATTACATAAACCCGCACAATATTACTCATTCAATAAAAAAAGCCTTAAGTAACATATGTTACTTTTCTATTTTTAATAATGAGTATATTTACATTACACTAAACACAAAAATATGAAAAGTAATATGGGTTCTACAGATAGAATTATCAGATTGATAGTCTCTGTATTGGTATTAATTTTATTCATGACAGATGTTATTTCTGGCACTTTAGGTTGGGTACTTATAGCAATAGCTGCAATATTTACTTTAACCTCTATGATTAATTTTTGTCCGCTATATACTATACTAGGGGTCAATACCAAAAATAAGTAAAATGTTTAAATCAATATTAAAATTACTAGGTCTTTATGATGATACTAATTATAAAGACCTAGTTAAATCAGGAGCAGTAATTTTAGATGTAAGAACTAAATCTGAGTTTAACTCCGGACATATAAAAGGAGCAATCAACATTCCACTAAATGATTTATCAAATCAGTTAAATAAGCTAAAAAAAGATAAACTTATTATCACATGTTGTGCCTCTGGCATGCGAAGTGCATCTGCTAAAAGCTTACTTTCATCTAAAGGATATAATGTATACAACGGGAAAGCTTGGCATCAATTAAACAGAAAATTATCTGTTTAATTAATTGCTATAGACTTAAAACCTTTACCCTCATTTTGCAATGGTATAACCTTTATAATATATTCTTTTAAAGCATTAATGAGTTTTACTCGGGGGTAATTATTTTGAATCACTAAACTAATTTGTCTGCATGGTTTCGGACTTGCAAATTCGTGTATTTTAAGTGATTGATTTTTCTTTAAATGATTGATAGCTAAATGTGGCACAATTGTTAACCCCTCATATTTATCGACTAAATTAATTAGAGTTTCGATTGAACCTGCTTCATAAGATATATGGCTTTCTTTAAGTGTATTATTTCTCAATTCACAGAAATTCATCACCTGATTCCTAAAACAATGTCCTTCTTCTAATAGCCACAATTGTTCAGCCTTTAATAGTTGTGGAGCTACAAATTGTTTCTTAACTGCTTTTGCAAAAGATCCATATACATAGAACGGTTCTTTAAATAATGTAGTTTCTGTAAGATCTTTTTCGTTGATAGGTCCTGCTAATATTGCTACATCAATATCTGAACTTTTTAATTGACTCAACAAATCATTTGTCATCAATTCTCTTATAATCAATCTTAAATCCGGATAAGCTTCGCTAAAACTCTTTATAAATAATGGAAGTAGATAAGGTGCTAATGTTGGAATAATACCAATTCTTAAATCTCCTTTTACATCACCCTTTATTTCCTTCCCAAAATCTCTTATTTGCTTTAATTCAGATAGAATTTTTTTAGCTCTAATAATTACTTCTTCACCTTCTTTTGTTACAGTTACGGGCAATTTACTCCTATCAAAAATTTTAAGTCCGATTTCTTCTTCAAATCTTTGAATCATCATACTCAAAGTTGGTTGAGTAACAAAACAATGCTCGGCAGCTTTTGCAAACTGTCTATATTGATCAACCGCTACTATGTATTCTAATTGTTGAATATTCATTATAAATAAGATAGACTATTGTTTTTTTCTTAAATAAAAAACAAATCCATTTTCTTCTTTAATAAATTTTATATCAGGATATTTTTCAATCTCTTCTTTTTTAATGTTCTTCACGACTATATAAACATCTTTATCAATCTTTCCAGACCTTAACCATTCATGATCAAAAGCATTTGCATTAATAGTCTTGTTCTTCTCTGTATAAAATAAATGAGCATAACTCTTGAAATACATAGGTTGCACATATGCATCTACTCCTTTCATCGACTTATAAAACCTAATTGCTGCAGCTTGAGAAAATAACTCGATCTTAGGAACAATTAAGACACTTGTAAAAAAAACTGCAGTAGTTATACTTAAAAACACAGTAACTGTTGCTTTCCTATAATGACGTTGCGAATTTAATATCGCATATAATATTAATCCGATTAATATAATTAGCCCCCCAATAGAATCAAAATATGTCCAGTTGATATCTGCATTCAAATTAGCTACTGCAAATGGATCATTTACCATACCTATCCACATATGTTTATTCTTCATAAAATATGGAAACAGCATTAAAACGATTGCTAATAGTGAGCCTATAGAATATATACCTATATGCAACCATTTACTCCATCTAGTTTTTGAGTGTATCATAAAATACATTGCATATGCCGATAAGAAACTTAAAGGGAAATAAGTTAGAGAAGAGTAATGAACAATTTTTGTTTTTACAATAGAGAATAAAATTAAAACTACCCAAAACATTATTTCCATCCATCTATAAAATACTCTTTGATGTTCTTCTGCCATACCTCTCAAGAAAAATGCTTTGATAGCTAATAGTGATGCTGGGAAACATCCGATTAATAATACATACCAATGATATAAAAACGGACCACCATGGCCAGCATCTTGTGTTTTAAAAAGTCTGATTTGATAAACTATAAATTCTTTCAAAAACCAAATTCCATTATTCATTAATTCTACACCGAACCAAAAGAAACATACTAAAGCAGTAACTATTGTAATAATTAGTATTTCAAGAAACTTTATTGATAAACTGAATCGTGAATAAATTGCATAAATTATTAAACAAAGTAATACGATTAATATAGCAACCGGACCTTTAGTTAAAACTGCAAGTCCTAAGAAAATTCCAGTTAAAAATGCTTTAAGCCATCTATTTTCACTTTCTCTTTCAGCAAGCGGAATGAAAAAATAAATAGATAAAAATATAAATAAATTAAACCATGGATCAATAATACCCGATTTGAAATAAAGCAATGTTAAAATAGTGCCACCATAGCTCAATACCCATAACCATCCGAATTCAGCATTGATATATTCTTTTCCAATTCTAAATAAAATCACAAGTGTCAAAATACCTGCAATCGCATTTGGGAATCGTGCAGCAAATTCATTTATACCAAACAATTTCATGCTTAATACTTGTAGCCATATGAATAGAGGTGGCTTTTCCCAAAATTGTTTGAAGTCAATTTGAACTTTGAAATAATCACCAGTCACGATCATTTCTCTTGCTGCTTCAGCAAAATTAATTTCATCCCAATCAAATAGATGTGCTTGACCTAAGAATGGAATAAAAAATAATGAGCTTAAAAATACAATAAGCAACTCTGATCTATATTTTGCCATCATAATTTCTATTGATTAGTGAATTATTTAATCTGTCATTGTTATACCAATCTGTACGTAATAAAAAATAATAAGTAACAAAGCTTGATAAAACACCTATAATAGAGCCCATCATTACATCTTCATAGAAGTGTTGGGCTAAATACATTCTTGAATAACCAATTACAATTGCTAACATCAAATAGACAATACCAATATTTTTATTTTTAGAAATTATGGTTAGAAAAGTTGCTAATGCAAATGCACTAGTTGTATGACCCGATGGGAAACTCATCATATTATGAACTTGTACACCATCAATAAAATGTAAATCTTGTATACCTTCAAAATACTTTTTAGGTCTTGGTACATCTTCAAAAACTACTCTCTTTAAAAATTGAGCAATCTGTGAGCTTATCAAATAAATAAAAAAAGCTAAAACAGACTTTCTGTATTCGATAAATAATAATAAAATGACCACTGCAATAAACATAAAACCATCACCAACATGTGTCATTAACTTAAAAAAATTATCAGCTATCGTATTGTGGTTTAAATTTACCGACAAGAATAACTCCTCTTTAGTATAAATTAACTTTAATGTTAATGCTATGATTAGCACAATAAGATATGCTATAACAAATACTCTATTTTCAGAAAATATTTTTCTCATGCACAAATATAAGATTATCTATAAAGCTATAAATTAACTATATTTTTTTTACTTTCATACTTTAAACCATATATAAAGATGTTTAATCAACTATTTAGAAAGAAATCAGTACAATCTATTTTAAAAGATCTAGATGCTAATTCTCATCACCAGGGGCTAAACAAAACGTTGGGGGTAAGAGATTTAACAGCATTTGGTATTGCTGCCATTATAGGTGCTGGTATTTTTAGCACTATAGGTAAAGCAAGTGCTGACGGAGGTCCAGCTGTAATCTACTTATTTTTATTTACTGCTCTTGCATGTAGTTTCGCAGCATTTGCTTATGCTGAATTTGCATCAATGGTGCCTGTTTCAGGCAGCGCTTATACCTATTCATATGTGGCATTTGGTGAATTAATTGCATGGGTAATAGGTTGGTCATTAATCATGGAGTACGGAGTTGGGAATATCACTGTCGCAATCTCATGGTCTGATTACTTTACTGGCTTCTTAGGTAGTATGGGATTGCACTTACCCGAATGGATGACGATGGATTATCTAAGTGCCAGCAGAGGCTATAATGACGTATTAAAGCTTATGCAAGCCGGCAAAGTATTTGAAAACATAGATGCAAATTTACAATCAGCTTATACTGCATGGCAAAATGCTCCAAATATTTTCGGATTTCATTTAGTCTTAGATATTCCAGCACTCTTTATTATTGTATTGATTACTTGGTTAGTTTATAGAGGTATGAAAGAATCTCGTAATGCAAGTAATGCAATGGTGATAGTTAAACTAGCTATTATTTTATTAGTAATAGCTGTAGGTATTTTTTATGTGGATGTTAACAACTGGAATCCTTTTGCACCCAACGGAGTAGCAGGTATCTTAAAAGGTGTATCAGCTGTGTTCTTTGCATATATTGGCTTTGACGCTATCTCAACTACTGCAGAAGAATGTAAAAATCCTCAAAGAGACTTACCAAGAAGTATGATGTGGGCTATTATTATATGTACGCTATTATACATCACCATCGCACTAGTATTAACTGGTATGGTAAAATACAATGAGCTTGCAGTGGGTGATCCATTAGCTTTTGTATTTGAAAAATTAAATTTAAAATGGCTTTCTGGTATTATTGGCATTAGTGCAATTGTAGCTATGGCTAGTGTATTGTTAGTATTTCAAATGGGGCAACCAAGAATATGGATGAGTATGAGTAGAGATGGCTTGTTACCAAAATCATTTTCGAAGATCCATCCGAAGTATAAAACACCTTCATTCGCAACAATAGTAACCGGATTTGTGGTGGCAGTACCTTCATTGTTTATGAACTTAACAATCGTTACTGACCTATGCAGTATTGGTACTTTATTTGCATTTGTTTTAGTATGTGGTGGCGTATTGAAATTACAAAATGACCCAAATGTTACGAGAGGCAAATTTAGAACACCTTATTTAAATGCTAAATTCATTTACCCGAGTGCATTATTATTAATAGTGGTGTATATGTATTTCTATCAATACGATAGCACGATGGCCTTTATCAATAATACCTCTAAAACTTATGGCATAGAAGAAACTATAACAAAATTAGACGATAATGAATTAAGTGTTGTTAGAGCTTCCATCCTTAAAAACGATAGTTTAAACTACATCAACCACAACTCAGATTTGGTACAATATTTCAACTCATTTGCTGTAGCAGAAAGTGCTAATATTTTACTAAGTAATGGTGTAAATTATGACAAAGTATATGAGAGCGGATGGAATCTTTTCAAACATAAAATTCCGTTTTGGGTGTTTATATTTGTTTGTATTGTTATGCTTTACTATACTTTTAAATATAATTTATCACTAATACCATTACTCGGACTTTTATGTTGTTTATATATGATGTCTGAGTTAGGTGTTACAAACTGGATCGGTTTTGGTATTTGGTTAATCATCGGATTAATAATTTACTTCAGCTATGGTTACAAAAAAAGTAAACTTGCTGTTTAGTAATTAATAAATAAAAAAGGCGCTGATATAAATTATCAGCGCCTTTTTTATGTGTATACTATCTAACTCGAGTTAATTCATAATCTTTAGTTCTAGAGAGTATTAATGGCACTCGTTCTACAGTAACAAAACTTGAATCTAAGCCGAAGCCTCGTTCTTCTGATAAAGATATTTTTTTCAATATGAAATAAATTTGCATGATTACTTTCTCATAAAGAGACAATGAATTATCTACTGATAACTTCTTTTCTAAAACAACGAATCTAAAGTCGCCGATAATATTATGTTTATTCAACGAAGTATATCTACTTGTAATGTCAACTTCTTTATTCTTTACTAACTCTTCAACAACCTTTCTGAATAAAACATTTATCTTTTGCTCAATTCTGAATCCGAGTTTAAACTCTACTCTTATAACATTACCTGGCACCAAGTGCACAACTTTGTATTCAGTAGTATAAGGTTCATCATCAACGTCGACGTGTACAAACCAATATACATCTGCTCTTTTCGGTTTCTTTTGAAAAATTGAATAAATAATTTTTGATTCAATTTCTGATGTGAAATTCGAACCTGTTAAATACACTAATTGTGAAGCATATTTTGGTACAGATTCGTCTGTACTTAATTCTTTTAATATTGGTAAGTAATCATCAAATTCAGAGAACTTCAAAAATTTATTTTTAATCTTTCTAGCATTTATCCATGACCACATTACCGTAAATAAAATACATGCAATTAAGAAAGTTACCCATCCACCATGCGTGAATTTATTTAGATTAGCGACCAAGAATGATAATTCGATTGTTCCATATATTAATAAAAAGACACCAACAAACAATTTTGAAAAGCCTCTACTTAATAAATAGACTATCAACAAAATCGTACTCATCATCATAGTCATTATAATTGATAACCCATAAGCGGCTTCCATCTTTGATGATTCTTGGAAATATAAAACAATCACCATACAACCGAACCACAACAACCAATTGATCCCTGGCACGTATAATTGACCCTTAGCATCTGTAGGATAATTGATTTTTACTTTAGGCCAAAAGTTTAATCTAACAGCTTCTGAGATCAATGTGAATGACCCTGTAATCATTGCTTGACTAGCAATTATAGTGGCAAATGTTGCTATGGCAATACCATAAATTAAAAACCATTCTGGCATTATCGTATAAAAAGGATTTGAATCTAATACCTTACCATCTTGTGTTATTAACCAAGCACCTTGACCAAAATAATTCAACAAAAGAGTTGCTTTCACAAATGTCCAGCTTACTCTTATATTTTTTCTACCACAATGTCCCAAATCTGAATACAAAGCCTCAGCACCCGTAGTACATAAAAACACTGCACCTAAAATCCAAAAACCACCAGGATTATTCATTAATAGTTGATATCCATATACCGGATTAACCGAGTTTAATATTTCGGGATGAATTAATATTTGTGAGAACCCAAGTACCCCTAAAATTGCAAACCAGAAAAACATAATAGGACCAAATGCCTTACCTACTACGTTTGTACCAAATTGTTGAATGATAAACAATCCGGTAATAATTAGCATTACAATAGGTACGATTTCAATATCTGGATATAAAATTCTCAATCCTTCTATGGCTGAAGTTACAGATATAGGAGGTGTAATAATACCATCAGCTAACAATGTAGAGCCTCCAATAATTGCAGGTATCATCAACCACTTGGCTTTTCTTCGAACTAATGCATATAATGAAAATATTCCACCCTCCCCTTTATTATCTGCTCTTAAGGTGATGATTACATACTTTATTGTTGTTTGTAAGGTGATTGTCCAGAACACACAGGATATACCTCCATAAACAATGTCTTTATTAATAATAGCACCTTCACCAATTATTGCCTTCATTACGTATAATGGAGAGGTACCGATGTCGCCAAAAATAATCCCAAATGAGATTAATAAACCGGCGAAACTTAAGCGATTTAACTTGCTAGCGTCCAATGAGAAAATATATTAAATTTCAATAAGCAACTTTACAAAATTGTTACAGAATTAAAAAGCCTTATTTGTAATTTTATTTATATTTGTTTAAAATATGAGAAAGTTCATTTTAATCTTCATGCTTTTGAACTTTGCACTTAGTTATCAACTACTTGCACAAAATTCTCATGATAATTTACTGCAAAAATCTTTTATCAATACCTTAAGTGTCTACCCTAACCCAATAGAAGATAAGATCAATGTTAACTTTATAGTCAAGAAAGACGCTCAAGTTACTATTCGTTTGATGGATGTATTAGGTAATGAGATCACAACTATATTAAATGAAAAATACAGTTCGGGAGAATACCGACAATCATTTAATGTACCAACCAAAGTTACCAAAGGTTTATACTTTGTTAAAGTAAGCGTTGGTGCTGAAGTTGGTATCAAAAGAATATCTATCCAATAATTATTTCTTAACAGCTATTAATAAAATTGTGGGTATTCTCTAGAATGTTATTTCGAGAGCCTGCCATGTTTTTATATATTCGCAAAAAAGCATTATATGAAAATCATCGCAATAGGTAGAAACTATTCAGATCATGCAAAAGAATTAAACAATCCTGTACCTACAGAGCCAGTTGTATTCATGAAGCCCGATACTGCTTTATTGAGAGAAGGCCGAGCATTTGTTCATCCAGAATTTTCAAATGACATACATTACGAAGTTGAACTAGTAATTAAAATTGCAAAAGAGGGAAAGCATATCGCTGAAAAATTTGCACATAATTACATAGACTCTATAGGAATTGGAATAGATTTTACTGCTCGTGATTTACAAGAGAAATGCAAGCAAAAGGGATTGCCTTGGGAAATTGCTAAAGCTTTTGATCACTCAGCTCCTATCGGTGAGTTTATCTCCATAGCAGAAATTAAAGATTTAAAGAATATAGAATTTTCGTTGAACAAAAATAACGAGCAAGTACAAATTGGAAATTCTAATGATATGATTTTTAATTTTGAACAAATCATTAGTTACGTTTCTAAACGTTTTACATTAAAAAAAGGAGATTATATTTTCACTGGCACCCCTGCTGGTGTTGGTAAAATAAATATTGGCGATCATTTCGACGCTTATATTGGAAATAAGAAACTATTAAGTCTCGATATTAAATAATGAATTTACTTTTAAGAAAATATACCAATAAAGTTCTTAGGAAATTAAGTTCTTTCGGACTTTTTATAATAGTTGTAACAAACTTTGCTTTTAACTATTCATATCCTGAAGTTGACAAAGTTTCTAATCGTGAATACCCAAAAAATTACTTCAGATCACCTGTAGATATTAACATTCAACTAGCTGGAACTTTTGGAGAATTGAGGCCTAATCATTTTCATTCGGGTATAGATATTAGAACAAATTCTATGGAGGGTTTGCCAATTTATGCTGTTGCAGATGGTTATATTTCTAGAATGAGAGTTCAAGCAACAGGATTTGGCTACGCATTATATATTACTCACCCAAATGGACTTGTAAGTGTTTACGCTCATCTACAGAAATACAAAGGAGTAATTTATGATAAGATGAAAGAAATTCAATATGAAGTGAAATCATTTGAAATTGACACAATGCTTTCGTCAGATTTGTTAAAAGTAAACAAAGGTGATGTAATTGCATATGGTGGTAATTCAGGCTCGTCTCAAGGTCCGCATTTGCATTTTGAAATCAGAGACGCTGTAACAGAAGAAACTATTAATCCCTTATTATGTGGCTTTGAAGTACCAGACAATGTCAATCCTTTTGTGCAAGCTGTTACGATATATCCATTAAATATTAATTCATCTATCAATAATTTAAAAACACAACAAAGATTTATAGCTACAGGCACTCGACCTAATTACTCTATTCTAAACGGCAGTCTTATTAATGCATGGGGAGAGATTGGATTCGGAATAGAAGCCATCGATTTACAGAGTAATTCAGCGAATAAAAATGGAGTGTACTCTATTGAGCTCAGAAAAAATGGAGAAAGGATTTTTTATTCATTGATGGAACGTTTCTATTTTAAAGATACTAGAGCGATAAATTCACATTGCGACTTCAAAGAACGAAACTATTCCGGTCGATGGATTCAAAAAAGTTATGTAGATCCAGGCAATCAGCTAAGCATATATAAAGATTTAAATAACAGAGGAAGGTTAATTCTCGAACCAGGTGAAATTTATAATATGGAGTATATCATTAAAGATGTAAAAGGGAATACTTCAACTGTCAATTTTAGTATTAACTGCCTTGAAAAAAATCCATATGAATTTAATTTCAGCTCACATCCGAAGTCAAAAGAAATATTACCATATAACAAGATTAATAAATTACAAATCAACAATAATTTCATAGCTGAGTTTCCTGAATATAGCTTTTATGATAGTATAATAGTTTCGAGATCTGTAGTGAAATCACCTGGCTCGGCATTTTCATCTGGTTATAGCATTGGAAATAGTGATATACCTGTTCATGGATTTTATGATGTAAAAATTAAGCCAGAAAGAACGATGACAAAATATCAAGAGAGCAAAGCTTTAGTTGTACAATCGGGTCGAGGTTCTGCAGGCGGTCAATGGGAAAATGGCTATTTGAAAGGCAAAGCAAAGACAATGGGTACATTTTATATTGCTGCAGATTCGGTCGGACCAAGCATTAGGCCAGTAAATATATCGAATGGTAGAAACCTGAGTAATGCATCAAAAATTATGGTAAAAATTGGAGATAACTTAGCGGGTATTAAGTCTTATAATGCATATATCGATGATACATGGGTAGTAATGGAGTATGACGCAAAGTATGCTTTACTGAGCTATAAATTTGATGAAAATTGTCCGCCCGGTAAACATGTTTTCAGATTAGTTGTTACAGATATGAAAGATAACAAATCACAATATTTAGCAACTTTTAGTAGATAATTATGGCATTACAAGTAGGCGATAAAGCACCGAAAATCAAAGGACTGAAATACGAAGGCAAGAAGTTAATTTTATTCTTTTACCCAAAAGATAATACTCCAGGTTGTACAGCAGAGGCTTGTAGTTTAAGAGATAATTATAAACTCTTACAGAAAAAAGGATTCGAATTAGTTGGAGTAAGTGTTGATGACGAAAAATCCCATCAGAAATTTATCACCAAATATGAATTACCTTTTCAATTGATTGCTGATACAGATCAAAAAGTTGTAAACGATTTTGAGGTTTGGGTCGAAAAAAGCATGTATGGAAGAAATTACATGGGCACTGCTCGAAAAACTTTTATCATAGATGAAAAAGGGAAAATTGAACACATCATCGAAAAAGTTGATACAAAAGACCACGCAAATCAAATTCTTAATTTATACAAATAAAAAAAGCCGCTACAAAAGCGGCTTAAATACCTAACTAAACTAAATTAAATTACAATTACAGCTATATACGGCAGTATAAGAGATTTAGTTTCAAATATTTTCAAATATTTTAATTTCTTGCCTCCTCGGTAAAAAAAGCTAAATTTGGACTTTAAATTTAAATTATGCCGAGTATTATAGAATTAGAAAAAACAGCTTCACAAGTTAGAAGAGACATTGTAAGAATGGTGCATGCTTGCCAATCGGGTCACCCAGGTGGTTCATTAGGTTGCGCAGACTTCTTAACTGCATTATATTTTGAAATCATGCAGCACAATAATAAGTTTAACATGGACGCTATAGCTGAAGATGTGTTTTTCTTGTCAAATGGGCATATTTCTCCGGTTTGGTACTCAGTATTAGCTAGAAGTGGTTATTTTGATGTAGCGGAACTAGCTAGTTTCCGTAAAATTGACACAAGACTACAAGGTCACCCTACAACTGCAGAACATTTACCAGGAGTAAGAATTGCTTCAGGTTCATTAGGTCAAGGTCTTTCGGTTGCATTGGGTACTGCACAAGCTAAAAAATTAAATAACGACAAGACTATTGTTTTTACATTACATGGTGATGGTGAATTACAAGAGGGACAGATATGGGAAGCAGCAATGTATGCAGCACATCATAAGATAGATAATATAATTTCTACAATAGACTTAAATGGTCAACAAATTGATGGCTCTACCGATCAAGTAATGTCATTAGGTGACATTAAAAATAAATGGATTGCCTTCGGATGGGATGTATTGGAGATGAACGGTAACAATATGCAAAATGTTGTTGACACATTAAATCTAGCAAAAAAACATTTACATAAATCAAAGCCAGTTTTAATTTTAATGAAAACTGAAATGGGAGCAGGTGTAGATTTTATGATGGGTTCACACAAGTGGCATGGCATTGCTCCAAATGATGAGCAATTAGCATCAGCATTATCTCAATTAGAAGAAACGTTAAAAGATTATTAATTCATCTCTTTTGAATTTTAATAAATCAAAAAAATATAAATTTCTATTCGTACTGAGTATTACATTAATGCTTAGTATAAATAGCTATTCTCAAATAAAAAGCACTACGAAACCAACTCGTGTGCTTTTTATTTTAGATGCCTCTGGTAGTATGGCCGGCAAATGGAAAACGGAAACTAAAATGGAAATGGCAAAGAAAATATTAAGTCATTTAGCAGATAGTTTAAAACGTGAAAACATTCCCTTCGCATTAAGAGTATTCGGTCATCAGAAAGATAAAAAATTTGAAGATTGTACAGATACAAAATTAGTTTTACCGATTTCAAGTACTAACTATTCAAAGTTGAGTTCTACCTTAGAATTGATAAATCCGAATGGCTACTCCCCTATCGCATTATCACTCGAAGAAGCTGTAAAAGATTTTCCACTAACAAAGACTGAACAGAGACCAATAATTATTTTAATTTCAGATGGATTTGAAAACTGCTCTGGCGATGCATGTGATGCTAGCAATAAATTAAAGAATGCAGGAATATATTTGAAGCCATATATCATCGGATTAGGATTAACTGATGAACACAAGAAGAAATTTGAATGTGTCGGACAATTATTTGATATAAGAGAAGAGTCAAATCAAAATCAAGCACAGATTGCGAGTGTTGTAATTAGTTCAGTAATGAATCCAACTACGCTTCAAATTAATTTATTAAATCAGAATGATAAAGCAACTGAGACTAATGTAAATATGACGTTCTCAGATGCGGACAATAATTCAATAAAGTACGATATCTACCATACTTTAAATGCAAATGGTATGCCCGATACTTTATATATTGATCCAAATAATAGATATAATTTAAAAGTTCATACTTTACCTTCTAAAAAATTAAGCGATATTCAACTTACACCGGGTAAGCATACCATCAAGGCCTTAGAAACTCCACAAGGTCAATTGAAAATTAATATGCCAGGTAATGTGAAATCTAAAAACATTAAATGCATTATTAAACAAAAAGGTCAAATCATAAATGTGCAAGAAATCAATTCGAGTGTAAACTATTTAGTAGGCAACTATGATATTGAAATATTAACAACACCAATTATTCGATACAGCAATGTAGATGTTTTACAATCTCAATCAAAAGTATTGAGTATTGCTGCTCCTGGAAATCTACTAATTAATAAATCAGCCGGATATTTATATATTTTCAAAAGAGATGCTAAAAATATAGCAGAAAAAATAGCAACAATTGATGTTAATTCAAATAAAGAAACTATTTCATTACAGCCAGGTAGTTATGAGTTGTTATACAGACCTAAATCTAGCACAACAAGTAAAAATAGTATTCAGAAAAAAATAACAGTCATCTCAGGGGCATCAAATAGTATTAATTTCTAATGAAAAAAATATTCATCATATTATTTTTATTAATAAATGTTACATCACTTACATTTAGTCAAAAACCTATAGTAAAAACCAGAATACTTTTTGTGCTAGATGTTTCAGGGAGTATGATGAACCCATGGAATAGTACAAATAGATTTAGAGTATCAAAAGCTGTCATCTCGAATTTAGTTGACTCAATACAAAAGACACCTAACTTAGAAATGGGCTTAAGAGTTTTTGGAAGCATGTCACCTTTAAGTGCAAATGATTGTAAAGACACTAAACTTGAAGCACCAATAAGAGCAAACAATGCACAAACTATAAAATCTAGGTTGAACAATTTAAAGTGTAATGGTATTACACCTATTGCTTATTCATTAGAGCAATGTGCCAATGACTTTATTAATACACCTGGTAATTATAGAAACATTGTAATATTAATTACTGATGGAATTGAATCATGTGACGGCAATGCTTGCGAAGTATCAAAGAAGCTACAAGCAAAAGGCATTTTCTTGCAACCATTTATCATCGGTTTGGGACTTACGGCAGAGGCAGCAAAAACATTTGAATGTGTAGGAAGATACGATGATGCACAAGATGAATTAGGTTTCAGAAAAGCTTTGAAAAGTGTAATGAATACCGTTCTAAATAGCAGTACTTCACAAATAAATTTACTAGATGAAAATGGTAAAGCAACAGAAACAAATGTTGGTATAAGTTTATACGATAAAAGTGCAGGCTTGTTGAGATATCAATTTATTCACACATTGAATGCTAGAGGCAATCCAGATACTTTGCAACTTGACCCAGTGAATACTTACGATTTGATTGTACATACAACACCACCGGTTTATAAAAATAATATTGAAATCTATCCTAATCAACATAGTATAATAAATGTAGATGCAGCGCAAGGTGAACTATTGGTACTTACCGACGGACTTAGTACTTATAAAGAATTGACATCCGTAGTAAAATTAAATAATAAAGAAGAGAGCGTAGATATTATAGGATTGAATCAGAAGAAAAAATATCTGACAGGCACTTATGATATTGAGATCTTAACATATCCAAGAATCAGCATTAACAATTTAAAGATTAAGCAGAGCGAAACAACAACTATAAAAATACCAGCGCCTGGTTTGTTGACAGTGCTAAACACGAATGCAATTCCGGTATTAGGAAGTATCTATGTAGAACGCGGACAAGAATTAGAATGGGTATGTGATATTAATGGTAATACTACAACAGAGACAATCATGTTACAACCAGGTTCATATAGACTGGTCTATAAAAACAAAGGTTCTAAGAAGAGTATGACGACAAGAGATGAGCGTTTCCAAATAAGTAGTGGCAGTTCATACTCTATCAGATTTTAGTAGAATCTATAACTTTATTAATTAAAAGCTTCATTAGAAAGTTTATATTTGCAAATCGAAATCCCAAAAAATGAAACAATATACTTATACAGAAAAAAAAGACACTAGATCAGGTTTTGGTGCAGGTCTATCAGAATTAGGCAAAAAAAACAATAATGTTGTTGCCTTATGTGCTGATTTAACTGGTTCATTAAAAATGGATGCCTTTGCAAAAGATCATGCAGATAGATTTTTTCAAGTGGGTATTGCAGAAGCAAATATGATTGGTTTAGCAGCAGGAATGACTATAGGTGGAAAGATTCCATTCACTGGTACTTTTGCTAATTTTTCTACAGGTAGAGTATATGATCAAATCCGTCAATCAGTAGCATACTCAAAAAAGAATGTCAAGATATGTGCATCTCATGCAGGATTAACATTAGGAGAAGATGGCGCAACTCATCAAATTTTAGAAGACATCGGATTAATGAAGATGTTACCCAATATGGTTGTTATTAACCCTTGTGATTATAACCAAACAAAAGCCGCTACAATTGCTATCGCTGAATATGAAGGTCCGGTTTATTTAAGATTCGGAAGACCAGCAGTTCCTAATTTCACTGATGCAAATCAAGAATTTGAAATAGGTAAAGCTTTAATGTTAAATGAAGGTAAAGATGTAAGTATTTTTGCTACAGGTCATTTGGTATGGAAAGCAATAGAGGCTGGACAGCAATTAGCTGAGATGGGTATAAGTGCAGAAATAATAAATATACATACGATTAAACCTTTAGATGCTCAAGCCGTCTTAAATTCAGTTAGAAAGACCAGATGTGTAGTAACAGCTGAAGAGCATCAAAAGAACGGTGGATTAGGAGATAGCATAGCACAATTATTAGGCGAGCATTTTCC
>JACCDI011841135.1_pt1 | contig 27520 bp, 28 predicted proteins | sample 7442791 | NCBI WGS metagenome assembly JACCDI01 (sample SAMN15323434, study PRJNA562643) | freshwater metagenome | isolation source: river surface water | place: USA:Blue River Watershed | collected 2017-08-15
GAACGTGGGCAACCCTCAGTTGGCCTTCGACTTTGCCCAATTGCCCAACGAGGGCGTGGGCCTGGCGCGCCTGGAATTCATCATCAACAACAACATCGGCGTGCACCCCAAGGCCATCCTCGACTACCCCAACGTCGACGCCGACCTCAAGAAAGCCGTCGAGTCCGTGGCCCGCGGCCACGCCTCACCGCGCGCCTTCTATGTGGACAAGGTTGCCGAGGGCGTGGCCACCATCGCCGCCGCCTTCTGGCCCAAGCCGGTGATCGTGCGCCTGTCCGACTTCAAATCCAACGAGTACCGCAAGCTCATTGGTGGCTCGCGCTACGAGCCCGAAGAAGAAAACCCCATGCTGGGGTTCCGCGGCGCGGCCCGCTACATCAGCGCCGACTTCGGCGAGGCCTTCGCCATGGAGTGCGAAGCGCTGCGCCGCGTGCGCACCGAGATGGGCCTGACCAATGTCCAGATCATGGTGCCTTTCGTGCGCACCGTCAGCCAGGCCGAGCGCGTGGTCAAGCTGCTGGCGCAGCAGGGGCTGCAGCGCGGCGTCGACGACCTCAAGCTGATCATGATGTGCGAGATCCCGAGCAACGCCCTGCTGGCGGATGCCTTCCTCGAGCACTTCGACGGCTTCTCGATCGGCTCGAATGATCTGACCCAGCTGACGCTGGGTCTGGATCGCGATTCCGGCCTGGAGCTGCTGGCCGCCGACTTCGACGAACGCGACCCGGCGGTGCGTTCGCTGCTGTCCATGGCCATCGCCGCCTGCCGCAAGGAGGGCAAGTACGTCGGCATCTGCGGGCAGGGCCCCAGCGATCACCCCGACTTCGCGCAGTGGCTGGCGGACGAGGGCATCGCCTCCATCTCGCTCAATCCGGACAGCGTGATCACCACCTGGAAGCGGTTGGCCCAGGCCTGATACAATAGTGGGCTTTGCCTTGCCACACTGGTGAAACATCCAGCACCTCTGCGATTCTCGAGGGGTGCCGCCAGGTGGCTACATCCACAAGGAGTATCCATGCGACATTACGAAATCGTGCTCCTGATCCATCCGGATCAGAGCGAACAGGTTCCGGCCATGCTGGAGCGCTACAAGGGCATGATCACCGCCGGCGGCGGCAAGATCCACCGCGTAGAAGACTGGGGCCGCCGCCAGTTGGCCTACCAGATCAACAAGCTGGGCAAGGCCCACTTCCTGTGCGTCAACATCGAGGCTGACCAGGCCGTCATGGCCGAACTCGAGCACGCCTTCCGCTTCAACGACGCCGTGCTGCGCCACCTGACCGTGGTCCGCAAGAAAGCCGATACCGCCCCGTCCGCCATGATGAAGACGGTCGAGCGCGAAGAGGCCCGCAAGGCCCAGCAAGCGGAGTACCAGTCGTAAGGCGGTTGCCGTACGCGTGAACCAGGTTGTCCTGAGCGCACGGATCGTCGAGGCCCTGGCCCTTCGATACACCCCCGCCGGACTGCCTGCCCTGGATCTGCGGCTCGAACACGAGTCCGAGATGCCCGAGGCAGGTGGAACCCGGCAGGTCAAGGTGGCGCTCAAGGCGGTGGTGTTCGGCACGATGGCCGAAACCCTGTACCGACAATCCCCCGCAAGCGCCTGGCGCTTCACCGGATTCCTGGCCAACCCGCGCAATGGCAAGCACCCCGTGCTGCACATCCAAGAGTTTCAGCCCGAATAATTTTTCAAGAGGTCCCACATGGCCACGTTCAAGAAGTTCAACAAGGACAAGCGCCCCAAGCGCAACACCCAGTCGCTGCTGTTCAAGCGCAAGCGTTTCTGCCGTTTCACCGTCGCCAATGTCGAAGAGATCGACTACAAGGACATCGACGTCCTGCGTGATTTCATCGCCGAAAACGGCAAGATCATCCCCGCGCGCCTGACCGGCACCCGCGCCATCTACCAGCGTCAGCTCAACACCGCCATCAAGCGCGCGCGCTTCCTGGCCCTGGTGCCCTACAGCGACCAGCACCGCATCTAAGGAGCACCCCATGCAAGTCATCCTGCTCGAGAAGGTTGTCAACCTGGGCGACCTCGGCAACATCGTCAAGGTCAAAGACGGTTACGCCCGCAACTTCCTGATTCCGTCGGGCCGTGCCCGCCGTGCCACCGACGCCAACAAGGCCGAGTTCGAAGCCAAGCGCGCCGAACTGGAAAAGGCGGCCGCAGCCAAGCTGGCCCAGGCCCAGGCTGAGGGCGAGAAGCTCGCTGGCACCACCATCAAGCTGACCCAGAAGGCCGGCGTGGACGGCCGCCTGTTCGGTTCGGTCACCAACTTCGACATCGCCGAAGAACTGGGCAAGCAAGGCTACAAGGTGTCCAAGGCCCAGGTGCGCATGCCCAACGGTCCGATCAAGGTCGTCGGCGACAGCAGCGTCAGCGTGGCCCTGCACACCGACGTCGTGGTCGACATCAACGTGACGGTGCTCGGCGAGACCGCCTGAGCTCACTCGCGCAGCTGTGAAAAGCCGCCCTCGGGCGGCTTTTTCTTTGGGAGGGGCTGCCTCGGCACTTGCCCACAGGATCAACCCCCTTGGTCCCAGCTTGGCCACGGTTTATCCACAGGGTTGTCCAATGACCCATCCGTGAGGCCCGCATACCATTGGGGATTCCCGAGGAAATCATGTCTGCAGTCTTGAGTCCCGTCGATGACGGCTTTCCCCGCGACCGCGAAGTCGCCCAGCTGAGGATCCCCCCGCACTCCATCGAGGCCGAATCCAGCGTTCTGGGCGGCCTGCTGCTGGACAACCAGGCCTGGGACCGCGTGGCCGACCTGCTCAGCGCCGGCGATTTCTACCGCTACGAGCATCGGCTGATCTTCCAGGCCGTTCACACCCTGATTGATGCCAACAAGCCGGCCGACGTCATCACGGTCTTCGAGGCCCTGCAGAGCCTGGGCAACGCCGACGAGGTGGGCGGTCTGAGCTACCTGAACTCCCTGGCCCAGTACGTCCCCAGCGCCGCCAACATCCGCCGCTACGCCGAGATCGTTCGCGAACGCGGCATCCTGCGCAAGCTCGTCTCGGCCTCTGACGAGATCGCTACCGCAGCCTTCAACCCGCAGGGCAAGCCGGTCGACATCATCCTGGACGAGGCTGAGGCCAAGATCTTCAACATCGGCGAGGAAGGCTCGCGGATGAAGGAGGGCTTCCAGGACATGAGCTCGCTGGTGGTCGACCTGATGGACCGCGTTCAGGAGATGGCGGACAACCCCAACGACATCACTGGGGTGCCCACCGGCTTCTACGACCTGGACCGCATGACCTCGGGTCTGCAGGGGGGCGACCTCATCATCCTGGCGGCTCGCCCCTCCATGGGCAAGACCTCGCTGGCCATCAACATCGCCGAACACGTGGCCCTCTACGAGGAACTGCCCGTGGCCGTGTTCTCGATGGAAATGGGCGCCGCTCAGTTGGCCGTGCGTATCGTGGGCTCGATCGGCCGCATCGACCAGGGCCACTTGCGTACCGGCAAGCTCACCGACGAGGAATGGCCGCGGCTGACCGAAGCCATCGAGAAGCTGCGAACCATCTCGCTGCATATCGACGAGACGCCGGGCCTCACAGTCAGCCAGCTGCGCACCAACGCGCGCCGCCTGGCCCGCCAGTGTGGCGGCAAGCTGGGTCTGATCGTGGTCGACTACCTGCAGCTCATGAGCGTGTCCAGCGGCATGAGCGATGAAAACCGCGCCACCGCCGTGGGCGAGATCTCGCGCGGCCTGAAGATGCTGGCCAAGGAACTGGGCTGCCCGGTGATCGCCCTGTCCCAGCTCTCGCGCGGCGTGGAATCGCGCCCCGACAAGCGCCCCATGATGAGTGACCTGCGTGAATCCGGCGCCATCGAGCAGGACGCGGACGTGATCATGTTCATCTACCGCGACGACTACTACAACAAGGACTCCAAGGAGCCCGGGGTCGCCGAGGTGATCATCAGCAAGCAGCGTAACGGCCCCACCGGCACCGCCAAGCTGGCCTTCCTCAAGCCGCTGACCAAGTTCGAGTCGCTGGCCTCGGGTGGGGCGGGTGCCGATTACTTCTGACCACTGAGGCAGCGGTCGGCAAAAAGGGCCCCGAGGGGCCCTTTTGCTTGGTCCGGGCCGACGAGACCCGGGCGAGGGATCACAGCACTTCGCTCGCGAAGTCCGCCAGCCGCGAGCGCTCGCCGCGTGCCAGGGTGATGTGCCCGGAATGCGGCCAGCCCTTGAACTTGTCCACCGCGAAGGTCAGGCCAGAGGAGCCCTCGGTCAGGTAGGGCGTGTCGATCTGGGCCAAGTTGCCCATGCAGATGATCTTGGTGCCCGGGCCCGCGCGCGTGACCAGGGTCTTCATCTGCTTGGGCGTGAGGTTTTGCGCCTCGTCGATGATCAGGTACTTGTTCAGGAAGGTGCGCCCGCGCATGAAGTTCAGGCTCTTGATCTTGATGCGGCTGCGAATCAGCTCGTTGGTGGCGGCGCGGCCCCACTCGCCGGCGCTGGTTTCAGTCTTGGCCAGCACCTCCAGGTTGTCGTCCAGCGCGCCCATCCAGGGGCCCATCTTCTCCTCCTCGGTGCCGGGCAGGAAGCCGATGTCCTCGCCCACGCTCACCGTGGCACGAGTCATGATGATCTCGGTGTAGCGCCGGTCGTCCAGCACCTGGGTCAGGCCCGCCGCCAGCGCCATCAATGTCTTGCCGGTGCCCGCCGTGCCGGTGAGGGTGACGAAGTCCACCTCCGGGTCCATCAGCAGGTTCATCGCGAAGTTCTGCTCGCGGTTGCGGGTGGTCACGCCCCAGACCGAGTTCTTCAGGTGCCCGAAGTCCTTGAGCGTCTTGAGTACCGCGGTCTTGCCGCGGATCTCGGTCACCCGGGCATAGAGGCTGGGCTCGCCGGGCGCTTCAAAGTACACGAACTGGTTGATCAGGAGGCTGGGCACGATCGGCCCGGCGATGCGGTAGTAGGTGATGCTGCCGCTTTGCCAGCTTTCCACCGTCTTGCCGTGGCGGGCCCAGAAGTCCGCCGGCAGGGCCAGGGCACCCGAGTACAGCAGGTCCAGGTCGTCCAGGGTCTTGTCGTTGCGGTAGTCCTCGGTGGCCAGGCCCAGGGCCCGTGCCTTGACCCGCATGTTGATGTCTTTCGACACCAGCACCACCTCGCGCGGCGCATGCTGGTCACGCAGGGCCTGCACCACGCCCAGGATCTGGTTGTCGGCCTTGCCCTGGGGCAGGTTGTGCGGCAGGGGGTTGGCAAAGGCCTGGGTCTGGAAGAAGAGGCTGCCGCCGGCTTCGCGGTGGCCGGTGGAATCGAGGCGAAGGCCGCTGCCGATGTCTGCACCTTGCTCACCGGCCAGTGCGTCCAGCGAGCGGCTGGCCTGGCGGGCGTTGCGGGCGACCTCGGTCATGCCCTTCTTGTGGCCGTCGAGTTCTTCCAGGACGATCATCGGCAGGAAGATGTCGTGTTCCTCGAAGCGGAACAGACACATGGGGTCGTGCATCAGCACGTTGGTGTCCAACACGAACAGCTTGGCCGGACCGGTGGCGCGGGTCTTGGCCTTGCGCGGGCGGGTGTCCGGCGCCGGCGCGGAGGCGGGCAGGGGGGCGCTCTTGCGGCGTGCCGAGGTGGGGGCACGGGCCGGGGCTGCGGCGGGCGTCAGATCGGCCTCGGGCTCGAAGCCCAGGGCGGAGCCACCGCTGCGGGGGTCGAAGTCTTCAAGCTGCGGCCGTTCAGGCAAAGGGCTGCCCGTGGGCGATACCGCTTCCGATTTCCGGGCCGCCTTGTGCGAGGACCGGGCGGGCGCGTCGTAGGCCTGGGCTGGGAGCAGGGCGGCGCGCTTGGAGGGGGCGGGAGGCAGGGGCATAAGGCGTGGGATTCCCGAAAGTCAGGAGGGGCTGAAAACAAAAAAGCCGTCGGACGGGCCGGACGGCTTTCTCGGGGCTGGCAGTGTTGACGTCGCGCGTCAGGAACAACAGCATGAGCCCATTATGCACAAGCCCTGTGACCGGGCAACCGCGGCGCAACCCCTGTTGTTGCAGGGCGTCAACGGGCGCCGGGCGGGGGCTCAGGCGGCCTTTTTCAGCTGCTTGACCGCCTTGAGAACCTCGTCGGCATGGCCGGGGACCTTGATGCCGCGCCACTCTTGCTTGAGGGCGCCGTCGGCGCCAATCAGGAAGGTGCTGCGCTCAATGCCCTTGACCTTTTTGCCGTACATGATCTTGTTCTTGACCACGCCGAACATGTGGCACATCTTTTCCTCGGTGTCGGCGATGAGCTCGAAGGGCAGTTCGAGCTTGGCCTTGAAGTCGTCGTGGGACTTCATGTTGTCACGCGAGACGCCGAAGACGGTCGCGCCCGCCTTGACGAAATCCTTGTACTTGTCGCGAAACTGCATGGCCTCGGTGGTGCAGCCCGGCGTGTTGTCCTTGGGGTAAAAGTACAGCACGACCGTCTTCCCGAGGTGGGTGGTGTTGGACACCTTGACCCCACTGGTGGCCAGGGCCTCGAACTCGGGGATGGGTTTGTTGACAACGATCGCCATGGATTTGTATCTCGTGTGACAGGGGTTGGTCGTTGTGCGCGGGCGCAGCGGTCCGCGAAACCCCCGATTTTAACCCAAACGGTTTTGTCCCCCGGCCAGGGTGTACGGCAGGGCGCTGGCCCCGGCCCCCGGGCGCTATCCGGCTGGCGGTTCGAGCAGAAGGGCTGCCGCGACGGTGCGGCCTTCCTGGGCCAGGATGTTGTAGGTGCGGCAGGCCGCTGCGGTGTCCATGGTTTCCAGGCCGATGCGCCGAGCCGCCAGCGGGGCGATCCAGGCGGGGCGGGGAAAGCGGATGCGTGCGCCGCTGCCGAAAAGCACCACCTCCACGCCGAGATCGGCCAGCGGGGCGAAATGGGAGGCGTCCAGAGCTTCGAAGGCGGTGGCCGACCAGGCAATGCGCTGGCCGTCGGAGCCGACGATCACGCTGTGGGTGATGCGCTCGCCGTTGACGGCCACCCAGCCCGGGCCGTGGCCGGTGATGGTGGGGGCGAGGGATCGATCCGGCTGCAGCTTCATGGCGCGTCAACTATGGTCAAATTATAGGTTTTCACCTGCGCGAGCGCCTTCGGAGGGCCTTTGAAGACAGTCCAGAAATCGGCCAAGCTGGCCAACGTGCTTTACGACATCCGTGGCCCGATCATGGATGCAGCGCGTCGCATGGAAGACGAAGGGCACAAGATCATCAAGCTCAATATCGGCAACCTCGCCGTGTTCGGCTTTGATGCACCCGAGGAGATCCAGCAGGACATGATCCGTAACCTGCCGAATTCGGCAGGTTACTCGGACAGCAAGGGCATCTTCGCCGCGCGCAAGGCGGTGATGCACTACACGCAGCAGCAAGGCATCACGGGCGTCACCCTGGACGACATCTATCTGGGCAACGGCGCCAGCGAACTGATCGTGATGGCGACCAACGCCCTGCTCAATGACGGCGACGAACTGCTGCTGCCCGCACCCGATTACCCGCTGTGGACCGCCGCCGCCACGCTGGCCGGCGGCAAGCCTGTGCACTACCTGTGCGACGAGGCCAATGGCTGGATGCCCGATCTCGACGACATCCGCCGCAAGATCACGCCGCACACCAAGGGCATCGTCGTCATCAACCCCAACAACCCGACGGGCGCGCTGTACTCCGACGCGCTCCTCCAGGGCATCGTCGCCATCGCCCGAGAGCACGGCCTGGTGATCCTGGCCGACGAGGTCTACGACAAGGTGCTCTATGACGACGTGCGGCACACCGCCATCGGCAGCCTGTCGCAGGACGTGCTCACGCTCACCTTCAATTCCTTGTCCAAGAGCTACCGCTCCTGCGGTTACCGCGCGGGCTGGCTGGTGGTGTCTGGCGACAAGAAACCGGCGGCCGATTACATCGAGGGCCTGAACATGCTCTCGAACATGCGCCTGTGCGCCAACGTGCCGGGCCAGTTCGCCATTCAGACCGCGCTGGGCGGCTACCAGAGCATTCAGGATCTGGTGGCGCCGGGTGGACGCCTGCGCCGCCAGCGTGACCTGGCCTACGAGCTGATCACCGCCATTCCAGGCGTGACCTGTGCGAGGCCGCAGGCGGCCCTGTACATGTTCCCGCGCCTGGATCCCAAGGTCTACCCGATCCAGGACGACCGCCAATTCTTTCTCGAGCTGCTGCAGGAAACCCGGGTGATGCTGGTGCAAGGTACCGGCTTCAACTGGCACGCGCCGGATCATTTCCGCATCGTGTTCCTGCCCCACGAGGACGACCTGCGCGAGGCCATCGGCCGCATCGCCAAATTCCTCGAAACCTACCGTCTGCGTCATTCCACATGAAACCCATTCAAGTCGGCCTGCTGGGCATCGGCACCGTCGGCAGCGGCGTCTTCAACGTCCTTTCCCGCAATCAGAACGAGATCCAGCGCCGCGCCGGCCGCGGCATTGCCGTCACCATGGTGGCCGACCTGGACACTGCGCGCGCGCAGGCCGTCGTGGGCACTCACGCGAAAGTGGTGAACGACGCGCGCGCTGTCATCGCCAACCCCGAGATCGATATCGTCATCGAGCTGATTGGCGGTTACGGCATTGCCCGCCAGCTCGTGATGGAAGCCATCGAGGCGGGGAAGCATGTGGTCACCGCGAACAAGGCGCTGCTGGCCGTGCACGGCACCGAGATCTTTGCTGCGGCCCACAAGAAGGGCGTGATGGTGGCCTTTGAGGCCGCTGTGGCGGGCGGCATTCCCATCATCAAGTCGCTGCGCGAGGGCCTCACGGCCAACCGCATCGAATGGATCGCCGGCATCATCAATGGCACCACCAACTTCATCTTGTCCGAGATGCGAGACAAGGGTCTCGATTTCGACGTCGTCCTGAAAGAGGCCCAGCGCCTGGGCTATGCCGAAGCCGACCCGACCTTCGACATCGAAGGCGTGGACGCCGCGCACAAGGCCACCATCATGTCGGCCATCGCTTTTGGTATTCCGGTGCAGTTCGACAAGGCCTATGTCGAAGGCATCACCAAGCTGGGCGCGCAGGACATCCGCTACGCCGAGCAACTGGGCTACCGCATCAAGCTTCTGGGTATCACCAAGCGCACGCCCCAGGGCATCGAGCTGCGGGTGCACCCGAGCCTCGTACCCTCCAAGCGCCTGCTGGCCAATGTCGAAGGCGCAATGAATGCGGTGATGGTGCAGGGCGATGCCGTGGGCACGACGCTGTACTACGGCAAGGGCGCCGGCAGCGAGCCCACCGCCAGCGCAGTGATCGCCGACCTGGTGGACATCACCCGACTGCATACGGCCGATGCCGCTCAACGCGTGCCGCACCTGGCTTTCCAGCCCGATCAAATGAGCGACCAGCCGGTGCTGCCGATGTCCGAGGTGGTGACCAGTTACTACCTGCGCCTGCGTGTGGCCGATCAGGCGGGTGTGTTGGCCCGCGTCACGGGGCTGCTCGCCGATGCGGGCATCTCGATCGATGCCATGCTCCAGCGCGAAGCTGGCGAGGGCGAGAAGCAGACCGACCTCATCATCCTCACCCACGATGTGCGCGAAGGCACCATGGACGGAGCCCTGGCCCAGATGCAGGCGCTACCCACCGTGCTGGCACCCATCACCCGCATCCGCAAAGAAGAACTCGCCTGATGCTGTATTTGTCTACGCGCGGTCACCCTGACCGCAAGCGCTTTTGCGAGATCCTGCTGGAGGGCCTGGCGCCCGATGGTGGCTTGTATTTGCCCGAGCGCTACCCTCAGGTGGACGACGCCACGCTCACGCGTTGGCGCGGCCTGGCCTATGCCGACCTGGCCTTCGAGATCCTGTCCCTGTACATCGACGACATCCCCGCCGGGGACCTGCGCGCCCTGTGCCGCACCACCTACACCGAGGCGGTGTTCGGCACGCCGCAGATCGTGCCCCTGCGCAAGCTCGAAGACGGCCTGTACCTCCAAGCCCTGTCCAATGGCCCGACGCTGGCCTTCAAGGACATGGCCATGCAGCTCCTGGGCAACCTCTTCGAGTACGAACTGGCGCGCCGTGGCGAGGAATTGAACATCCTGGGCGCCACCTCCGGCGACACCGGTAGCGCCGCCGAATACGCGATGAAGGGCAAGCGGGGCGTGCGCGTCTTCATGACCTCGCCGCACGGCCGCATGAGCCCCTTTCAGCAGGCGCAGATGTTCAGCCTGCAGGACGCCAACATCCACAACCTCGCGATCGAGGGTGTGTTCGACGATTGCCAGGACATCGTGAAGGCGGTCTCCAACGATCTGACCTTCAAGCGCAAGTACCGCATTGGCACCGTCAACTCGATCAACTGGGCGCGCCTGGTCGCCCAGGTGGTCTATTACTTCGCCGGGTATTTCCAGGCGACCACCTCCAACGACCAGAAGGTGAGCTTCACCGTGCCCTCGGGCAATTTCGGCAACATCTGCGCCGGCCATGTGGCGCGCATGATGGGACTGCCGATCGACAAGCTGGTGGCGGCCACCAACGAGAACGACGTGCTCGACGAATTTTTCCGCACCGGCACCTACCGCGTGCGAGGCAGCGCCGACACCTTCGAAACCTCCAGCCCCTCGATGGATATTTCCAAGGCGAGCAACTTCGAGCGTTTCGTGTTCGACCTGCTCGGGCGCGATGCGGCGCGCGTCAAGCACCTGTTCCACGATGAACTGTCCGCGCGCGGGCGCTTCGAGCTGCCAGCCGAGGCGGTCGTGGCCCGCGAGCGCTACGGCTTTGCCAGCGGCCGCAGCACGCACGCTGACCGCCTGGCCACCTTGAGCGAGACCTGGCAGCGGCATCAGGACATGATCGACACGCACACCGCTGACGGTGTGAAGGTGGCCCGTGAGCTGCGTGATCCGAAGGTGCCGATGATCGTGCTGGAGACGGCATTGCCGATCAAGTTCGCCGCCACGATCGTCGAGGCTCTGGGCCGCGAGCCGGTGCGCCCCTCTGGCTTCGAGGGCATTGAGAACCTTCCCAAGCGCGTGCAGGTAATGCCTGCCGACGTGGCGCAGGTCAAGGCCTACATCTCGGCGCACTGCGACTGAGGGCGGACCATGCATGTCGTGTGCTTCGCCGGCTACTCTGGCTCGGGCAAGACGACCCTGGTCGAGGGTGTCATCGGCGCGCTCAAGCTGCGTGGGCTGCGCGTGTCGGTGGTCAAGCATGCCCACCACAAGTTTGACATCGACCATCCGGGCAAGGACACCTGGCGCCACCGCGAGGCCGGCGCCTACGAGGTGGTGGCCGCCTCGAATCGCCGCTTGGCCCTGATGCGCGAGTTCGAGCAAGAGACCGCGCTCACAGTGCACCAGCTGATCGCGCAGTTGCACGACGGCGTGGACTGGGTGCTGGTCGAGGGCTTCAAGCAAAGCGACTTGCTGAAGGTCGAGGTGTGGCGCGCGGATGCCGGCCAGCCCGCCCGCTACATGAACGATGATTTCGTGGTGGCCATCGCCACCGATGATGCGAGTCGCCTGCCCCAGCCCACCCAGCGCCCGCTGCTGGATATCAACAACCACGATGCGGTGGCCCAGTGGCTGGTCGACCAGGGTGACCGCTTCACCTACATCGCCGAGCGCTACGCATGAATGCAGCCCGTCCCCCGCTGCGCGCCCTGGACGACGCGCTGGCCGACCTTCTGGGTCGGGCGATCCCGCTGGGTCGTGCCGAGCGGCTATCCACCTTCGAGGCCGACGGCCGGGTGCTGGCCCAGGATCTGGTCTCCGCGCTGCAGGTGCCGCCTCAGGACAACAGCTCGATGGACGGCTACGCCCTGCGGTGTGCCGACCTGCAGGTGGGCGCCTCGGACCAGGCCTGGCCCGTGAGCCAGCGCATTCCGGCCGGGAGCGCGGCGCAGCCCCTGCAGCCCGGCACGGTGGCGCGCATCTTCACCGGTGCGCCCGTCCCCTCCGGTGCCGACGCGATCGTGATGCAGGAAGACACCGAGGCACTGCCCGATGGCACGGTGCGTGTGTTGCGCCGACCGAGCGCTGGCCAGTGGATCCGCCGCAGCGGCGAGGACGTCGCCCGTGGCGACACGGTGCTGCGCGCGGGTACGCGCCTCACGCCTGCCGAACTGGGCCTGGCCGCCAGCATCGGCCTGGCCGAACTGCCCGTGGCGGCGCGTCCGCGCGTGGCCCTGTTTTCGACCGGCGACGAGCTGGTCATGCCGGGCACCGTGCGACCTGAGGCCATGAAGCCGGGAGCCATCTACAACTCGAATCGCTTTTTCTTGCGCGCCATGCTGCGCCGCCTGGGCTGCGAGGTGAGCGACCTGGGCATCGTTCCCGACCGACGCGAGGCCACGGTGCAGGCGCTGCGCGAGGCCAGCGCGGGGCATGACCTGATCCTCACCAGCGGCGGGGTGTCGGTGGGCGAGGAAGACCACATCAAGCCCGCGGTGCAGGCCCTGGGTTCGCTGGATCTGTGGCAGATCGCGATGAAGCCGGGCAAACCCTTCGCCTACGGGCGTGTGGGGACAGCCCACTTCATCGGCCTGCCAGGCAACCCGGTCTCCAGCTTTGTGACCTTCGCGCTACTGGTGCGCCCCTTCCTGCTGAAGCTGCAAGGCGCCACGTCGTTAGCGCCGCCTGTGGCCTACCTGCCCGCGCATTTCGACGGGCCTCGACCCGACAAGCGTCGCGAGTTTCTGCGCGCGCGGCGCAACGCACACGGTGGGCTGGATCTGTTCCCGAACCAGAGTTCGGGCGTACTGACGTCCGTAGCCTGGGGCGATGGCCTTGTGGACAATCCGGCGGGCCACGCCATTGCCCGGGGCGACACCGTCGCGTTCATCAGCCTGTCCGACCTGCTTGCCTGACCCTGCCACCATGAAGATCACGATCCGCTACTTCGCCTCTATCCGTGAGGCACTGGGCCAGGGCGGCGAGACGCTGGACACACAGGCGCTCACTTTGGGCGCACTGCGCGACGAGCTGATCGCACGGGGTGGCGCGTATGCCGAGGTTCTGGCCCGGGGTCGCGCCGTGCGTCTGGCCCTGGACCAGGTGATGACCGACGAACCTGCAGCCCTGCGTGAAGGCGCGGAAGTGGCCTTCTTTCCCCCCGTGACCGGAGGCTAGTCGTGACCCAACCCCGCGTGACGGTCCAGACCGAGGATTTCAACCTCGCTGACGAGGTCGCCGCCCTGCGCGCCGGCGATGGTGGCGTGGGCGCCGTGTGTGCCTTCGTTGGGACGGTGCGTGACCGTAATGAGGGCAGTGCTGTCAGCGCGATGGAACTCGAGCATTACCCCGGCATGACAGAGAAAGCGATCGAGGCTCTGATCGACGAGGCGCACCAGCGCTTTGATATCCGCGCCGCGCGCGTGATCCACCGCGTGGGTCCGCTGCAGCCGCAGGACCAGATCGTGATGGTGGCGGTCACCTCCGCCCACCGCCATGAGAGTTTCCAGGCCTGCGAGTTCCTGATGGACTACCTCAAGACCCAGGCGCCGTTCTGGAAGAAGGAAAGCAGGCCGCAGGGCGCGCGCTGGGTGGATGCGCGGGAGGCGGACCAGACTGCGCTGGCGCGCTGGCGCCAGCCGAGTGCTGATTGACTGAGCTTCAAGCGCTCAGTGTCTCCAGGTATCGCTTGTAGCTGTCTGCGCCAACAGATTGCAGCAGGTTGTTGCGGACCGCTGCGACCGTCCGTTCCAGATCAGCCGGGGTATCTCCCTCGACGATCGTGGCGAGTGCGGCTGCAAACTTCGTGCTGTGGCGCGATGCCAGGTTGATCGACAGTTCGGCGCTCCTGCCGGTGAACGCTTTCTGCATGCCCTCGGCCAGCGCCTTGCGAGCGTCAGAGCCCGCTGGCAACTTCATCAGTTTCTCGAGCGCCATCAAGAGGTACATGTTCTCTGCGGACATGTGCTGGTTCGAATACTCGGTGAATGCATCCAGTTGCGCGGTGGTGCAGGCCTGGAAAAAATCGCTGTTCGCAAGGGGGAATTCCGTTCGCTGCCACTGCCTGCTCTGCGCCGGTTGCTCGCCTCGGACCTGCGCAAAGCTTGTCGGCAAGCCTAGTTCGCGGGCGATGTCATGCTGCGACTTCAGCGGGCCAATGCCATCGTCCAGCACTACAGGCACTTGCGAGGGGGCTGTCGCCTTGTAGTCCCTTTGATGGATGGTCACCTCTTGCAGATTTTTGGGGGCTGGCGCTGGATTCTGGGTTTCGAAGTTCGTCGGCGCGAGTGCCGAAGGCCCTGTGCGCGGTCTGTCCGGGAGGATTTGCACCCATCGGTCACGAAGCGACGAACAGACGTGGGCAAGAGCCGTCCTCACCGCAGGCAGCGGGATGCCCGCGATCCGCCACCCGCGAGTTGTCCGGATGGAGGCCGACCAGCGCCCCGTTGATTGTTCGCTTCCTTGCTGAGTGGGTGGCCGCTCGACGTGAGTGACGGGATTCGTGCTCGCTCTGCTGAGTTCCATCGGTCTTCCTGGATGAGTTGTCGGACGCGCTTGTGTTACCTGGCCGGAAGGCCAGTTCCCGCGCGATAAGTCATCCAGGCTGACAGACCTCCCCGTATCGCTTCTCAATGTCAGCTGATAGAGGGGACTCGCTCGGCAAGAGGCACAGACAGGGCGGTTTCCCTTACTTCGGCTGGAACCCGCTCGCCTTGATGATCCGGTCCCAGGTCTGCGTGTACTTGCGCACCACGCCCGTGAACTGCGCCTGCGGCTGGTAGCCGACCGACAGACCCATGCCCGCCAGGCGTTCGCGCACGTCGGGCATGGCGATCACGCGCTGTAGGGCGCTGCCGAAGCGCTCCAGGGCCGGCGCGGGCGTGCCGGCTGGCGCGAAGACCCCGTAATAGGGCAGGTCGTCCAGGTTCGCGAAGCCCAGCTCGGTGAAGGTGGGCGCGTCGGGCACCAGCGGCTGGCGCTTGTCGCCGATCACGGCCACGATCCGCAGCTTGCCCGCCTTGTGCTGCTCGATGAAGTCCGGCACCGAGGCCACGCCGGCGCTGATCTGGTTGCCCAGCATGTCGCCGATCAGGGGCGCGCTGCCCCGGTACGGCGCGGCCTGCAGGTCCAGCCTGTAGCGGTTGCCGACCAGACCCACCAGGAACTCGGGAATCGAGCCCGGCGCGGGCACGCCGATGTTCTCCTTGCCGCCGCGGGCGGACTGCACCCAGGCGACGTATTCCTGCAGCGTGCGCGCCGGGGTGCCGCCGGAGATGGCCAGCACATTGGCGAAGCTGGCGAAGCCCGCGACCGGGATGAAATCGGTGGCCGGGTCGAAGCCAGGGTTCTTCGTCACCAGCGGCAGGATGGAGATGGAGTGGTCGTGGCTGAGGAAGAAGGTGGTGCCGTCGGGTGCGGCGGCCTTCAGGGCCTGGGCCGCGAGCTGGCCGCCCGCACCGGGCCGGTTCTCGACAATCACCGGCACGCCCAGGACGTCCTTGAGCTTGTCGGCCAAGGCACGGGCGATGGCGTCGGTGCCACCGCCGGGGGGGAAGCCCACCAGGATGCGGACGGGGCCACCGGACTGGCTCCACGCGGGCGCGCCGGTGGCGGCCAGGGCAAGGGCGGCCAGCAGGCCGCGGCGCAGGGACGAGGGGGTGTTGGACATGGGGCGGTCTCCTCTGGATATTGGGTGGGGCCGGACCGGGCTCGGCCGCCCCTCGCGGGAGGATACTGGAAGCCCGAGCGGCCCCTTCCCGGCGTCCCTACCCTTGAAATCCCGGGGGGCAGCCTAAGCTGCGGTGCACCACGGAGCCTTTCCCATGCGACTCGACAAGCTCACGACCAAATTCCAGGAAGCCCTGAACGAGGCCCAGACCCTCGCCCTGGGCAACGATCACGCCTACATCGAAGCCGAGCACCTGCTGGTGGCCATGCTGCGCCAGGAGGACGGCCCCCGGGCCCTTTTGCAACGCGCCGGCGTCAACGTGCCGGGCTTGCTGGCCTCGGCCGAGGCGGCTGTGCATAAACGTCCGCAGGTCCAGGGCCAGGACCAGGTTCAGGTCGGACGCGAGCTGGTGGGCCTGCTCCAGGCCGCCGAAAAAGAGGGCATCAAGCGCGGTGATCAGTTCATCGCCAGCGAGCTGTTTCTGCTGGCGGTCGCCGACAGCAAGGCCGATATCGGCCGCATCGCCCGCGAGAACGGCCTGGTGCGCAAGGCCTTTGAGACCGCGATCGACGCGGTGCGCGGCGGCCAGACCGTCAACAGCGCCGAGGCTGAAGGCCAGCGCGAGGCGCTCAAAAAATACTGCATGGACCTGACCGAGCGGGCCCGCCAGGGCAAGCTCGACCCGGTGATCGGCCGTGACGACGAGATCCGTCGTGCCATCCAGGTGCTGCAGCGGCGCACCAAGAACAACCCGGTGCTGATTGGTGAGCCCGGCGTGGGCAAAACCGCGATCGTCGAGGGCCTGGCCCAGCGCATCGTGGCTGGCGAGGTGCCTGAGAGCCTGAAGAACAAGCGCGTGCTGTCGCTGGACATGGCGGCCCTGCTGGCGGGCGCGAAGTTCCGCGGCGAGTTCGAGGAGCGCCTGAAAACCGTGCTGACCGAGCTGGCCAAGGACGAGGGTCAGACCATTGTCTTCATCGACGAACTGCACACCATGGTCGGCGCAGGCAAGGCCGAGGGCGCGATGGACGCGGGCAATATGCTCAAACCCGCCCTGGCGCGCGGCGAGCTGCATTGCGTGGGCGCCACCACCCTGGATGAATACCGCAAGTACATCGAGAAGGACGCCGCCCTGGAGCGCCGCTTTCAGAAGATCCTGGTGGGCGAGCCCACAGTGGAGGCCACCATCGCCATCCTGCGGGGTCTGCAAGAGAAGTACGAGGTGCACCATGGCGTGGAGATCACCGACCCGGCCATCGTGGCCGCAGCCGAACTCTCGCATCGCTATATCACCGACCGCTTCCTGCCCGATAAAGCCATCGACCTGATCGACGAGGCCGCCTCCAAGATCAAGATCGAGATCGACTCCAAGCCGGAGGTGATGGACAAGCTCGATCGCCGCCTGATCCAGCTGAAGATCGAACGCGAAGCGGTCCGTAAGGAAGCCGACGAAGCCTCGCAAAAGCGCTTGGCCCTGATCGAGGAAGAAATCACCAAGCTGCAAAAAGAGCTGGCCGACCTCGAGGACATCTGGAAGGCCGAGAAGGCCCAGGCCCAGGGCAGCGCTCAGATCAAGGAGGAAATCGACCGCCTGCGCCAGCAGATCGAGGGCCTCACCCGCAAGGGCGATTTCAACAAGGTTGCCGAGCTGCAATACGGCAAGCTGCCCGAGCTGGAAAAGCGCCTGAAGGATGCCCAGGCCAAGGAAAGCGGCAAGGCCGCCGATGGCCGGCCGCAGCTGCTACGCACCCAGGTCGGGGCCGAGGAGATTGCCGAGGTGGTGGCCCGCGCCACCGGCATTCCGGTATCCAAGCTGATGCAGGGCGAGCGCGAGAAGCTGCTGAAGATGGAAGATCGCCTGCACCAACGTGTGGTGGGCCAGGACGAGGCGATCAGCGCGGTGGCCAACGCCATCCGCCGCAGCCGCTCGGGCCTGTCCGACCCGAATCGGCCCACCGGTTCCTTCCTGTTCCTGGGTCCCACCGGCGTGGGCAAGACGGAGCTTTGCAAGGCGCTGGCCACCTTCTTGTTCGACAGCGAGGAGCACCTGATACGCATCGACATGAGCGAGTTCATGGAGAAGCACTCGGTGGCCCGTCTGATCGGAGCGCCTCCGGGCTATGTGGGCTACGAAGAGGGGGGCTACCTGACCGAGGCCGTACGTCGCAAGCCCTACAGCGTGATTCTTCTGGACGAGGTCGAGAAGGCGCATCCCGACGTGTTCAATGTGCTGCTGCAGGTTCTGGACGACGGTCGCTTGACCGACGGCCAGGGCCGCACCGTGGATTTCAAGAACGCGGTGATCGTGATGACCAGCAACATCGGCTCGCACATGATCCAGGCCATGGTGGGTAGGCCCTACGAGGACGTGAAGGAAGCGGTGTGGGATGAACTCAAGAACCACTTCCGTCCCGAGTTCCTGAACCGGATCGACGAGACCGTGGTGTTCCACGGGTTGGATGCCTCGCACATTGCACGCATCGCCCGTATCCAGCTGCAGGTGCTGGAGCAGCGCCTGGCCAAGATGGATCTGGTGCTGCAGGTGCCCGAGGCGGCGCTCGAGGAATTGGCCAAGGTGGGGTTTGACCCGGTGTTTGGCGCGCGGCCCTTGAAGCGCGCGATCCAGCAGCGGATCGAGAACCCGCTGTCGCGGCTGATCCTGGAGGGGCGCTTCCCGCCCAAGAGCGTGATCCCGGTGGACGTGAACCCGGCGCTGGAGCCAGGGGTGTTCAGGTTCGGGAACGCAGCGTCCGCGCCCGCAGCGTCCTGAGGTACGGCCCGGCCCGGGTCAGGCGCCGGGTGTCATGTGCTGCGCGTACAGCTTCTGCATACCGCCGAGCCAGCGGTCGTAGTCCTGCACCTTGGCCTGCATGTACTGGGTGACCGAGGGATGGGGCAGGGCGAGGAAGGTTTCTTCGCGCATCGTTTCCATCACGACCCTGGCCACCTGCTCGGGCGTGAGGATGCCGTCATGGCCGGCCGATCCCGCGCCGCCGCGCGTCATCTCGGTATCCACGCCCTGGGGGCACAGGCAGGCGACGCGCACGCCACGCCGCCCCCAGCCGATGCGTAGCCACTCGGCAAAGCCCACGGCCGCATGCTTGGTGACCGCGTAGGGCGCGCTCTCGACGATATTGAGCAGGCCTGCCGCCGAGGCCGTGACCAGGAAAAAGCCCTCGCCGCGGGCCGCCATGGCGGGCACGACGGCCCGCGCCGCCCAGACATGGGCCATGAGGTGGATCTGCCACATCGAATCCCAGAGGGTGTCGTCCAGCTCGAAGCCGCCGGGGCGGCCCAGGATGCCCGCGTTGGAGCAGAAGATGTCGATCTGACCGAACCGTTCGCAGGTGGTGGCGACGGTGGCCTGGATATCCGCCTCGCGGCTCACGTCGCAGGGCAGGGCTAGGGCCTGCGGGCCGATGCTGGTGGCAACGGCCTGCGCGCGCGCGAGATCGCGGTCGGCGATCACCACACCGCGCGCGCCCTCGGCCGCGAATCGGCGCGCCAAGCCTTCGCCGATACCGCTCGCGCCGCCGGTGACGATGGCGATCTTTCCAGTGGGTTCCATGCTGCACTCCTGCCAGACGATGTCAGGAGTATGGCCGCTCGCCTGCATGCTGGCAGCCTCCGGGGTGACACGCCCCGGCCCGCGTGCGGGGATCGTTCCGGTGAGAGGCTCTGGCGCAGGTCAGAGCGCGTTCAGCGGGATCTTCAGGTAGCTCACGCCATTGGCCTCCGGGGGCGGCAGCTGGCCGGCGCGGATGTTCACCTGGATGGAGGGCAGGATCAGGTTGGGCATCTGCAAGCCGGCATCGCGCTGGGTGCGCATGGCGACGAAGGCTTCCTCGGTGACGCCGTCGTGGATGTGGATGTTGTGCGCGCGCTGCTCGGCGACGCTCGTTTCGCAGCGCGGCGTGCGACCGGCGGGTGGGTAATCGTGGCACATGAACAGTCGCGTCTCGCCCGCCAGCGCCAGCAGCTGGCGCACCGAGCGGTACAGGGCCTGCGCGCTGCCGCCGGGGAAGTCGCAACGGGCTGTGCCCACGTCGGGTGGAAAGAGGGTATCGCCCACAAACACCGCATCGCCCACCTGGTAGGCCACGCAGGCCGGTGTGTGACCCGGCACGCTCAGGACGCGGGCCGAGAGGTCGCCGATGGCGAAGACCTCGTCATCGGCGAAGAGGTGGTCGAATTGCGAGCCGTCGGTGGGAAAGCCCGGCTCGAGGTGGAAGATCTTCTTGAACACGCCCTGCACCACCGGGATGCGCCCGCCGATGCCGATGCGCCCGCCCAGCTGATCGCGCAGCCAGGCCGCGGCGCTCAGGTGGTCGGCATGGGCATGCGTCTCCAGGATCCACTGCACCGACAGGCGCTGCGCGCGCACGAAGTCAACCACCTGCTGCGCCGAGTCCGTGCGGGTGCGGCCGGACTTGGTGTCGTAGTCCAGCACCGGGTCGACGATGGCGCAGGCCGTACCCGCGCCAGCATGAATCACATAGGTCCAGGTCCAGGTGGCGGGGTCGAAGAAGGGCTGCACGATCGGCTGCATCAGGGGCTCCTTGTCAAATAATCTATGATTTGATAATATATCGCAAATTTAATTGATTGCAAGGTGCTTTGCCTCACCGCCTTTGCCCGGCCACTCCACACCCGCCACACCATGCCTGTCCTCGCCGCCGATCCCGTGCACGCAGCGCCACCCCTAGAGGCCCTGCGCGACGCTGCCGAGCAAGCCTGTGCCCTCATGAAGGTGCTGGGCAACCCCGACCGCCTGATGCTTCTGTGCGAACTCGCGCAGGGGGAGCGTAGCGTCGCGCAGTTGCAGGAGACGCTGGGCATCCTGCAGCCCACTTTGTCGCAGCAACTGGCTGTGCTGCGCGAGGAGGGCCTGGTGGATACCCGCCGCGAGGGCAAGAGCATCCATTACCGCCTCGTGAGCCCGCAGGCGCTGGCGGTGATGGACGTCCTCTACCAGCAGTACTGCGCACCCGTAAAAAGATCCCGAACCCCCACCTCAAGGAGCCGCTGATGACGATCGATTGGAACCATTTCACGCCCTGGGCCTCGCTGGCCGGGGGTGTGCTGCTCGGACTGGCCTCGGCCCTGTTCATCCTGCTCAATGGCCGCGTGCTGGGCATCAGCGGCATCCTGGGTGGGCTGCTACGGCCGCGCGCAGGCGACGCAGGATGGCGTATCGCCTTCGTTGCGGGGCTGCTGGCCGCGCCGGCGGTGTGGTCGCTGTTCGCCGCACCGGTGGCGCCGCGCATCGAGGCAGGCCCGGCCCTGCTCGTGGTGGCAGGTCTGCTGGTGGGCTGGGGCACCCGCTACGGCTCGGGGTGCACCAGCGGCCATGGGGTGTGCGGTCTGTCGCGGATGTCCCCGCGATCGCTTGTCGCGACCCTGGCCTTCATGGGCACGGGCTTCGCCACCGTCTTCGTCATGCGCCACCTGCTGGCCTGAACCGCCCCACTTGAACAGGAGATCTCACCATGCATCGCCTCACTGAATTCGCCGTCGGACTGCTGTTCGGCCTGGGCCTGATCCTGGCCGGCATGACCGACCCCGGCAAGGTCATCGGCTTCCTCGACCTCGCGGGCACCTGGGACCCGTCCCTGGCGCTGGTCATGGGCGGCGCCATCGCTGTCGGCGTGGGCGCCTTCGCCGTGGCCCGCCAACGCACCGTCGCCTTCCTGGGCGGGGCCATGCACCTGCCCTCGGCCAGCGCCATCGACCGGCGCCTCGTGATCGGCAGCCTCGTCTTCGGTGCAGGCTGGGGCCTGGCGGGCTTTTGCCCCGGGCCGGCCCTGGTGGCGGCCGGGGCTGGCCATTGGCAGGCCTGGGTGTTCACCGTCGCCATGCTGGCCGGCATGTGGGTGCATGAACTCAGCGCCCAAGGCCCGGCTCCCCAGCCCACCCCCTCGTCGTGAGCGCCTGGCCCGCCCTGTTGCCCCCGGTCCTGGGCCTGGGCGTGGGGGCGGTGCTGGCCCTGACCGGCGCGGGCGGGGCCATCCTGGCGGTGCCGCTGCTCGTGTTCGGTCTGCATCTGGGGCTGGCACAGGCTGCGCCCATCGGACTGCTTGCGGTCGCCCTGTCGGCGGGTCTGGGCGCACTGCTCGGGTGGCGTCACGGGCAGCTGCGCTACAAAGCCGCCGCCTTCATGGCCGGGGCTGGCCTGCTGTTGACGCCGGCTGGCCTGTGGCTGGCCCAGCGCATTCCGAACGCCCCCCTGACCGCGCTGTTCGCCCTGGTGCTGGCCGCTGTGTCCGTGCGCATGCTGCGCCAAGCTGCACGCACCCTGCGTGGTGAGGAGGACGAGGCCCGTGGCGCGTCGCCCTGCCTGCTCGACGAGGGCACGGGTCGCCTGCGTTGGACGCCGCGTTGCGCCGCGCGGCTGGCCCTGGCCGGAGCCACCGCCGGCTTCCTCTCCGGCCTGCTGGGGGTGGGGGGCGGCTTCGTGCTCGTGCCGGCCCTGCTGGCCGTGTCCAACCTGCCGATGCAGGCCATTACCGCCACGTCCATGGGGGTCCTGGCCCTGGTGTCCAGTGGCGCGGTGATGCAGTCAGCCCTGGCCGGCCAGGTGCCGTGGGCTGTGGCACTGCCCTTCGCGGGTGGCGCGCTGGTGGGGCTGCTGGCGGGCAGGGGGTTCGCGGCCCGCCTGGCGGGCCCCCGGCTGCAGCAGGGCTTCGCCTGGCTGGCCCTGGCGATTGCCGCGGGACTGCTCCTTCGGGCGCTGCAGGGCTGAAGTCGCGGCTGGGATTGCGGCTAGCATCTCGGCCATGAGTAGTTCCACGCCCACCGCACCGTCCGGCCTGCGTGCCGATGCGGGTGTCATCAGCCTGGTGGGCCTGGGCCACCTGGTCAGTCACTTCAGCCAGCTCCTGCTGGCCCCCCTGTTTCCCTGGCTGAAGGACGCCTTCGCGGTGAGCTATGCCCAGCTGGGCTTTCTCATGACGCTGTTCTTCGTGGTGTCCTGCGCCATGCAGGCGGCGTCGGGCTTCCTGGTGGACCGCTACGGACCGCGTGCGATCCTCTTTGCCGGTCTCGGGCTGATCAGCGTCGCGGCCTTCGGGATGGCGGCTGCGACCTCCTACGAGATGCTTGCGGTCTGCGCCATCATCGCCGGCGCGGGCAACGCGGTGTTCCACCCGGTGGATTTCACCCTGCTCAATCGCAAGGTCAGCGCCTCGCGCCTGGGCCATGCCTACAGCGTGCACGGCCTGACCGGAAACCTGGGCTGGGCCTTGGCGCCCGCGATCCTGGTGCCGCTGACCCTGGCCTACTCCTGGCGTGTGGCGCTGGTGGCCGCGGGCCTGCTGGTGGTGGCGGTGATGGGGGTGCTCTGGCTCTGGCGCGACCAGCTCGCCCTGCCGCAGCGGCCCCGCGCGCAAGAGGCTTCGGCGGCGGCGCAGGACGGCAGCTTCGATTTCCTGCGCATCCCCTCGGTCTGGATGTGCTTTCTCTTCTTCCTGCTTTACGCCGTCGTCCTCAGCGTGGTGCAGGCCTTCGCGCCCGAGGCGGCGCGCCAGATCCACGGCGTGCCGGTGGCGCTGGCGGCTGTGTGCGTGACGGTGTACATGGTGGCGAGCGGAGCAGGCATCGTGCTGGGCGGTTTCCTGGTGTCCGATCCGCAGCGCTGTGAACGCATCATGGCTGCCGGCATGGGCGTGGCGGCGCTGATCGCGCTGGCCATCGGCTTCGCCTCCCTGCCGGCGCTGGCCGTGCCGGCGCTGTTTGGCGCGATGGGCTTTGCCGCCGGACTGGCCGGTCCCTCGCGTGACCTGATCGTCAAGCGCTCCACACCCGAGCACGCCACCGGCCGGGTCTACGGGGTGGTGTATGCCGGCCTGGACATCGGCCAGGCGCTGGCCGCACCGATCTTCGGCGGCTTGCTCGATCGCCAGCAGTACCAGGGGGTCTGGCTGGGACTCGTGATCTTCCAGGGCCTGTTGATCTTCAGCGCCTTCAATGTGCGCAAGGTGCGGCGGACCGCCCGCGTGACCGCCGGCGCCTGAACCTTGGGACGCCTCTTTCGACTCGCATGCCGATGACTTCTCCCACTTCCACCTTGGCCGGCCACCTGCTGGTTGACTGCCTGGTTGCCCAGGGCGTGACCCACGCCTTCGGTGTCCCCGGCGAAAGTTTTCTTGCGGTGCTCGATGGCTTCCATGCCCATCGCGACCGCATCCGCTTCATCGTGAACCGCCAAGAGGGCGGCGCCGCCTTCATGGCCGAGGCGGCGGGCAAGCTCACCGGACGCCCCGGGGTGTGCTTCGTCACACGCGGTCCTGGGGCCACCAACGCCTCCATCGGCATCCACACCGCGTTTCAGGACTCCACACCCATGGTCGTCTTCGTGGGCGACGTGGCCAGCGACCAGCGCGATCGTGAGGCCTTTCAGGAGGTCGAGTATCAGAGCTTCTTCGGCCCCAGCACCAAGGGCCTGGCCAAGCGGGTCGAGCGCATCGACTCGGCCGAGCGCATTCCCGAGTACGTGGCCCGCGCCTTCGCCACCGCCATGAACGGCCGGCCGGGGCCGGTGGTGCTGGTGCTGCCCGAGGACATGCTCACCCAGTCCGTGCAGGCCCGTCCGCTGGCGCGTGTGGAACCCGCCGAGGCCTGGAGCGACCCCGGCGCGCTGCGTCGCCTGCGCGAGCTGCTGTTGGCCGCGCGCAAGCCCTTTGTGATCGCCGGCGGGGGCGGCTGGACGCCGCAGGCTGCCCAGGCCCTGCAGCGCTTCGCAGAGAACTGGCAGCTGCCGGTGGGCAACGCCTTTCGCTTTCAGGACTGCTTCGACAACTACCACCCGCAGTACGCCGGAGACGTGGGGATCGCCATCAACCCGAAGCTGGCCGCCCGTATCCGCGAGAGCGACCTGGTGATCGCCATCGGTCCTCGCCTGGGCGAGATGACCACAGGCGGCTACACCCTGCTGCAGGCGCCGCGGCCGGCACAGACGCTGGTGCATATCCACGCCAGCGCAGAGGAACTCCATCGTGTCTACCAGGCCGACCTGGCCATACACGCCAGCATGAGCGCCGCCGCGCGCTCGCTGGAGGTGCTGACCGCGCCGCCGCAGCTGCCCTGGGGCGAGTGGACGGCCGCGGCCCACGCCGATTACCTGGCCAACCTGCAGCCCCAGCCGTTGCCCGGCGCGATCGACATGCCGGCGGTCATCGCCGCGGTGCAAAAGCATTTGCCGCCCGATGCGGTGGTGACCAATGGCGCGGGCAACTTCGCCACTTGGATGCACCGGTTTTTCCGTCACCACGGCCTGTCCAAGGGATTCAAGACTCAGCTGGCGCCCACCAGCGGTGCGATGGGCTACGGCGTGCCGGCCGGTATCGCGGCCAACCTCATGACGGGGCGTACCGCCTTCACCATTGCGGGTGACGGCGATTTCCTCATGAATGGACAGGAGCTGGCCACCGGACGGCAGTTCGGTGGCAAGTCCATCATCGTGTTGCTCAATAACGGCATGCTGGGCACGATCCGCATGCACCAGGAGCGCGAGTACCCGGCGCACGAGCATGCGACCGCGCTGGTCAATCCGGACTTCGTGGCCCTGGCACGCGCCTACGGGTGGGCCGGTGAACGGGTGGTGCGCACGGCGGAATTCGAGCCCGCGCTGCGTGCTGCGCTCGCACGCGACACCGGGACCGTGATCGAGGTGATGCTGGACCCGGAGGTGATCACCACGCGCGGCACGCTCAGCGCCATCCGCGAGAACGCCCTCAAGCGCTGAATCGCGTCCCGCTCGCACGCCGACGCAGGAGTCTGCGCGCACGAAAAAAGGGCCGCATGAGCGGCCCTTTTTTTGGCGCAAGCGGGAGGCTTACTTGACGTGCTTGCCGATCAGGCCAGCCATCTCGAACATCGAGACTTGCGACTTGCCGAAGATGCCCTTGAGCTTGTCGTCGGCGTTGACCATGCGCTTGTTGGCGTTGTCCTGCAGCTTGTGCTTCTTGATGTAGGCCCACAGCTTCTTCACGATCTCGGTGCGGGGCAGGGGAGCGCTGCCCACCACGGCGGCCAGGGCCGGGCTGAGGGTCAGGGGCTTCATGAAGGCGGGGTTGGGCGTGCGCTTCTTGGCCGGGGCCTTCTTCGCAGCGGGCTTCTTGGCCGGGGCGGCCTTTTTCGCGGCGGCTTTCTTGGCCGGCGCCTTCTTGGCGGGGGCGGCTTTCTTCGCGGCGGGCTTCTTGGCAGCGACTTTCTTCGCCGGAGCCTTCTTCGCGGGCGCCTTCTTCGCCGCAGCTTTCTTTGCAGTTGCCATGGTTGATTTTCCTTCTAGAAGTTGGTTGAGAGCCGCAGGCGACTAGCGTCCCCCGCGGCAGTGCGGATGCTAAAGGAGAAAAAACGCGTTTCCAAGCGAAAAATGGCTTTTTTCATTGGGGAATGTCGTTTTTTTTCTTCGCACGGTCGGCGCCTTTCGCTGGGGAAACGCTCTCGAGAGCGCCTTGGTGGCCCGAAGGCGTGCCTCACCGGGGCGCCAGAGGCGTCCCTGGCTGGGGCGTCGGGGCAGTGGCCAGCACCACGCCGGCCAGCGAAATGCCCAGTGCCGCGAGCTGCAACGCGCCCAATGATTCGCCCAGGGCGAACACGCCCACCAGTGCCGCGGACACGGGCAGCATCACGGTGAAGACGCCCGCCTGCCCCGCGGGCACGTGCCGCAGGCCCGTCATCCAGAGCCACACCGTCCACACGCTGGCGGCCAGCCCGTAGAACAGGAGCAGGGCCCACACGCCGGGCGTGATGACGGCGAAGTCGAAGCGCCAGGCGGCATAGGCCCCGAAGGGGGTGACCAGAGCCAGCCCCCAGAGGTTGATCAGTGCCGAGATGCGACGCGGGCCCATGGCGCCGGTGAGGGTCTTGGCGATCACCGCATAGGTCGCCTCGCAGAGCACAGCACCGAACACCAGCAGGTTCCCCAGCCAGGCGAGATCGGGTGCCGCCGCTTCGGTGCTTGCCGCCGGTTGCCCGCGACCCCACGCCAGCAGCGCGATGCCGGCAGCCGCACAGGCGATTGCCAGGCCGGTGCGGCGCGTGATGCGCTCCCCGAGGAACAGCCGCCCCATGACGGCCACCACCGCAGGAATGGAGGCCATGATGACCCCGGCCGAGACCGCACTGGTCAGGCTCACACCGAACAGCATGCACACCGAGAACAGGAAGTTGCCGAAGAAGGACTCGAGAAACAGCAGTCGTTTGGTGCGTGGGCTCAAGGGGGCCTCGTCCGCAGGGCGGGGCAGCCAATGCGCCATGGCCAGCGCGCCGATGCCAAACCGCAGCCAAGCCAGCAGCATCACCGGGAAGGCCGCCACCAGCGGCTTGGACAAGGCCACGTAGGTGCCCACGAGCGACATGCTCAGGGCGAGGCAGGCATAGGCGGTGAATCGGTGAGGGACCAAGGCCAGGTATCCGAGGGGGGCAGGGTGCAGCGTGCGCAGCGCGGCGTCCGCCGCCGATCATGCCCGAGCACGGCCGCGCATTTCAGATATCGACAAGCGTTTCGTGATGCGAAAAATAGTCATGGTGCGCCGCCGCAGAATTTCTCAATATAAGAAGCCGAATTTCATATTGCGATTCAACGTTCACAAGTCATTGAAATAAAACAAGAAAATTTATCTCTTGTATAAGACATAAGAGAGTTACTTGGTCTTGTAGAAGACTTAAAGTCATCGCACCGTTACAAGTTTCTTCAACTCTCGATCCGGAGCCCCTCATGACCCACTGGACCCATCTCACCCGCGAACAGCAAATCGCCCAGCTTGAAAAAGACTGGGCCGAGAACCCACGCTGGAAAGGCATCAAGCGGGGCTACACCGCCGCCGACGTGGTGCGCCTGCGCGGCTCGCTGCAGGTGGAGCACACCCTGGCCAAGCGCGGCTCTGAAAAGCTGTGGAACCTGATTCACACCGAGCCCTTCGTCAACTCGCTGGGCGCGCTCACGGGCAACCAGGCCA
>JACCDI010559781.1_pt1 | contig 27509 bp, 27 predicted proteins | sample 7442791 | NCBI WGS metagenome assembly JACCDI01 (sample SAMN15323434, study PRJNA562643) | freshwater metagenome | isolation source: river surface water | place: USA:Blue River Watershed | collected 2017-08-15
ACATGATGTTATTCGCAATTTTGACTGTTTGTCCTTGCCCAGCCTTTTCGCCCAGAAAGAACACCGGGCCAAAGTTGGCCAGCGTGGACTCAAGCGCCTCAAAGTGCGCCCGGGGACAGGCCACCATCACAGCCAGGGTGCCCTTGATGGCCCCCTGTACGCCACCACTCACCGGCGAATCGATGTAAACCTTGCCGTGCGCTGCCAGACCCTCGGAGATTTCAGCAGCCGCGCGAGGACCAATGGTGGACAGATCCACCACCTGCGTGGCTTTGATACCGTCTTTCAGGCCTCCGTCCTGCAAGGAAACCGCCTTGACGATATCGGGGGTGGGCAAACTGAGAATGACGGTGTCGACCTGATCAGCGACGGCCTTGATTGAATTGAGACGCTTACATCCAGCTGCCACAGCTCGGGTCAAGGCAGCCTCATCACGATCATAGACAAACACCTCGTGACCGGCTTTCACCAGTCGAGCGCTCATCGGTCCGCCCATATTACCCAATCCAATAAAACCCAATGCTGGTTTGCTCATGTTGATCGACTCCGGTCTGCAGTTGTAACGGGAAGTTAAAAAATCAGGTGGGTTTCAGTTGGCAGGTTTCATCCCAATAGCCTTGACGAGGCTGGAGACCCGTTCGTGGTCAGCTTCGATCACTTTACGAAAAGCGTCTGGACCGCGATCGTTGAGTGAGGGGATCTGTGAAGCGAGTTGCTTCTCGACCCGTTCTTTGAATTCGGGGCTGTCGATCACTTGCGACAAGGCACTGGCCAACTTGTCCAGCGTCGCACGCGGTGTCCCATTGGGAGCCACCAAGCCAGTGCGCGCCCTCACCCGAATTTTTCAGGAACTGATAGCCTCTCATGGGCGTGATGGGCGATGGTCACCCCCTGTCGAGCCAGGCCAGACGGGACTTCTAACGCCAGCTCGACGCATATCAGGGTGAACCCGCGCAACACGCAAGCACAGGGCAGACGTCCTCCACGAACTCATCACTGCTGGGGGTAGTCAGGGTCTGCGACGGGTTCAGCCCAGAGGGTTTTGCCGATCGATGTGGCCATGTGAATCATGTAGCTGCCCTGGGCAGCACCGTGCCAATGCCGCTCGTGAGGGCCAATCCAGACGACATCGCCTGAACGAATGGCCTGAGGTGCTTGACCTTCCTGACAGATCCAGCCCTTGCCGGCCAGCACATGCAGCACCTGACCCTGCTCATGGGTGTGCCAGTGGGTACGCGCGCCGGGGGAGAAAAAAACATTATTGAGCGTCACGTTGTCGGTGGTGGGCATGATGGGGTCCGCCCACACTGCTCCCGTGAAAGTGGCGTCCCGTTGCTCGGAGAGCACACCTTCACTGCGTCCATGAAAAACTTTCATCTTGTTTCCTTTCTATTCAAGATTTCAACCGTACACCGCCGGAGACGTCACCAATGGCGTCCACCACGCGGTTGCTGAGTCAGTTCGTGGTTGTTACGCCCCACCTAAGCCAATGGATGCCTCGAGTGCGACCAAGACCTGCGCCAATCGGCACGCCAACGGCGGGATGATCGAGTCGGTGCCGTGCCCTATGGCAAGGGCGGATTGCAAAGCCACTGCGGAGTCTCCTGGTGAATGCGAGCGGATAGTCCCCATGGGACTTCCAACTCTGTCGTGGGCAGATACTAATACTCGCCTTTGAAACGCACATCATGGTTTTCCGCATACCAGACTGCTGGACAATTGCATAGCTCTTGGCGATCAGGCGCTGCTTGTAGATACTCCGCTCAGGCCATAAGATGCACCCAGGAGCAGAACCATGTCCAAACCCGAGTCTTATGAAGTATTTGCCATTCGCTATGCGACGCGCCAGGGACAACGCCGCGACCATTTTGTGGGTGGTGACCCGCACGACGCCGTCATGCCCATGGATTACTTTGTCTGGCTGATCCGCAACAAGAACCGCACCATCGTGGTCGACACTGGGTTTCATGCCAGCATGGCCACCCAGCGCAAGCGCGAATACCTGCGTAGCCCCAAAGAGGGGCTGGCATTGATGGGCGTGAATGCCGACACCGTCAAGGACGTCGTCATCACGCACATGCACTATGACCATGTGGGCACGTTTGACGATTTCCCGCAAGCCCGCTTTCACTTGCAAGACGCCGAGATGAGTTTTGCCACTGGCCGCCACATGTGCAATGACTACATGAGCCACCCCTACGAGGTGGATGAAGTGGTCTCCATGGTGCGACTGGTCTACAAAGACCGCGTCAAATTCCATGACGGCACAGCCGAGTTGGCACCGGGCGTGACTGTTCACCATATTGGCGGACACACCGCGGGGCTGCAATCGGTCCGGGTGATGACCCAACGTGGCTGGGTGGTACTGGCTTCAGATGCCAGCCACTACTACGAACACATGCGTAGCAAGCGGCTTTTCACCCTCGCTTTCAATTTGGGCGACATGCTCAACGGCTACCGCACCTTGCATGAACTGGCTGAATCCGCGGACCACATCATCCCCGGACATGACCCGCTGGTATTGAAGTACTACCCAGCCCCTAGCCCCGATCTGGAGGGCATCGTGGTTCGCTTGGATGTCCCACCCGAGGTCTAGCCTATCTGCCCCCTGACTCACCTGATCACGGAATCTGCCATAAAACTTCAACGACATCTCGCCACCCTGCTCGCCGCCACTTGCGCGGTCTTTCTACCGCTTGTTACAGCCAACGCCCAGGAATTGCCTGATCGCAATGAATTAAATTTATGAACAGGTTTGTGCCGCAGCGGGGCCAACCGATATCTTGCTCAACAATGCGGTCGTGCGTCGTTTCGGCTCTATCGAATCCCTGGCTTTCGATGGCTTGATCCAGATGACCTCGGTGTAGGGTCAACGCGGCACACCAGATCGCGTCGATTACGTCACCACCAAAACCGCGCTCATCGGACTGACGCGGGCCGCCGCGGCTCCCGTTTCACAGATCTTGTGCGAGTTTGTCAGTCAGAGCCACTGGGAAGATATTCCAAACTCGGTTCGCCACGAAGCCAAGCGCTCGCTGCTGAACTACCTAGCCGTGGCATTTGCCGACTCCCACGATCCGACGTTGAATATCTTGGTCGATACCCTGGCCGCCTATTCAGCCGGCCCGCACTGCTCGCTCATCGGTCGTGCAGAGAAGACTGACATGTGAACGCTTGCGCTATCAACGCCATGAGCGCCAATGTGTATGACTTTGATGACACGCGTGAGCGAACCGTCATTCACCCGACCGGCCCGGTTGCAGCACCGTTATTCGCCTTTGCCGAGCTGGCCTTTTGGTGGAAAACCTGATTTTCAAGACCATCGAGAAGCGCACGGTGGTGCGCTGGGGCATGCAGAACTGAGTGTTGTTTTTCAACGCACGCTGCTCTGCGGACCTTGCTCTCGTGAATACATCAGAGCGGCAGCCCCACATAGTTCTCGGCCAGCGAACTTTGCGCCGCCTCTGACGAGAACAGGTAGGCGAGTTCCACTTCCTGCAGTTTCTGGTCGTATTCGATCGATTCCGGGAAGGTGTGCAACAAAGTGGTCAACCACCACGAGAAGCGTTGCGCCTTCCACACCCGAGCCAGCGCTTTGGCCGAGTAACCCTCCAGGCCCGAGCTGTCCTGGCGGTGATAGTGCGCCACCAGGGCGTGGTAGAGGTAATAGATGTCCGAGGCGGCGGTGTTCAAACCACGCGCTCCCGTGGGTGGCACGATGTGGGCGGCGTCGCCGGCCAGGAACAGTTGACCATAGCGCATCGGTTCAGCCACATAGGAGCGCAGCGGCGCGATGGATTTTTCGATCGACGGTCCCGTCACCAGGCGTTGTGATACCTCGTCGGGCAAGCGGCGCTTGAGTTCGGCCCAGAAAGCGTCATCCGACCACTGCTCCACCGTGTCGGTCAGAGGCACCTGGATGTAATAACGGCTGAGGACCTGCGAGCGCAGGGAGCACAAGGCAAAGCCACGGTCGTGATGCGCGTAAATGAGTTCGGGTGAAACCGGCTTGGTTCGAGAGAGCACGCCCAGCCAGCCAAAGGGATAGACCTTCTCGTACTCCTTGAGCACCGTCTTGGGAATGGACTTGCGGCTGACCCCATGAAAGCCATCGGCCCCGATCACGAAGTCACAGTCCACACGCAGGTTGTCGTTACCCAGACGGTAGGTGACATAGGGGCGATCGCTGGTGAGGTCATGCGGTTGCACGTCTTCAGCGTTGTGGATCACCACACCCTTCATGCGGTCACGGGCGTCATACAGGTCGCGGGTGACTTCGGTCTGACCGTAGACCACCACCGAGTTGCCGCCACTGAAACGGTGCAAGTCCACCCGGCTCAACTGGCCCTGGTGTGCAATGTAAAAGCCGTCGTGGATTTCGCCTTCGCGGTCCATGCGCTCGCCGCACTGGGCCTCGTGCATCAATTTGGCAAAGCCATGCTCGAGCACCCCGGCTCGAATACGGCTCAGCACGTAGTCGCGGCTTTGCTTTTCCAGCACCACGTTGTCGATGCCCTTGAGGTGCAGCAGTTGCGACAACATCAGCCCTGCGGGGCCGCCACCAATGATGCATACCTGGGTTTTCATGCGAGTGTCCTGTTGAATTTGGGCGTGCCTGAAGAAAACGGACCGAACTCGGATCCGGCGTTTGGGTCAGAGCCATGAACGATACACGCAGAGCCCAAACCCCAGGAATAGCGGAATTCAACCAAAACTTGTACATTTCGAACATGGCTCCGCTCACCCCAACCGCACCGTCCATTCAGTCGTACAGCCTCTTTGGCGAATCCGTGCACCTGCCTGATGTGATGCACTGCGAAACCATTGCCGAGCGATCAGTCTTGCACGATTGGGAACTCGCCCCGCACCGACACGCCCGCTTGCACCAGGTCATGCTGGTGCAGTCGGGGGGCGGCTGGGCGCACCTGGACGATCACGCCACGCCGTTGCGGCCTGGCAGTGTGGTGAACGTGCCGCCAGGACATGTCCATGCCTTTCGCTTCGAGCACAACACCCAGGGCTGGGTGGTCACCCTGGCAGACGAACTGCTGGATGAAATCCTGACACACGTGGGCGATGTACGGCAGTCGCTCTCGGCGTGCTGCGTGCTGCAGGGTTCGGACCTGTTGGCCTCGCTGATGGCTCAGATCTGGCAGGAGTTTCAAGGCACTTCAGCGGCGCGTGCCCTGATGCTGCGTGGCCTGAGCGCCACGCTGTTGGGACATGTGGCGCGGACACGGGCGGAGTCTGACGCCGACACCACCGCCGCCAGCGAATCGCGTTTGGTCCAACGCTTTCGACAGCTGGTCGATCAACACTACCTGGAACACTGGCGCGTGGCGGATTACGCCCGGGCCCTCTCGGTCACCACCACACACCTCACCCGGGTCACACGAGCTGCCACGGGCGCTCCAGCCTCAGCACTCATCGAGGCAAGAGCCATGCGCGAGGCCAGGCGACACCTGGCCTACACCCACCTCAGCATCTCCACCATTGCGTATGCGCTGGGCTATGCCGATCCGGCGTATTTCACCCGGGTGTTCACACGGGACGCCGGCGTTTCCCCGCGAAATTTTCGAGCCCGCCTGAAAATGTGAAGCGCATCAGGGGAGTCCGGCGCCCAGCGAAAGCTTCCCTCAACCCGAGATAATGTGGCCCAGCGGAATCCCCCCATCACCATGTGCCAACTGCTCGGACTCAATTGCAAGCATCCCACCGATGCCATGTTCAGTTTTGCCGGTTTTGCCCAACGAGCAGGCATCACCGACCAGCATGCGGACGGTTGGGGTATCGCCTTTTTTGAGGGCAGCGATGACAACCGGGGCTTGCGATTGCTGGTGGACCACCAGCCCGCCAGCACCTCGCCCGTGGCCGATCTGATTCGCCGCTATCCCATCAAGAGCCGCAACATCATGGCTCACATCCGCAAAGCCACCCAGGGGGTGGTAGCGCTCGAAAACTGCCATCCCTTTGTTCGTGAGTTGTGGGGCCGCTACTGGGTATTCGCCCACAATGGCGATTTGAAACAGTACACCCCGCGCTTGCACGGCAGCTTTCATCCGGTGGGTCAGACCGACAGCGAACAGGCCTTTTGCTGGCTGATGCAGGAACTCGCCAAGTCACACGCCAGCCTGCCCAGCCTGGAAGAACTCACCCTCACGCTGCAAGAACTCACGCCGCACATCGCGCGCCATGGCGTGTTCAATTTCATGCTCTCCAACGGTCAGGCCTTGTGGACCCATGCGTCCACCCACCTGAGCTATGTGGAGCGACAGCACCCCTTCTCCACCGCCACGCTGAGCGACCAGGACCTGAGCATCGACTTTGCCCATTGCACCATGGAGGACGACCGGGTGGCGGTGATCGTCACCACGCCGCTTACCACCAACGAACACTGGACACCCCTGGCGCCTCACACCTTGGCTTGCTTTGTGGAGGGTCGACGGTGGCGTTGAACCGACGCAACCCATTTATGATGCGAATATTACGATGTGCTCTCGTTGATTGATCTTTTTGTAACTGTCCAGGATAGAACCCCATGACTTTGTCTCGCCATCTCCTGCGTGTCGCCCTCGCCTGTCTGCCAGCCTTGGGCCTGTGCGCCGACTGGCCGCAACAAGCGGTGACCATCGTGATGACCTTTCCCGCTGGGTCTGGCGTGGATGTCGTGGCCCGGGCCGTGCAAGACCCCTTGTCGCGACAACTGGGACAGCCGGTCGTGATCGAGTACAAGCCGGGCGCAGCGGGCAACATCGCCAGTGAATGGGTGTCGCGCGCCAAACCCGACGGCTACACCCTGGTGTTTGGCACGGCCGCCACCCATGGCAGTAACGCCGCGCTGTACAAAAAATTGCCCTTCGATGTGGAGGCCGATTTTGTGCCGGTCGCCCCCTTGCTCGATGTGTCCAACGTCCTGACCATCAACCCGGCGGTGATCGATGTGAAGTCGCTCAAAGAATTTGTCGAGACGGTGCGCGCCAATCCGGGCAAATACAACTATGCCTCCACCGGCAATGGCGCCGGTACCCACATGGCCTTTGCCGAGTTCAACTCACGCCTGGGCTTGAACATGACCCATGTGCCCTACAAGGGCGGGCCGGAAGCCATTACCGCTGTGCTCAAGGGCGAAACCTGCTGCATCATGAACCAGGTGCAAACCGTTTTGAGCCATTACAAGGCGGACAAGGTTCGGCTGCTGGGCGTCACCACGCTCAAGCGGGTGTCCGCCGTTCAGGAAGTTCCGACCATTGCAGAAAGCGGACTGCCTGGCACGCAAGGCTTTGACAGTTCGATCTGGTTTGGCCTCTTTGCCCCCAAAGGTACTGACGCTCGCGTGGTGGCACGGTTGAACGAAGCGCTGCGAACGGTGCTGCAAACCCCGGACGTGCGCACCAAACTGGAAAGCGCGGGCAACAGCATTCGACTGGAATCGCCCGAACAGTTCAAAAACACCGTTCGCGCCAACCGCCAGAAGTGGGCCGAGGTGGTGCGAGCTGCCAACATCACGATGGATTAAGTGGTGCAGCTGACGTGTGAGCGAACCACCCTCCTTCAACACAATCGATCGACTGGCCGACAAGAAAATGGTCTGCTGCACCTGATTGGGCATGGTGGACAAGCCACACCCCATGCGGATGTTCCTGGGCAGCACGCTTGCTTGTGCACGAAAACCCCCTCCTGGCGCGTCAGTCAGACCCCCATCCCACAGCAGAGGGCTGACGCTTTTCCACCGCATGACGAAGCAAAGCCGCCGTGCGAAATACCCCATGGGCAAACTTGCCGTAGGGCATGGTCAGCATCAAGGCCATCACAGCACCCAGGTGCAAACACAACAACAGGGTGAGCCAGGGCGTCCCGCGAGCCAACCACAGCGCCAGCCCGGTGGCGGCCGTGACAAACAGGAGGCCAATGAACGCCAGGTCCATGGGCCGTTGTGCTGCATCGCCATGCAGGGGATGTCGCTGATGATGCAGTCGCCACAAGCCAGCTGTTCCCGCCATCAAACTCACGCCGCCAATCACCCCGAGTACCTTGGGCAGCGAGGGCAGATCGTAGGGCGCCACCCAGCCCCACGCGTAGTGGTAGAGCGTGGCTACCGACGTGGCGGCCAGGCACAGCATGAATCCATAGAAGGTCAGGTGGTGGCAACGACGGCGCACCTGAGTGGTTGCATCATCCGCATCGTGGCATCCTTCACCATGCCCGCCATCGAGGTACTTCAGGCGCAACACATCGTGTGTGGCTTCGGCCATGGCCGGGGGACTGACCGGCTGTCCTGAGGTGACGGGTGTCACCTCACGCCAGAACCGGCGAACCCCCAGGCCCAGCGCCAGCACCACCCAGGCGAACACGGGCGCAAACATCAGAACCATCGTGCCGTGAGGAAATACATCGTAAAAACTGCCCGGCGCGGCGCTGCCCCACATCGCCTGGTTGGAGGCAGCGGCCAACCACAAGAAGACGGCACAGGACAGCAACACGGCCAGTCCCACCGTCAGGCCATTGTGCTGGTACAGACGCCCCAGCGCGGGTGGCCAGGCGTAGTCGGCATAGTTCTGGCCTCGCACCCGGGCCATGGCCTGCGGCACATTGAGCATGAACTCATGCGGTGGCGCGTACTGGCAGGCGTGCAAACACGCACCGCAGTTGTGGCACAGGTTGGCCAGGAAGTGCACATCCGCGCGCCCGAACTCCAGGCGACGCGTCATGGCTGGAAATACCGCGCAGAACCCCTCACAGTAGCGGCACGCATTGCAGATCTGCATCTGGCGTGCCACCTCGGCCTCAGACTCAGACATCACCGGTTGCCCGTTGGCCAGATCGCGCGCTTGTTGCGTGAGGGCGTGGAGTGAGTTCACGCCGTCGCTCCTGTGCGAGCCAGCGCATGCCGGGCGGCCTGGGTGCCGGCAATGCGGCCAAAGGCCGTGCCGATCGACATGCCCACGCCCGCGGTGTAGCCCTGGCCCAGCACATTGCCGGCCATCATCTCGCCGGCCACAAACAGGTTGTCACTGGGCACATTCTGAAATCGCACCGCCGCGGTCTCATCCGTCTTGAGCCCCAGGTAGGTGAAGGTGATGCCCGGACGAACAGCGTAGGCGTAATAAGGGGGCGTATCGATGGGTCGGGCCCAGTGGGTCTTGGCGGGAGTCAGGCCTTCGGTATGGCAATCGTCCAGCGAGGTGTGGTCAAAAGTGCCCACGCGGCACGCGGCATTGAAATTCTGGATGGTGGAGACCAACGTGGCCGGGTCGATGCCGATCGCCACAGCCAGTTCGTCCATACTCTGAGCTTTCACGCCCGGAAACACCGGCGGCATGAAGCGCCCCACGGACTTGGCATCGATGATGGAGTAGCCGGTTTGTCCGGGCTGCATGGCCACCAACCGACCCCAGATGGCATAGCGTTTGGGCCAGAAGTCCTCGCCTTCGTCGTAGAAGCGCTTGCCTTGCTGGTTCACGACCACGCCCAGGGACACACAATCAATGCGGGTGCAAATACCCCCGTCATACAGGGGCGCTCGTGCATCAATGGCCACCATGTGGGCTTGCGTGGGGTCACCGATGCGATCGGCTCCATGGTCATCCAGCATGTGTCGCAGCAAGGTGCCCTGGTTGTAGCGTGTGCCGCGAATCAGAAAATTGTCAGCCGGCCATTCGCCGCGCTCGTTCTGTCCCCAGGCCTCACGCATCCAGGTCAGGTTGGACTCAAAGCCTCCGGCCGCCAGCACGCAGGTGCTGGCTTCGATGCGCTCGCCCTGGGACCAGGCCGCCACAAACCGCCCCTGGTCGATCTCCAGTCGATCGACAGGGGACTCGTAGCGGATCTGCACCCCCAGGCGCTCGGCACTGCGGTAATACGCATTCACCAGCGCCTTGCCCCCGCCCATGAAAAAGGCATTGGTGCGGGCCACATGCAGAGCTCCGGAGAGAGGCGGCTGAAAATGCACACCATGGCGACGCATCCAGTCGCGGCAGTTTGACGAGGCGCGTATCGTCAGACGCGCCAGGGCCTCGTTGGTCTGCCCGCCGGTCACCTTAAGCAGGTCTTGCCAAAATTCTTCTTCCGGGTAAGCCTCCACCAGCACGTCCTGCGGTGCATCGTGCATGCAGCGCAGATTGCGGGTGTGAGACGAGTTGCCGCCTCGCCAGGCGCGCGGGGCGGCCTCCAGCAAAGTCACACGGGCCCCAGCTTCGGCGGCCATGAGGGCCGCACACAAGGCCGCGTTTCCGCCCCCTATGACCAGTACATCGATCGTCATCAACCCCACACCCTATAAATCCTGTGCGTAGCGCTTGAGCATCTCGTCGTGAGTTTCCGCCGGGGTATCCAGCTGCGCGTGATCCTTGATCATCTGTCCCATGGAGGGCAGCACCGACCGATCCACGCGGCTCTCGGGCGCCCAGAGACGCGACCTCATCATAGCCTTGGCGCAGTGCAGGTAAGCGCCTCTGAGTGTCACCTGGATCACCAGTTTGGGAGGTCGGGCCTGGTGGGCAAACCGCGTCAAGAGGCTGGGATCGGTGCGCAGTTCCGCCGTGCCGTGAATGCGCAGCATTTCGTCCACCCCGGGCACAAAAAACAGCAAGGACACCTGCGAGGTGGCCAGGATGTTTTGCAAGGTGTCGAGCCGGTTGTTGCCCGGTGCATCCGGAATCAGCAGCGTGTGGGCATCGACCACTTGCACAAAGCCAGGCTCTCCACCGCGGGGTGAGGCATCCAGGTGGAGCTGTTCGCTACCGCTGGCGATCACCACAAAGGGCGAAAGTGCAACGAATTTCTCGATGTGATGGTCGATGGCCGTCACCTCCTTGCGCAACACGCGCACAGTGGGTTCGGCGTACAGGGACCGCAGGTCTTCCAGGCTTCGAAGGGTACTCATGGCATCAAGGGCTTGGCAGGTGGGAATTTGCGAGCATACCCCCTGTCAACCGGTTGACAAGCCAGGATAAACGCCCGCATGCCGTCACGGCGAACGGTGATGACTGGGGATCGTAGGAGGGCCAGACAAACGAGAGGGGCTGCTTGGTCAAGAAGCGTTGGACCGCTTCCTGGTGGGCGGTCGTGCCAGCTGCCAGGCTCTGGGCATTGGCCTCGGTGGCCAACAAAGAGGTCAGCCCACCACCCAAGGCGTCTTGCAGGCTGCGCTTGATCAGGGCCACCGCCGCGGGTGAGGCGCCGACAAAGCTGTTCGCCATGGCTTGCGCGCGCGGCAGCAATTGCGCAGGCTCATGCAGCTCCATCACCAACCCCAGCCGCAGGGCCTCCTGTGCGCTGACATCTCGGGCTGAGAGCATGATCTCCTTGGCACGCTGCACGCCCACAATCCGAGGCAAGGAATAAAAAGCGCCCACATCAGGCACCAGTCCCACCTTCAGAAAGGACATATTGAACCAGGCGCGCGGCGTGGCCAGCACAAAGTCTGCCGCCATGGCCAGACTGAACCCAGCCCCGGCCGCAGCGCCATCGACCGCGGCAATCACCGGCCTGTCCAGGGTGATCAGGTCATACACCCACTGGTGCAAGGTCTGCATGCGACGCAACCAACCCGCATTGTCCAGATTGGCGCTGGCAATGTTGCGAAGGTCGCCACCCGAGCAGAAATGCCCCCCAGCCCCAGTGATGATCACAGCGCGGATCGAGTTGTCGTCGCGAATGGTGCGTAGATGGCTGGCCAATTCGTCGCGCATGGCAGGTTCCATTGCGTTGCGCTTGGACGGGCTGTTCAGGGTCAGGGTGGCCACTTGATTCACCACCTCGAACTGAAGCAAGGCTGCGCCTGATGAAGTCTCTGTCATGAAATTCCTCTTGGGCTCACAATGGGTTAACAGGATGGACCGGGGCGGTCGCGCCAGCAGATTTTGCCGCGAATAGGACAAGAGATCTGGCAGCCTCTGCCTAGCCTGATTGCCGCGGAGACGACAGCCCACTGCAGGTTGCACGCTATCATGGACTATGAAGAGCCCCCTGCTGGGGCGTGCGTCCGACCTTTACCCTAGGAGATCGAGCATGTTTTCAATCAAAACCGCATGGCTACTGGCCGCCTCCTGGTGTGCCATCTGGACCGGCTTTGCCCAGGCCCAGGCCTATCCCAACAAACCCATTCGGGTCATGGTGGGCTACGCGCCAGGGGGGTCGGCTGATGCCGGTGTTCGCCCATTGGCCAAAGCCCTGGAGCCTTTGCTGGGCCAACCCATCATCATCGACTACAAGCCCGGTAATGCTGGCGGCGTGGCCATGGACCTGATCGCCAAGGCGCCCGCCGATGGCTATACCCTGTACTTCTTTGACAGCGGCCCGCTCACGGTCGCGCCCCACATGGGCAGGGTGACCTATGACGTCAACAAATCCTTCAGCGTGCTCGGCCACGTGTGTGGCAGCGGCAGCATGCTGGTGGTTCACCCGGGCACCCCATTCAAATCGGTCAACGAGGTGGTCACGACTTCCAAGCGAGAACCCGATAAGTGGAGTTACGGCACGTCTGGGGTGGGAGGGCCTCACCATCTCTCGGGGGAATACTTCAAAAGCTTGACGGGTGCCGTCTTGCTGCATGTCCCCTACAAGGGTGGCGGTCCGGCCATGGCCGACCTCATGGGCGGCCAGGTGCCCATGCTGTTCTCCTCCCTGGGCCCAGTGGTGTCGGCGGCCAAGGCTGGCAAGGTACGCCCCTTGGCGGTGACGTCACTCAAGCGTTCCAATGCCTTTCCCGATGTCCCGACCCTCGACGAACTGGGCTTCAAGGGTTTTGAATCCGTCGCCTGGTATGGCTTGATGGGACCCGCTGGATTGCCTGCCGAAGTCGTCACCCGCCTGACGCGTGCCCTTAGCAAGGTGGGTGAAGACAAGGCCGTGATGGACCAGATCAATGCCACCGGCTGTGATGCCGAGATGCTGTCTCCCGAACAGACTCTGGACAAGATCCGGGCCGACTCTCTCAAGTGGAGCAAGGTCATCAAGGACGCCAACATCAAAGCGGAGTGAATCGGGGCATGACGCACGGTTGCTTTTCCGTGCGACCACATTTCCCCATGGGATCACGGGTGTTGGGTTGAAGGTGAGAATCCGCGTGATATCACGCGATGATGTATGCCCGCCATTCGACTTGCGCTTGTGTTCCCCTGCCTTCTGACCCTGTGGCTTTCGCAGGCGGTGGGGGCCGGCGTTCCTGCCACCGATCCGGCCCTGGTGGCTGAAACCACCCAGTTTCGTGAAACCGGTCGCTATGACGAGGTGGAACAGCGTTGCCGCGACACCTTGATACGTACCCTGGCAGAGGCCGACGTCAAGTCTCAGCGTCTGCGCGGCACCACCTTGCCATTGGACTGGTACAACACCGCCGACATCGGACCGACCCAATCCAACGGCAACATCGAATTGCAGGGCTACCGATACGAGGTGTTTGATGAGGCACCGGTGAGTGCAGGACGGGGCATTCGTTATGACATCACGCAGCCGCAGACCTGGAACATTCCCTTGTTCAACCACATCAGGCCCCTCCCCCAGGCCATGCAGACCTTGCCTGAGGGTGGTTATCTGGTTCCTGCGGGATGGGCGGCCATTGTTCGGCCCTACCTGAGCCAGCACGGTGTGCGCCATCGGGTCATCGCACGCGCCCTCAAAGAGATGCGAGTCGAATCGATGCGGGTGCAAGACGACGATGTGGCGTTTGAACCTCGTCCTTTTCAGGGGCGCACGCGAACCCAGGTGAATGGTCGCTGGGCCACTGACACAGTGACCCTCCCGCCTGGCTCCCTGTTTATCCCCATGGATCAGCCAAACGCATGGCTGGCCGCGCAATTGCTCGAACCCTCGGCTCCGGACTCGCTGTCATCGTGGGGTCTGTTCAATACCGCGTACGAAATCAGTGACCTGATCGCGGGACATCGCGAGTTGGAGTTGGCGCGGTGGATAGTGGCGCAACACCCCACCATCCGAACGCTGTTTGGCGAAGCCGTGTTCAACCAACTGCCCCAATGGCGACAAGCGTTTGAAGAAAAACTGAAGCTCGAGCCCGCCTTTGCTGCCGACCCACAAGCAAGACTGAATTTCTGGATATCCAAGTTACCACCGCACGATCCTGGCTACAACCTTTACCCAATTTTTCGTACCGCATCGACTCAGCCTTGAATCCGCGGCCTCCGCACCAGGACCCACTGGATCGGTCACAGCCGGACCGGCACGGGTGTGGGTGTGGGGCTGGAGACACCCCCTGCCAAGTCCCGTCACTCAGCCCGCCCCACCGACACCGGTGCGAATGGCGTGACGCGTACCCAGCGGGTTGCGCCTCCAGCACCCACGGTTGAAGCGTACCTGCTCGCGACCTCAGCTTTCGTCTGCTGGCAGACACAACCCGACATATGCTCAAACTATGATCAGGCAATTTCCAGCAATTTGGAGACCCCTTGCTGCGCCTTGGGCAAGGTCAGTTCCAGCACACCGTTTTCGTAGCGCGCCTTTGACTTGGCCTGATCCACTGACTCATCCAGCAGCAGGGTTCGCGCCACCCGTCCGTGGTAGCGCTCTGAGCGAAGCACTCTTTCGCCGTCCTTCTCCTCCTTCTCGCGCTTGACTTCTGCGCTCAGGGACACCTGGTTGCCTTCAATGGAAACCTTGATGTCCTCTTTGCTGACGCCGGGCAACTCGGCAGTCACCACGAATTGCTTGTCGTCCTCCTTGAGGTCGATGCGCATCATGGGCTGGTCGTCCATGAGACGAGCCATCGGCCGCCAGGCCAGGCTGCGAAAGAAATCGTCCTTGAAAGGATCGGTATGTTCGCCAAAGGGGTTGAGTCGGTTGATGATGTTCACGAGATACTCCGTCGGGTTCTGAAAGTCAGGAATCACCATTGATTCCTTTTGTCAGTGTCGGCGTTTCATGCCCGATATTCTGTGCACCATCCCACGCGTGCAGCAACGCCGCCCAACCCGTCAATGGTTGGTGACCAGGGCGGGACCGATTTCCTGCAAGGGACCGAGAGGATTGCGCTGTCTATCCACCTGATTGACCTCCGGCTGCCCGCCCCAGGATCGGTACACCACCACACCGTCCACACTCAGCACCAGCGCATTGAAGCGCCACCCAGAAGTCACCGTCTCGCGCTTGAAGTTGATGAAGTCGAGCCAGAACGAGCCGACTCGATCCTTGTGAATGCTGGTGATGCTGTACTCCAGCCCCCGACAAGCGTCATGCGCCTCGATGCAGTGAACAATGCCTGGCGCCAGGTCGTGCTTGGCCAGCACGCTACCGCCCATCACGCGTCGGAGGATGTCGGCATAGGACATCACCACCGTGTTGGGCTGCTGGACCGTGTCCAGGTGCAAGTCTTTCAAATCCTGCACACGAGTGCGACCTGGCTCAATCGACTCAATGGCCCGTCGGGCTTGTTCAAATGTGGTGAAGTAGACCGGATCCGTACTGGCCTGGGGCAACCAGCTCGCGCAACCTTCAAGACCCAGTGTCACGCCCAGGAGCCAGCCCATCCACAGAAGTCGTCGTACCACCATGGACGCAGTATGACGACATGGCGAGTGTCAGCCACGTCTGCCAGCGCAAACTCAGCGATAAAAAATGTCCAGCTTGCCCTTGAGCTTGATCAACAACGGGTTGCCGCGCCGATCCAGGGTCTTGCCAGCGGGAACCTTGATCCAGCCCTCGCTCAGGCAGTACTCCTCCACGTCGGTGCGCTCCTTGTCATTGAAGCGTATGCCGATGCTGTGCTGCAGCACATCCTCGTGGTAGTGCGGACTGCGCGGGTCGATGGAAAGGTGGTCCGGCAGGTCCGGGCGGGCGGGGGTATCAGTCATTCAAAAATCATAGCAGAGCCCCCTCAGGCCTTGGCGGGCTTGAGCTGGCGCAGCAAGTCCTGGCTGGCCATGGCGAGCAAGCGGGTGTCGTTGGACACGGTGCGCAGCGAGAACCCGCGGGCCTGCATGCGACCGGCATAGTCAATGGGGTTGCAATGCATCACGGTGAACTTGCCGGCGCGCTGGGCCGCGGCGTGGATCTTGTCCACGGCAGCCAGCAGATCCGGATGGTCCAGCCCGGTGATCGGATCCAGACCCAAGGTGAGGCTCAGGTCGGAGGGACCGATGTACACACCATCGAGTCCGGCAACCGACAGAATGTCGTCCACCGCCTCCACCGCCTGGCGCGTCTCTACCATGGCCCAGGTGAGCACGGTGCTGTTGGCGTGTTTCCAGTAATCGTCCCCCGCATACAACGGGGCACGGGTCGGGCCGAAGCTGCGTGCCCCTTGGGGGGCATATCGGCAGCAGGCCACAAACTCCTCGCACTGGGCGCGGGTGTTGATCATGGGGCAAATCACACCATAGGCCCCTGCATCGAGTACGCGCATGATGAGAGCCGGATCCAGCCAGGGCACCCGCACCATGGGGGTCACCTCGGTGCTCGAAATCGCGCGCAGCATGTTCAGGGTTGTGTCAAAGTCTGCCAGCCCATGCTGCATGTCAATCGTCAGCGCATCCCAGGCCTGGCGTGACATCAACTCTGCGGCCGCCACACTACCCAGCGTCAACCAGCCGTTGAGCAAGGTGGGATCCTTGGCGAGCATGCGCTCCTTGAGTCGATTGGGTTTCATGCGTTGTCTCTCCTCGTGTTAACCGTTGAAAATTCATCACCCCTGGCGTTCAAGCCAAGCGCAAACGACAGCCTGGGTTCAAGTGCGCCCCCACGGGGTCAAGCGGACAAACAGGGCCGTGCTCACGCCATACACCACCATCGCCGCGCTGATGAGGGCAAACATGGCCCACACCGGGGCTTGTTCCTGCACCAACCACCATCCGCCCACCATCACCATCACCAACCGCAATGTACCGGCCAATACCGGCCCCAGCAATTTGCCAGCTCCCTGGGAAGCGAAATACAGACACAGTCCCAGCGCAAACAAGGGATAAGCGGGTGCGACCCAGAAAAAGTAGCTGCCCGCATAGGCAATCACCTCGGGATGATCGGTGAACAACCTGGACCACTGGTCCGGAAATACTGACACCAACAACCCCAGTGAGCCGACCATGAGCGCCGACAGAACCCCACCCGTCCAGGCAACCTGGCGCGCCCGCTGCACCAGACCCGAGCCGATGGCCATGCCCACCATGGGCACACAGGCCACGCCAATCGCAAAGGTGATGGGAATCATCAGAAATTCGAGCCGCATGCCGATGCCATAGCCCGCCAGCGCCTCGGTGCCCAATGAGGCCACCATTCGGGTCACGATGACAATGGTGAGCACCGTCTGGAGGGAAGAAATGCTGGCGACAGCGCCTACGCGCAGGATGTCCCGAAAATAGTCGCGGCGCAGCGGGGTGCGCATGTTCAGTCGCAACCGCCCCTGCCCTGTCACCAGGTACCAGGCCAGGTACACCCCACCCAGTGCAAATGCCAGTACCTGACCCAAAGCCACCCCGCCCATGCCCCCGCGAGGAATCGGCCCCCAGCCCAATCCCATCACCCCACCCAGGACCATCTGGGCCACGGCGACCAGCAGCAGCACCGTGGAGGGTGTCTTCATATTGCCCGCGCCCCGCAGCGCAGAGGCCAACGAGTTGGTCAGCCACAGACAGGCCGAACCGGCAAACGCCACATGCGCATACGCCAGGCACGCTTGCAAAGCCTCACCCTGCCCGCCAAACAAGGTGAACAGCGCAGCCCCCCCCCACCCGATCAGCAGCGTGAAGCACAGACCCAACCCCAGGCTGATCAGCACCGCATGCAGCACCAGGTCGTTGGCACGCGCCTCGTCCCCGGCGCCCAGCGCACGGCTGATGGCAGAAGAGATACCGCCCCCCATGGCTCCCGAGGACAGCATCTGCTGCAACATCACCATCGGAAAAACCAGCGCCATCCCGGCCAACGCAGCCGTGCCCAGTTGACCCACATAGGTGGTCTCGGCCACGCTCACCAGCGCGGTGGCCACCATGGCGACCAGATTGGGCAGGCTCAGACGCCAGACCGTGGGCAGGATGGGGCCGTTGGTCAGACCACTCATGGCGCTCATGGCAACACCACCTGACCCTCCACACAGCGGACCACCTCGCCGCCGATCCAGATCGTGTCGCCCACCTGATCGACATGCACACGTCCTTGCCGTCCCAACACCGTGCCTTGGGACACCAGGTAGTGGTGCGGCGCCAGACCGGCACCGATGAGCCATTGAGACAAGCCCGCGTTCAGACTGCCGGTCACCGGATCCTCGCCAATACCCAACGCGGGCACAAAGGCCCGCACTTCGAATTGCGTCTCATGGCCGGCAGGCTGCGGACCGATCACCCCCAACTTGGCTTGCAGCGCCTTCAAGGCCGCCATGTCGGGCTGCAGTGACAGCACCTGCGCGGCCGAGGGCAACATCAGGGCACACCAGTTGGGGCCGTTGTCCACCCAGTGGTCGGCCACCACGTCATGGGGGTCCAGACCCAGGGCTGCGCACAGGGCCTCCCGGTAGCCGACCTCCAGCGGACCGGATCGGCGCAAGGGCGGTGCGGCAAAGGCCAGACGCGATCGATCACGCCGAATGCGGATCAGTCCCACGCCACATTCCTGCACCACGACATCCGGTTGCTGGGGTTGACCCCCCGCCCACAGCCACGCCTGGCAACTGCCCAGTGTGGGATGTCCCGCAAAGGGCAACTCTCCCCCGGGCGTGAAGATACGCACGCGGTAATCGGCCGCGGGGTCTGAGGGAGACAACAGAAACGTGGTCTCGGACAGATTCGTCCAGCGCGCGAAGGCCGCCAGGGTCTCGTCCGACAACCGGTCCGCGTCATGCACCACGGCCAGTGGATTGCCTCGCAGGGCTTGCGAAGTGAACACGTCGAGTTGGTGGAAACGGTGGGTGAGTCGATGCATCATGGCGGCGAGCACACGGCCGGTGGTTCGAAAGCCCGTATCGGGGGCAAGGGCCCGTCAAACCATTCGACATCCGGGTCGTTGGGGTGCGGACGCACCTGCAAGGCATGACCCTCCCAGCGAGCTGAAAAGGCGCCCCAGTGTGCAAGATGGGGGAGCCCGTCAGCTGAGTGGGTCATGGTCAGAATGCTTCTTTTTCCGCTTCGAGGTAGGCCAGGCTGATGTATTTGCCAATGTTGCCCTCAAACCCCTGCATCGTAGCAGCGCGGGCCTGAACGCGTGCGTCCTTGAGCACCAATGCTTTGGCCTCGGATTCGGACTTGTCGTCCTTCACGGCTTGCAGGCAAGGCTCCCAAATGCCTCGCAACAAGGTCTCGTAAGTCTGCAGCAGATCGCGACGACTTTCGCCATGGCCGGGCACCCACAGCTGCTCACCCGTGGCGGCACGCAGGCGGTCGTAGTAGGTGAAAGTCCCGCGGTAGGATCCATCATCGAAATTGGCGATGCGGTTGGTCATGGCGATATCGCCCACATGCGTCACCCGCTCCTGCTCCACCTGCACACACAGGTCTGCCGCGGTGTGAGCCTGGCTGTAGTGGTGCGTGCGAAAAGTGATATCGCCGATCTGAATCACTTGCCCTGACGTCACCGTGCGGTTGGGCAACACCGTTTTCGTCCCTACGGTGGACTGGTTGGTCCAGCGCTCCATCATGGAGCGCCACTCATGACCCGCCACTCCCGCAATCAACTCGCGCGTGGCAGCCAGCGAGTAAATGGGCAGGTTCTCACCGAAGGCTTCCACAAATGCATGGTTGCCCAGCCAGTGGTCGCCATGGTGATGGCTGTTGAACACGGCCACCACCGGCAACGGGGTGATGCGCCGGATCATGCGGATCACCATGCGCCCGATTTGCAGCGAACTGCCGGAATCCAGGATCACCACGCCTGCCGAGGTCACGACAAAAGTGACGTTGGACATCATGCCCTGGTTGGCCGGCGTCGGGAAACCATCGGCCGCCGGTACCACCCACACACGGGGGGACACCTGCACCGGTGCAATATCGGGCATGGGTGGCCCCATCACGAACTGGCCAACCTGCTGGGCCATGACCTGGATATCGGGATGGAGCCCAGCCATCAGCAGCCCCCCAGAGGCGACAGCACCCAACCAGCGACGACGACTGAAATGCGGGGCAGAGGCAGGCACGCCAGACTTCACGAGGCAACGCCCGGATTGGGCAAGCCACCGGTGATGCGGGGCGTTTGCAGCTGACGCGGCGGGATACGCCCCCCCTGGGCACGCAACCACTGTTCCACCACATCCCACACCATGGGCAGCTTTTGCGCCCGGGCCGATTCGGCCACGGGGGCCCAACCGGCCACCTTGTATTGTTTGGTGGGGTCGATCAACTGGCCTTTGAGCCGCATATCGCTGATGCGTTTGCCCATGGGCGCCGTGGGATCGCAGCTGAACTGCAAACCGCCGACACGCACCATGTCCCCGCCCTGTTGGTAATACGGATCGGGGTTGAACAGGTTGTCGCCCACATCCTCCAGGATGGTCTTGATCATGTCACCGGACATTGGCGTGACAGTGGCGTACGAGTAGGTGGTGGCGGTCATGTCGAGCAACCACTCGCGCGTGATCGTCTGGCCAGGCAACAGCGTGGTGCCCCAGCGGAAACCGGGCGAGAAAGCAATCTCGGCGTCCTGCACCGCCATGAGTGCATCGACCAACAACTGGTCCCCCGTGCCATTGAAGTTGCCGCGTCGGTACAGCAACCCATCCGTCACGCCCAAGGGTTCTTGCAGCTTGCTGAGGTACGGTGCGCGCGCCTGGTCAATCAAGGCCTGCATGGCCGGGTCGGCCGGCAACAGGTGGGAGAACACGGGCAGCAGGCGGTAACGGAAGTCCTGCACCTTGCCACCCTTGACATCAAAATCGATGACGCCGAGAAACTTGCCATTGGAGCCGGCATTGGTCACCAGGGTCTTGCCGCCCGGGTTGCTCACCAGGGTGGGCACCGGCATGCCGTCGTGGGTGTGCCCCCCCAGGATGGCATCGATGCCACGCACACGGCTGGCGAGTTTCAAGTCCACGTCCATGCCGTTGTGGCTCAGCAGCACCACCACCTGCGCCCCCTTGCCTCGAACGTCGTCCACCTGCGCTTGCAGGTTTTGCTCCTGGATCCCAAACTCCCAGTCCGCGACGAAATAGCGCGGATTGGCAATAGGGGTGTAGGGGAAGGCTTGACCAATGATGGCGCAGGGCACGCCATTGATCTGCCGAATCACCGAGGGCTTGAACACCGGATCGCCAAAATCGGCTGTCTTGATGTTCTGGGCAATAAAGTCCACACGGCCTGCAAAGTCACCCTCGACAATTTTTTTCACGCGCTCCATGCCCAGGGTGAATTCCCAGTGTCCGGTCATGACGTCCACGCCCAGGAGCTTGCAGGCGTCCACCATGTCCTGCCCCTGGGTCCACAGCGCAGTCCCCGATCCTTGCCAGGTGTCACCGCCATCGAGCAGCAAGGCGCCGGGTCGGTTCGCCTTGAGACGCTTGACCAGGGTGGCCAGGTGGGCAAACCCGCCCACCTTGCCGTAGCGCTGAGCGGCCCGCTCAAAATCGAGATGGGTCAGCGCATGGGCCATTGGCGTGTTGGCCGGCACCTTGGCAAAACGCAACAAATGTTCGCCGACCAGGTGCGGCAACTGACCTCGCATGGAGCCAATGCCCATGTTGATGCTGGGCTCGCGAAAAAACACCGGCAGCAGTTGCGCGTGGCAATCCGTCATGTGCAGCAGCGACACATTGCCGAAAGCGGGGATGTCATACATCGCCTGCCCGGCACGGTTGGCATCGGCCTGCGCCCAGGCGCTCAGGCCCATGCCGCTGACCGCACCCGCACCCAGTACTTGGAGAAATTCGCGTTTGTTCAGGTTCATGTTGCACACCCAAGGATGGGGTTGACACAAAAAACCCGGCCAGGCCGGGTTTGAAAGAGCTTATTTGTTGACGGGTGACTGGGGGTCCAGCAAGAGGGCCACGATATGCCGCACCTGCGCTTCGGTGAGGATGCCCATGTGGCCCGCACGTGGCATGTTCGAGCATGCGTTGTAGGCCTTGGAATTCCAGATCTTGCCCCAGGTGTATTCCACAATGGGTTTGGAAACTTCGCTGTTGGGATCGGTCACACCGCGGATCTTGCCGTACTGCAACAGGCTCGGGCCGATGGTGCCGTAGGAAATTTCCTTGGGATCCATCTGATGACAGTTGTAGCAGTTGCCGCCATTGGGCGTGTTGGCGCCGTCAGTCCAGGTCAGTCCCCGACCGCTTTGCGCGATTTGCTCGCCCTGCTTCCAGTCACCCAGAAAGCGCCCGTCGGATGGCCAGCGGATGCTCTTGAGGTTGGCGGCCTCGATGGCCTTGGCCGTGGCCTCATCCAGCGGTTTCCCCGAGGCGTCCGCCTGGCTGCACAGTCGGTTGGTTTCATCCGTCTGCGTCACCCGCTCGACCTTGGCCTGGGCTTCGGTGCGGAAAGAGGCTTTCACCACGGCATCGGTCAAGGCGTCGAGTTCGGCCACGGTGGGACCCGAGGTACAGGCACTCAGGCCTGACACTGCCAGCGCCAACCCGACAGCCCTGGCACGTCCAGAAAAAAGAACAGGTGTTGTCATGGGGGAAATCTCCTGCATCAACGCTTGATGGCGGGCGCCACCGAGGCCGCACCCTTGGCATTCACACCCAGATAGACACTGAGGGCAACGGTGGCGTCACTGCCAAACCCAGGATAGGGAAAGCGTTGCTGCCGATAACAATCATTCAGACGTTGCTGCATGCCCCACATCTGTCCGTTGGACACACGGTAGGCTGGCCAGGCAGCAAAGCCCACACCATCCCCCGGGTTCTTGGTCAGTATGGGCAGGTCCTGCAGTCGAATACGCTTGCCCTCTTCCCCGTGACACGAGGCACAGGAAAAATCGTGTGTTCCCCCGCGCATGAAGAACATGCGCTTGCCGACCTCGTAAAAGGTGCGCTCCTCCTGGTGGGCCTGGGACAAGTTGAAGCGCATGTTCTTGGATTCAGCGGCGATCCAGGTTGCCAAAGCGGTGAGCGTGTTTTGCTCCCCCCTGCCAAACGGGGTCTTGGCAATCTCCTCACCATTGAAGCCTTGCAGCGTGACCATGCAGGTCAGCAAGCGGGACTCCAGGTCCTGGACTCGACGGGTATCGGCAAAGTAGCGTGGCAACTCCACAAACACGCCCTTGACCACACCCGGTCCCTTGCCCAGGTCGCATTGCTCCAGGGTGGCATTCTTGGGACCGCGGCGTTGCTTCCACAAGTCTTCACCCTTGGCCTCGAACAGGTCCGCCGGGTTGCCGTCTTGCAACATGGCGCGGTACTCATCAATGCCCTGGCTGGCGGTTTTTTGTGACCAGGCAGGCAAGCTCAACACGCCCAGGCACAAGGCCCCCAGGGTCAGGATACGTTTCATACGTGCCTCGATTCAGCTGACGGTGGCTTCGTCACGGCGGGTGTCACCGCGGTTGTCTTTCCAGGAAATGGCAATCTTGTCACCGGCCTTGGCGCCCTTGACAGAAAACTGCAGGTACGGGTTTTTGGCCACAGCCGGTCCCCATTCGGCGGTCATGACCACCTTGCCATTGTGCTCGGCGGTGACTTCGGCAATGTGCCAGGCCGGCACCAGTTTGCCATTGGCATCGCGGCGCTGGCCGGATTCCATTTCGTGACTCATGAGAACGCGCACAGTGGCCTTGTCGCCGCTGGCCTGTGCACGAATGCGCATCGGATCTGCCATGATGTACTCCTGATAGTGGGTGAGGTTGTGAACCGATGTCCGTGCTCAGCCGCCGCAGCCGCCAAGGGTCACCTTGATTTCTTTTTTGGCGAACAGGGCTCGACCGTCCGCCATGATGGCCACGGCAAACACATCCGAAGACTGGCCCATCTTGGCACGCGTGGCGATGGTGGCGTCAATGCTGTCGGTCACGTTGAACATGGCCACCAGGGTGCTGGGGTTCTTTTCAACCAACAACAGCAATTGTTTGACACCCGGCAAGGTGGTGCTGGCACCGATGGGCACGACGGCGCCGTTTTCGGCAATATCCGGACCGGTGATGGTCACGTCCTTGCTCTCTGTAATGCTGCCTGGCCCATAGGCCTTGACGGCATCGAGCACGGTCTTGGTTTCAAACGCCGCCTTGTTGAACGCTGCGTGCGCCCATTGGGGGAAGAGGCCGGTGGAAGCGAGCAGACCGGCGACAACTGCCGATTGCCGCAAGGTTTCGCGACGGTTTTGCATGGTGGGGTCTCCTTGACAACGAGCAATGGAAAAAGTGTAGGTCCCGCGGGCCAAACATGAAATTTTAAGGCTATTTGAGGCCGTCATCGGTTCGCCCCGTTGGCCAACCAGGTGGCGAGCACTCGCAGGTCCGCATCGGGCAAGGTTTGAGCAGGCATGGGGATGGGCCCCCAGACACCGGCGCCACCTGCGCGAATCTTGCCTGCCAGGTAGTCCACCTTGCCGGCGTGACGTCGTGCAATCTCAGCCATCGATGGGCCCACCAGTTTCTTGTCCATCGCGTGGCAGGCGGTGCACTGGTGTTTTTGCGCCAGGGCCAGGGCCGCTTTGCCGGCCGCAGACTCGGGGCTGGACTTGCCGGCTGATGCACTGGCAGAGGCGGCAGCAGCCCCGCCCGATGAACTGGCGGCCGCCCCGCCGGATGAAGCCACGGCCTGGGAGGTGCGACCTTCGGGCAAGGACGTGTCTGCCCCCCGTTGCGGTCCGACAATGCGGTTTTGTTCTCGCAAATTGCCATGCGCATTGCGGGCAAAGTCGGGCAACAGGGAGGCCACACGAGGCTCGGTGCGGCAATCGGTCATGCACGGCGTATTGCGCACATCTGGCTGGGTAGCTCCGGCCCAGGTCTTCCCTGGCCACAGCGCATGGTCTCGGGACATGCCGTGGCGGTTGGGCATGCGTTGCTGCACCTCGGCGATGTTTCGGTCCGTGAGGGTGAAATCATCGGGCACCACGTGGCCCAAGTTGAGCATGAAGGCGGTCACCGCGTACACCTCGTCCACGCTCAGGGTCTTGGGGTTGTTCCAGGGCATGGCCCGTCGGATGTAATCCCACAGCGTCGAGACGGTGGCCACTTTCATGAGCGTGGTACGGCCCGGGTAGTCGGTGCGCGTGAGGTTGGCGACACGCCCCGTCTTCACATCCTCGGCGGTGGTTCCGCCGATGAGCGGACTGAACACCTCGTTGGACTCGCCAAAAATGCCGTGGCAATGTGCGCACTTGGCCTCCCACACGTCCTGCCCTTGCGCCACCGACCCTTGCCCGGGGGGCAAGCCTTTGAAGTCCGGACGTACATCGATGTCCCAGGCAGCGACTTCACGCGGCGTGGCATCGCGTCCGGCACCGGGAAAACGGTCTTGTGCAGAGCGCGTATTGGCCTGAGACCAAGCCGGCGCCTGCAGACACAGACATGCCGCCAACGACAGCCACCACAACCAGGACTTACGAGAGTTGAACATTTTTCACCTCTCCGTTCTCCTGAATCAACCACGACTGAATGGCGTTGTTGTGATAGATGGATCGCGTGCCACGGACTGCGCGCAGTTGCTGGTAGGTCGGCTGCACATAGCCGGATTCGTCGATCGCACGGCTTTGCAGAATCGCGGGCTTGCCCTGCCAGATCCAGTCGATGTTGAAGCGAGTGAGCGCCTTGGACAGCACAGGCGTTTCCAGCCGGGCGGTGCGCCAGTTACGGCCGCCATCGACCGACACATCGACCCGCTTGATCTTGCCTCGCCCCGACCAGGCCAGACCGGTGATGTTGTAAAAGCCCTGATCCAACAGCACCTGCCCGCCCGAGGGTGTGGTGATGACGCTTTTGCATTCCTGGATGCTGGTGTATTGCCGATGCAGGCCGTTGGGCATCAGGTCGATGTAATGAATGGCCTCGTCTTTGGCGGCATAGGGCTGGTCCCCCACTTCCACCCGTCGCAGGTACTTCACCCAACTCACACCTTGCACCCCTGGCACCACCAGACGCAAGGGGTAACCGTTCTCCGGGCGCAGCATCTCGCCGTTTTGGCCATAGGCCACCAGCACCTCCCCTGAGGTGATGAGTTCCATCGGAATGGTGCGCGTCATGGAGGAGCCATCGCCACCTTCGGCCAACACAAAGCGCCCCTTCTTGAAGTCGGCCCCGGCCAGCTCCAACAGCGTGATGAGCGGCACCCCGGTGAATTCGCTGCACGAAATCATGCCGTGGGTGTATTGCACCGTGGGTACCGCCACGTTCCCCCACTCCACCGCGGTATTGGCACCGCACTCGATGAAGTGAAACCGTGAGACAGCGGGCAAGCGCATGATCTCGTCCATGGTGAACACCTTGGCGGACTTCACCAGGCCGTTGATCATGAAGCGGTGCTGGGAAGGATCGATGTCCCACCACCCCTGGTGATGGCGCTCGAAATGCAAGCCGCTGGGTGTGACGATGCCAAAGAGCGATTGCAAGGGGGCAAATGACACCGAGGCCTGAGTGGTTTGTGTCAGGCCCGGGCTTTGGCGTCGCTGGATGTTCGACTCGTAGCGCGAGGGCTTGCCATATCCGTCCGTGGCAACGCCCTGCCCCAGTCCCGTGGCATGTTCGGGCAAATTGAGAATGTGCGGGTCTCCGCCTTCGGGTGGCACTGGGTTGCCCCGTGCCATTGCAGCCGGCACCACGGCCGACGCAGCCGCAGCCGCAAACGCCTGACGCATGAACCCACGGCGACCCGATCTTGCTTCCTCACGCACCCGGCGAATGCCCTCGGCATCCAGAAAATGTTCGGGCGCCTTGCGCACGCGACCCGCCTGCTGCGCCAACGAATTCAGATCAGAACCGAGTTCATCCATGTCGACGCCTGCCCCTCATTTGAATTTGTAGTGCCGTTGGTTGATGACGGCGGCCACCGCCGACACCTCTTCGGGGAACATGCCCAGGTTGAGTTGGGTGTTGCAGTACTCCACCATGCCACGCAACAACGCGGCCGTCTTGATTCGTCCGCCCGGGTCATAGATGTCAGAACCATCCCCGCCGACTCGTCGCGCGTGACACGCTTCACATTTGTTGGTTGCTATCAACTCTTGGCCCAGGGCCAGATCAGCGTCCTTGAATATGGCTGGCTGGGCCTGCACCGCCAGCGCGAACCACGCAGCGAGCAAGACCATCCACCGTCGATTTGACATCACAGGATTCACCGTCACCATTGATATATCACTATTGACTAATGTAACAAAATTCCATGGGATTGGGATCGATGTTGATAGTTTGCTGCTCAGGGATTTCCCTGTGTGCCGTGGGCAACTGAGGCGTTGTATCGGGAGGATCCCCTGTGCCTTAGCGAGCTTTACCGAGCTTCACGCGCCTTTTGGATGCGTGCCTCCAGGTACGACCCGTAAAAGTCCGGCAAGTAGGCCCCTTCCATGCGTTCGGCCACTTCGCGTCCCTGCGAACCAAAGAACAGGAGCGTGGGGGCTATGGAGACACGCCACTGCTGGACCAGTTGATCGTGAGTCATCCGTTGTTGATGGAAACCCACCGTGACTGCCTGGCTGCGCATATCCACC
>JACCDI011835528.1_pt1 | contig 27501 bp, 31 predicted proteins | sample 7442791 | NCBI WGS metagenome assembly JACCDI01 (sample SAMN15323434, study PRJNA562643) | freshwater metagenome | isolation source: river surface water | place: USA:Blue River Watershed | collected 2017-08-15
AGTCGGACCTCGGCTACTCGAATACGCTCATTGATGCGAGGATCGCTGATAAGAAGCTCCTTAGTTACCTTTGCAGCTCACGATAAACGTGCAGAAACAAATCAACGCTCAAACCCGAACAACCTTTAGAGGCGGTTGGCAGGTGGGATCGCAATCCACTTCCGACTGAGCTAACGCCCAGAGCCTGAGGTAGCCTAGCAGACCGTGAACCTTTTTTGAAAGAGGAAATTTGGACGAGTTAACCAGAGACATCGCCGAGGTGCCAGCAGTAGAGATCATCACCACCGCCGCCGTTCACCTGATGAGCGCTGCCGCGGTGCAGTGCGGGCTTGCCGAGGACCAAAAAGCAGATCTGGATGAGGCTCGCAAACTAATCAACGCACTGGCGGGACTAATTACCGCTGCAGCGCCAGAGATTGGCGATCACCACGCGAGACCACTAAGAGATGGCCTGCGCTCACTCCAGCTAGCATTTCGCGAGGCCTCGACCATTCAAGATGAACCGGGCAAGGGGCCTGGTGAAAAATACACCGGTCCGGTTAGCTAACTAGCTTCACCGATACCGAATCAACCAACTCCAGAAACCTTGGGGTTTGAAGCGCGTTGCCAAAATCGGCCATCATTTGCTGCACCTGCTCGATGCTGAGTCCAGGTTCGAGCTTGAGGATGATTGCAAGCTCAGGGGCAGTCAGCCGTCCGGTTGGATCTCCATCCAAGAGGTTAAAGGCCACTACTTCCAATCTGCCGGATAGGGCTTTCTCTACGAGTGAGCGAAGTTCAAGATTCTCACTCGGATTAGACCAGGGCAGATCTTGAGCCAAGGCTGCGAGCGCCGGCCTCCTAATCCCAACGGCAACAGTCGCTGGATCCAGAATTACTCTTTCATGACCCTCAGCCACTGCCGCTACCGCTAGCTTTTCAACCCCCACCGGAACCGGCCTGGCATCTGAGCGCCAAGCTTGCATGGCCGCAACCGATGAGAACGCAGGAATTGCTGTTTTTCCGTCTGGAGTTGAGACCGCAACGATGCTTAGGTCAGCGCTCTTATCGACAACCTGTCCGTGAGGGCCCAGTTCCGAATCCCCCAGTTGAGCAAGGAGCGGGACCAAGAGTCGCTTGCCCCGCAACGCATCAATCACAGAAGGCAGGTTTATTTCACTCGAGAGCGCAGCAGCCAGATCTGGATGGGCAGACCCGTCATCATCGGAGTATGGATTAGCGCTGAACTCACGCCCCTCCCATGGGACACCCGCTGAGTCGTGAAAACGGTCGTGAGACATTTACTAGTTTGCGATTTCTAAGGCCTGCTGCAACGTGAAGCGACCGGCGTATAGAGACTTACCTAGGATTGCACCCTCGAGTCCAAGGGGAACTAGCGCTTTCAGGTTCGCGATGTCCTCGAGGGAAGAGATGCCGCCAGAGGCAACAACCGGCTTTCCGGTTTTTTCCATCACGGATTTGAGAAGCTCAAGGTTTGGCCCGCGCAGAGTGCCATCTTTCGTCACGTCGGTCACGACATAACGTGCACAACCAGCGTCCTCAAGTCGAGCCAGGACTTCGAACAAATCCCCACCCTCCTGTGTCCAGCCACGAGCTGCCAAGGTTGTGCCGCGGACATCAAGACCAACAGCGATTTGATCTCCGTAGCTTGCTATGACCTTGGCTGTCCAGTCAGGGTTTTCGAGGGCTGCGGTCCCGAGATTCACTCGGGTAGCCCCCAACTCCAAAGCCGCTTCCAGAGAAGCATCGTCTCTGATTCCCCCGGACAGCTCAATCTTTGTTTCTCCGCTGGCTTGAACTACTTCGCGAATCACTGCCCGGTTCTCGCCCCGCCCGAATGCAGCATCGAGGTCCACCAGGTGGATCCACTCTGCACCGGCATTGATCCAGTCTTGCGCAGCGGCCAGCGGATGACCAAAGTCTTCCTCGCTTCCCGCCTCACCCTGAGTGAGTCTCACGGCTTTGCCGGAAGCAACATCGACAGCGGGTAGCAATTCGAGTTTCATTTAGCCCTCCTAAAGAGTTTGGATCCAGTTGCGAAGTAGTTGTATCCCAGCTTCACCAGACTTCTCTGGATGAAATTGAGTGGCACTGAGGGGCCCGTTTTCAACCGCAGCCAAAAAGCGTTCCGAGTGCTGGGACCAGGTCAGTTTTGGCTCAATAAATGGGGGCTCAACATCCATAACCCAAGACCTGGCAGCGTATGAATGGACGAAGTAGAACCTTTCTTCTTCAACTCCGGAAAACAGTTTGCTTCCAGAATCGGCTTCCACCTTTGACCAGCCGATGTGAGGCAAAGTCGGCGCGTGCAGCATCTCAACAACTCCTGGCCACTGCCCAAAGCCCTCAGTTTCGATGCCGTGCTCGAGCCCTTTTTCGAACATAACCTGCATCCCCACACAAATTCCCAGAACCGGTCGGCTGGCCGTGAGGCGTGCATCGAGCAACGAATCAACACCGCTAGCATTCAGCCTCTGCATGACTGCCGAGAATGCTCCGACCCCCGGGATTAGGAGCCCATCCGCCTCCAATGCGCTTCTGCGATCAGAAGTCAGTTCGACCTTTGCGCCCGCCTCTTCCAACGCTCGACAGGCTGAATGAACATTGCCGCTTCCGTAATCGAAAACTACGACTTTCTTCAAAGAGCGCCCTTGGTTGAAGGTACGCCACTCACCCTCGGGTCTAGCTCAATGGCTTTGCGCAACGCACGCGCAAAGGCCTTGAACTGCGCCTCCGCAATGTGGTGTGGATCACGACCGGCCAACAGTGTTAGGTGAACCGTGAGGCCAGCGTTGTAGCTGATGGCCTCGAAGACGTGTCGCACCATGGACCCGGTGAAGTGGCCACCAATGAGGTGGTATTCAAATCCAGCAGGTTCTCCTGAGTGCACCAAAAACGGACGTCCAGAAATGTCGACTACAGCGCGCGCCAAAGCCTCATCCAGTGGTACCGAGGCATCGCCATAGCGAGCAATCCCAGACTTGTTACCAAGAGCCTCTTTGAGAGCTTGGCCAAAAACGATTGCCACATCTTCGACAGTGTGGTGAACATCGATGTCAACGTCCCCCGTTGCCTTGACCGTTAGATCAATCAGGGAGTGCTTGCTCAATGCAGTGAGCATGTGGTCGTAGAAAGGCACGCCGGTGCTTATGTTGCTGTGACCCGAACCATCAAGATTTAGCTCAAGCTCAACGCTGGACTCGCTGGTTTTGCGAGTCAACTTTGCAGTACGCATGCGTCCTCCTAGGTGAAATCTCAAGTCTAGCCAAGGCTTTTGGCTAGCGCCTCCAGAAGATAATCGGTTTCTGATTCCGTGCCGGCTGTGATTCTCAAGGTATTTGGGATGCCGACATTGCGAACTATGACCCCGTTTTCCAGAAGTTCACTGAAGGTTTGTTGAGGGTTTTCAAACCCATCGCAGAGCACGAAGTTAGCCATTGAGTTGTATGGCCTAAGTCCAAGATTTCTTAGCTCGGAGATGATCCTGTCTCGTTGAACCTTGATCATCTCAACATTGGCCAACATCAATTCCTGACCTTCGAGAGCAGCTATAGCCGCCGCTTGGGTAAGGGCAGATAGGTGGTATGGCAGCCTGACGATTCTCACTGCATCGACAAGGGCTTCTGAGGCTGCCATGTATCCTAGGCGCACTCCTGCGAAAGCAAATGCCTTACTCATGGTTCTAGAAATCACGAGGCGCTCCCGACCTTGGAGTAGGTGCAGAGCGGACAATTCCTCGGCAAACTCCGCATAGGCCTCATCAACTATCAGAATTCCATCAAAGGATTCATAGGCTGCCTGAATCACCTCAAGCGAGATTGGAGTCCCGGTCGGATTGTTGGGGTTGCAGAGAATCACGATGCGCGGCTTGTGCTCGCGGATCATTGAGGCCACATAGGTGGGACTTAGTTGAAAATCAGCTTCCCTGGGTAGCTCCATGTAGGGAGTCAGCGAGATCCTGGCGATGTTGGGATACATCGAATAGGTCGGACCGAAGCTAAGCGATGTAGCACCCGGTCCCCCAAAGGCTTGGAAGAGCTGCATCAAAATCTCGTTGGACCCATTTGCGGCCCACACTTGTGTCGCTGACAGTCCATGGCCAAGGTAGTTAGCCAGTGCACCGCGCAGCTCGAGGAACTCGCGATGTGGGTAACGATTCAGATTCGGGAGAATGTCTTTGATTCGCTTGAGAATTTGCTCTTGAACCGAATTTGGAATTCCGAATGTGTTTTCGTTGACGTTCAACTGATAAGGCACGGCAATTTGCGGAGCGCCGTAAGGCTCCTGATCCCGAAGGTCAGACCTTATTGGAAGGTCTCGAAAGCTTGCCACTGGACAAGCCTAGCCAAACAAAAACCTATCGAGGTAGGGCGATGCGCTGGCCCGGCTCCAGAATTGTGGATTCAAGGGCATTCACGGCGACTACCTCCGCGATCCAGTCGCGAGGATCTTGGCCCTGGGCGAATACTTCCGCAAGGTCCCAAAGAGACTCCCCGTAACCAATGGTGATGTAGTCGAGAGGTGCCGGCTGTTCGTTAGTGGCGACCGAACCGTTCATGCCCGCGAGGCTGAATGAGACAGCCAAGCCAACTATGACGATCCCGCGAATCAACTTCACTGGGCTCTTAAGTGAGTAAGACGTTGCCTGAGACATGTCATTCTTCCTCTCTGTTCGAATTCTTGTTTCGAACATTTGTTCTAGTTTAGAAATCGAAAGTCCATAAATGCAAGATAAATTTCTAAAAACTTCCGAGATTCTCGAAAATGTGTTTGATAAACGCGCATCTACCGAATACAGTTTCGATATAGGTAGTCAAGTGGAACCCTCTGACATTTTTGAAAGGCTGCACATGGACCAGAGCAATCTCACCTCCGTTCAGCAGAAGATTCTTGATGTGATCCGCGAGTCCATGGAGAACAGGAATTACGCCCCATCAATGCGTGAGATCGGTGAGTCAGTGGGGCTTTCATCAACCGCCAGCGTCTCGCACCAGCTAAACAAGCTTGAGCTGCTGGGCTACATTTCACGTGATCCCCGTAGACCGAGAACTATTGACCTGTTGGGCGAGGACCAAGATGGGGAGCTGTTCAAGGCGGATGCAGCAATGGTGCCCCTCGTTGGGCGCATCGCGGCCGGAGGCCCAATCACCGCAGAGCAGAACGTCGAGGATGTCTTCGCACTACCTCGTCAACTGGTTGGACAGGGAGAACTGTTCCTATTGAAAGTTGTCGGTGAATCCATGATTGATGCTGCTATTTGCGACGGCGACTGGGTGGTGGTTCGACAGCAACAAACAGCAGAGAATGGCGACATTGTTGCGGCATTGCTCGAGGAAGAGGCGACGGTCAAGACTTTCAAGCAGCGTGATGGCCACACCTGGCTACTCCCAAGAAACTCTGCCTTCGAGCCAATTCTGGGAGATCACGCAGTCATACTTGGCAAGGTGGTTGCGGTCCTCAGGACTGTCTAGCCGATTCCATTTCGGCGTTCAGGTCCGCGGAGACCATGGCGACTATACGAGTGCCCTGCTCAAGATATTCAGTCTCTAGAACTTTGCCTGCAAGGTGAGCTCTAGAGATTAGGTCACCGCGGTGATATGGAATAACTCCCCTGAATTCAACGTCAGGTTGAGGCAACCCAGCGGCTATGGCACGCTCCAAAGACTCGATACCTAAGCCGGTTCGAGCGCTAACTAGCAGTGAGCCTGGAACCAGCCCGCGGAGGCGAATCTGCTCGTCTTCATCGACCAAATCAGCCTTGTTGAAAACAATCAACTCAGGAATGGCTGAAGCTTCAACCTCAGCAATGACGTTTCTAACCGTAGCTATTTGCCCCAGTGGATCCGGATCGGTGGCATCAACGACGTGCAGGATCAAATCTGCGTCAGCGATTTCCTCAAGTGTTGATCTAAAGGCCTCAACAAGCTGGTGTGGCAGGTTCTTTACGAAGCCAACCGTGTCTGCAAGCGTGTACTCTCGACCGTCATCAGTCTCATGCTTTCTGACTGTGGGATCGAGCGTCGCAAACAGCGCATTCTCAACCAGAACCCCAGCTTTCGTGAGTCGATTTAGCAACGAAGACTTGCCAGCGTTTGTGTAACCCGCAATTGCAACCTGGGGCACGCCGGAATTCTGCCTTTTGGCGCGCTTCACATCTCGGGCTTGCTTCATCTGAGCAATTTCTCTGCGCAGTTTCGCCATTTTGGTGTTGATCCGTCGGCGATCAAGCTCGATCTTGGTTTCACCTGGACCACGGGACCCGATACCCACTCCACCAGCTGCCTGACCACCGGCCTGACGCGACATCGACTCACCCCAACCTCTGAGCCGCGGAAGCAGGTACTCGAGTTGAGCGAGTTCGACCTGGGCTTTACCCTCTCGAGACTTAGCGTGCTGGGCAAAAATGTCGAGAATGATGGCAGTGCGGTCAATCACCTTGACCTTGACGATGTCCTCGAGAGCTCTGCGTTGCGAGGGAGCCAGCTCGGCATCTGCAATCACAGTGTCGGCACCAAGGCCCTTCACCAAGTCTCTCAGCTCTTGCGCTTTGCCCTTGCCCAAAAATGAGGTGGAATCAGGCAGTGCACGCCTTTGAATCATGCCGTCCAACACCTGAGCACCGGCTGTCTCGGCTAGAGCGGCCAACTCACGAAGCGAGTTCTCCGCATCTGTCAACGTTCCAGTGCTCCAAAGGCCAATCAGAACGACCTTTTCAAGTCTGAGTTGGCGGTACTCAACCTCACTGATGTCCTCTAGCTCGGTGCTCAGCCCGATCACTCGCCGCAGTGACTCGCGCGCTTCTAGATCAAGCTGGTCACCGTCGAATTCGTTCGCAGGCGCAGCATCTGCGCGGCGCAAGATTCGATCAAGTAGGGACTCGTTTTCCATCACCTCAACCCTAGGCTGTAATAGGTTTATTCAATGTCGCAAGAGCACTATTTCAGTCAGCAGCCAGGCTCAGCGGCAAAGGCGCACGATCTTTCTTTCGAGGTCGGTGGCATCAACTTCCAAGCTAAATCGGAGTCCGGCACCTTCAGCGTGCAGAAGTTAGACCGTGGAACAGAGATTCTCCTGCGCTCCTACGAAGAGTTTCCAGTCAAGGGCGATGTCCTAGATATTGGCTGCGGCTGGGGACCGATTTCGCTAGCAATTGCGAAACATAAGCCCCTCACAACTGTCTGGGCGCTCGATGTGAACCAGAGAAGTCTTCGGCTTACTGCAGAGAATGCAAAGACCAACAACTTAGACAACATTCGCGCCGTCGAAGCAGAGCTGATTCCCAGCGACTTGAGGTTTAGTGGAATCTGGTCAAACCCGCCAATTCGGGTCGGCAAATCGGTGCTTCACGGCCTAATGAAGTCCTGGTTACCTCGCCTCGAACCCGGAGCCAGCGCATATCTGGTCGTGCAGAAGCAGCTCGGTGCGGAGTCGTTTGAAAAATGGTTAGCCCAAGAGTTTCAAGAGATGCAAGTCAGCCGACAAGATCAAGACAAGGGCTATCGCGTTATCAGAGTTACTAACGAGGCCAAGAGCCGCTAAAGCTCAACTCGGCTGGACCGCTGATCCCGGCATGTTCGCCATCTTCGGTTAGAAAGATTCGAACCGCGACCTGCCCTCCTGGAACCCTAACCTTCCAGTAGTTCTGGGTGTTGCCCGCGTACTCACGAATTGCTATGGCAGCAGCGGCAATGCCGGTACCGCAACTCTGCGTCTCCCCCACGCCACGCTCATGAACGCGCATGGTTAGGCCGGCGACCCCTTCTGTAATCAGCGGGTCATCGAGAACCACAAACTCCACATTCGCACCACTAGGCAGTGGTGGCTCCAACACCGGAGGCATGCTTAGATCAAGCTCTTGGAGCTCCTCCAGAGTTGCTAGGGCAACTACAACATGAGGGTTTCCGATTGTGAGGTGTAGCCCAGGTCTTGGCACCCTCAGGCCGGCAGCATGCACGAGGACTTCGTCGCTTTTGACTTTCCAGCGGCCAAGATCAACGGCAAAACCATTGGCCGTGGCAGTGATGTCCTTGATTCCGGCGCGCGTGGCGATGGGAAGTGTGCTGCCATCAGTCAGCGAAGCATGTCCACCAGTGAGCAGGTAGCGGGCAAAAACACGAGCACCATTGCCACACATCTCACCCTTAGAGCCATCAGCATTGCGATAGTCCATAAACCAAAGTGCCCCCGGCTCCTCATCAAGCAAATGCCTGACCTCAGCGGATGCTGAGGTGTGAGTGGCGATTATGACCCCGTCTGCCCCGATACCGAAGTGGCGATTACACATGGCCCGAATTTCATCATCAGAGAGCTGCAGAGCCCCCTCAGGGTCATGCAGTAGCACGAAGTCGTTGCCAGTGCCTTGTCCCTTGATGAATGAAACGTTCATCGCTCAAGCCTAATTCGCTGCAGCGCTTCGTCTAAGCGATTTGGGGAATCAGCCAACCAATGGATTCTGGCGTCACGGTTGAACCAAGACAACTGTCTCCGCGCATAACGATTGGTGAGAATTTTGGTTTGCTCCTTGGCCTCCTCCTCCGCCAGTGCGCCGTCAAGCTGGTCAAAGGCCTGTTGATACCCAATGGCCACTCGGGCGGTTCTTGAGAGTCTGAAGTTTTCTCGCAACCACATTGCCTCCTCAATCAGCCCCATTGTCCACATTTGCTCCACACGTTTGGAGAATCGCTCGCGCAAAATCTCGCGATCCGAGGTGATGCCAAACTGCAACGTTGGACGATAGCTCTTGGGTTCAGGTAAAGCGGACTGATAGGGATTCCCAGTTATCTCGATGACTTCAAGGGCGCGAATCACGCGCCTGAGGTTCTGAGGTGGGATTCTCTCTGCCGTGATCGGATCTAAGGTGGCTAAACGATCGTGGAGAGCGGTTGAACCAAGTTCTTCAGCCTCCGCCTCCAAGCGCGAGCGAACAGCTAAGTCGGTCGGAGCAAAATCCAGTTCGTCAAGAGCGGCAGCTATGTAGAACATGCTGCCCCCGACGACTAAAGGTACCGCCCCTCTCGAGATGATCTCCTCGATTGTGCTCCGAGCCAGCTGTTTGTACTCAACGGCCGTCATCTCCTGTTCCGGAGTTATCACGTCGAACAGATGATGAGGTATCTCGGCACGCTGGTCGGCACTTAGTTTTGCGGTGCCGATGTCCATGTGAGAGTAGAGCTGCATAGCGTCCGAATTGACAATCTCAACTTTGAGTCCTTCGACCTGCATAGCTCTCGCTATGCCCATAGCTAAGTCTGTCTTTCCAGACGCTGTTGGTCCGACTAGTGAGATTAGATCAAAGGACACGGGAGTTTCTAACCGGAAGTCCCAGCGATACCTTGCCAGATCCAGGCGTCGGGGCTCCGCAGCTTTCTAGCTGGCGCCGATCATGTGCGTCGCCTCCCCTGGTGCGGCGGACCCGGTATGCGTTACCTGGTGCGGCATCAGCAACCAGGTGGTACGGCGCTGCCTGCGTCACAGTCACAGTCACCAGATCGCCAGGTCTCGGAACTTCAGCCCCCGCTGGAACCTCAAAATGCACAAGGCGATTATCCCGTCCTCGGCCCGAGAGGCGATTGGTGTGGGCATCCTTTCGACCCTCACCAGTGGCAACCAACACCTCAACTTGCTGCCCGATAAGGTTTTGATTCTCTTCCCAAGCAATCTGATTGACCAAGGCGAGCAATCGTTCGTAACGGTCCTGAACAATTTCTTTTGGTAACTGACCATCCATCTCAGCGGCCGGCGTGCCAGGGCGCTTCGAGTACTGGAAGGTGAATGCGGCGCTGAAGCGCGACTTACGCACTACTTCCATGGTCTGCTCGAAATCCTCTTCAGTCTCTCCTGGGAAACCAACAATGATGTCGGTGGTAATAGCAGCTCCAGGAATAGCTTCGCGAACGCGCTCGAGGATGCCCAAGTACTTGTCAGATCGATAACTACGTCGCATCTCCTTGAGAATGCGATCGGATCCAGACTGCAGTGGCATGTGTAGCTGCGGCATGACATTAGGCGTTTCAGCCATAGCCATGATCACATCATCCGTAAAGGCTGCCGGGTGAGGTGAGGTAAAACGGACGCGCTCCAAACCCTCGATCTGACCGCAAGCTCTGAGTAGCTTGGCGAAGGCTCCCTTGTCTCCAAACTCAACGCCATAAGTGTTGACGTTTTGTCCCAGAAGGGTCACTTCAACGGCACCATCGTCAACAAGAGCTTGAACTTCAGCCAGAATCTCCCCTGGGCGTCGGTCTTTCTCTTTACCTCGAAGCGAAGGCACGATGCAAAAGGTGCAGGTGTTGTTGCAACCAACGGAAATGGAGACCCATCCGGCATAAGCAGAGTCACGTTTGGTGGGCAAGGTCGACGGAAAAACCTCTAGTGACTCGAGAATCTCTACCTGAGCTTCACGGTTGTGGCGCGACCGCTCTAGCAGGGTCGGGAGAGACCCCATGTTGTGGGTGCCGAAAACGACATCCACCCAAGGTGCGCGCTTAATGATCGTGTCTTGATCCTTTTGGGCGAGACAGCCTCCCACTGCGATCTGAAGATTGGGGTTTTCCTCTTTCTTTGGGAGCAAGAGGCCAAGATTTCCATAGAGTTTGTTGTCCGCATTCTCACGGACTGCGCAGGTGTTGAAAACGACTAGATCAGGGTCTTCACCATCGGCCTTAAGATAACCGGCGTCCTCCAAAAGCCCCGAGATCCGCTCTGAATCGTGAACGTTCATCTGACACCCGTAGGTGCGGACTTCGTAGGTAAGTGTCATAGCTTGGAGATTTTACCCCGAAGGCATTACCTCTGACAGGGTCCTGCGAATGATCTCCGAGTCGAATCCTCGGCGGGCGAGAAAACCTTGCAACCGTCGATACCGAACTTCACGGTCGTAGCTAGCCAGTGCATTCATGCGCTTTTGCGCCAAATTTAGGGCAAGTTCAGCCTCCGCTTCTCGATCCAGGCCCTCGAGAGCCTCGGCGGCCAAATCATCCGCCACTCCCCGCTGCTTGAGCTCTCGCCGAATTGTGGCTCTGGATTTCCCGCCACAGGCAATCCGACTCGCTACGAACGCCCGGGCGAACGCCCCATCATCGATTAGTTGGGCATCAGTGAAGCGGAGTATGACCGAATCCGCCACCTCCTGCGGTATCTCACGTTTAGCCAGAACTTGGCGGAGTTGGTGCTCGGTCTTCATAGAACGAGAAAGCTGATGCAGCAAAACATTCTTTGCTCGCTGCACCAGCTTTTCGTCGGACATGCTATTTATTCGTTTGCGGCCTTGGCGGCAGGCGCTTCGACAGGTAGATCTGCGACTGCGCGTGGCACGCCAATGCCGAGTTTAACCTTGATCTTTTGTTCGATACTGTTTGCCACCTCAGGGTTTTCCTTTAGGTAGTTACGCGAATTCTCTTTACCCTGCCCGAGTTGATCACCATCGAAGGTGTACCACGCGCCAGATTTCTTGACGATATCGTGCTCCACACCAAAGTCGATCAGGCTACCCTCGCGAGAAATACCCTCGCCGAACATGATGTCAAACTCTGCCTGCTTAAACGGGGCGGCCAACTTGTTCTTCACGACCTTAACTCGGGCGCGGTTTCCCACCGCATCCTGACCGTCCTTCAGGGTCTCAATTCGACGAATGTCTAGACGAACCGATGCGTAGAACTTCAAGGCCTTACCACCAGAGGTGGTCTCTGGCGAGCCAAAGAAGACACCGACCTTCTCGCGAAGCTGGTTGATAAAGATTGCAGTGGTCTTGGTGTTGCTGAGCGCACCGGTGAGTTTGCGAAGCGCTTGGGACATCAGCCTCGCCTGCAAGCCAACGTGGGCATCTCCCATTTCGCCCTCGATCTCTGCCCTGGGGACCAGAGCTGCGACCGAGTCAATAACGATGATGTCGATGGATCCTGAACGAATCAGCATGTCGGTAATCTCAAGCGCCTGCTCACCGGTATCCGGCTGAGAGACCAGCAGAGCATCGACATCGACGCCAAGCTTCTTGGCGTACTCGGGGTCAAGTGCGTGCTCGGCATCAATAAACGCCGCAATGCCACCGTTACGTTGGGCGTTGGCAATAGCGTGCAGAGCCACAGTGGTCTTTCCCGATGACTCTGGGCCATAAATTTCTACGATTCGGCCCTTCGGAAGGCCACCAATACCTAGGGCTACGTCGAGTGCGATAGAGCCGGTAGGAATAGATTCAATTGGTGCCCGCTCCTCGGTACCCAGCCTCATGACCGAGCCTTTGCCGAATTGGCGATCAATCTGCGCTAGAGCGGTCTCTAGTGCCTTTTCTCTGTCTGAAGCACTTGGCATTCTGTCCTCTTCTCGCTGGATGGAGCATTTGCAAAGAACCTAACCTTTGCCTCCGACATTTAGCTCTCGGGAACCCTTCACTGTGGAGAACCTTGAAACTTTTTGTCTTGTGGAAAGACTAATGCCATTCGAACAAAATTTCGAATGGCATTATTCGGCGTGTCTTTTTGGCTTGTTTTTACCAAGCCAACGTTCTTTGGGAACCCCTTGGTTTTTACAGATGGCAAGCCACACCAGGCGTGGTTCCTCACCTGCCTCGAGCAGTTGCAGCGGAGTTAGATCAGCAAACTCTGTGAGCCTAGTGTCTCGAAGCAGCACATTAGATAGTCCCTCACCGAACTCGTCCCGGAGAAGGTTGTGGAATTGACTTAGCTTCACTACCTAGAGATCAGTGATGCCTCAGCAACAAATGCGTCTGGCACTGTGTCAGGGATGTAGGTGTCATCGAGGTAAATGCCCTCAATTGCGGCAACTCGGTCAGAAACCTCACGCATTACAACTGACAGCGGAACTTCCAACGCGTCGGCAACCGAGGCCAAGATTTCAGAGGAAACCTCTTTTTGACCGCGCTCCACCTCGGATAGGTACCCCAGGGCCACGGAAGCACGAGCCGCCACCTGACGGAGTGTCTGTCCACGACGAAGTCGGTGAGTTCTCAGAACGTCACCGATTTCTTGTCTAACTAGTACCAAGGTTCCTCCAAGCCAATAACCTATCGGTTTACAACAGAAAACCTAAATTGCGCTTCTGAATGTTTCCTGAAGCTAAACCTCAGATTTGCTCCAACTCTTCCCGCAACAGCCCAAGCGCGGCCTCTGTCGCCGCAGCTGTGATGTCATTTCTACTTCCGCTGAAGTGATATTCACGGCAAAGAGTGCCGCGGCGAGAAGTGATGGAAATCAAGACTAGGCCGACAGCCTTCGCCCCAACCGGTTCCGGCCCCGCAACACCGGTAGTCGCAACGGAAACAACGTCAGCTATGTCAATCTCGTTGGCCTCGGCAAACCGCACTCTGGAGTTCTGACTCATGGCTCTAGCCACCGACTGGCTAACCGCGGTATCCCGACCGATCATGGTTTTGGGGATGTCGAGCATTGCAGATTTGCTGGCATCTGAGTAGACCACAAATGAACCTAAAAACACCCTTGATGCCCCCGGCGTCTTGGCTATCTCAGTTGCGACCCGACCGGAGGTTAGCGACTCGGCTGAGCAGAGATAGAGACCCTTGATGTGGGCTAGCTCGATGAGGTTCATTTTCGTGGACGGAGGTAGCTGATTCCGGTGTACCAGGTGATAACCACAGTGAATACCAAGACAAGGTAGACAAAGGTTTGGTACCAGCCGCCCAAGAAGTCAAAGGGGGCAATCGCAAGCGAGATTGCAATGATCTGCAGCACCGTTTTGAACTTTCCTCCGGAGGAGGCCGCAATCACCTTCCGCTTGGCGACCACCAGGCGATACACCGTGATGCCTAGCTCGCGAAGCAGGATTGCGATTGTGATCCACCACTGAACTTGCCCGATGATGGACAGGGCAATCAGAGACCCCGATAGCAAAGCCTTATCAGCTATCGGGTCGAGGAGTTTTCCAAGGTTGGTGACCAGGTTTCGTTTTCTAGCGATAGCACCGTCGATACCGTCGGTAGAGGCTGCCAGCACCAACAACACTAGGGCGATGACTCGGCCTAAATCACTCTCCCAAAACCCGAGGATCAGCCACAGGACAACCGGCACCAGAGCGATTCTGGCGGTGGTTATTAGATTCGGGGTTTGGCGGTAAAGAAAGGAATTAGAACTCATCTTTCCTACCGGTCAACTCCCATGCATCTTCCTCGGCCATTTCTTCTGCAGAATCGCCCAAGAAGGCGGCTGAGGTCTGTCCCGAAAGCTTAGCCAAGAAACCTGCTAGGTCCTCGGGCTTTAGTAACACGTCTCTGGCCTTAGAACCCTCAGATGGGCCCACCACTCCCCTGGACTCTAAAAGATCCATCAATCTTCCGGCCTTTGCAAAGCCAACACGAAGCTTGCGCTGCAGCATGGAAGTTGAACCAAACTGGGAATTGACGATGAGCTCGGCCGCGGCCATGAGAAGCTCCAGGTCGTCGCCAATGTCCGAGTCAATCACCTTGGACTGAGGAGCTGCTGCGACGTCTTCGCGATACTCCGGCTCCATCTGCTGCTTCACATGCTCCACAACCCTGTGAAGCTCATCCTCAGACACCCATGCGCCCTGGACTCGGAATGGCTTGTTGGAACCCATCGGAGAGAATAGGGCGTCTCCCTGCCCAACGAGCTTTTCGGCACCTGGCTGATCGAGGATCACACGGGAGTCGGTGACAGATGAGACCGAGAATGCCAGCCTGGAGGGAACGTTAGCCTTGATCAAACCAGTAACGACGTCAACCGATGGACGCTGAGTTGCCAGCACGAGGTGGATTCCAGAGGCTCTCGCAAGCTGAGTAATTCGCACGATCGAATCCTCAACATCACGCGGTGCCACAATCATCAAGTCTGCCAACTCGTCAACAACGACCAACAGGTATGGATAGGGCTGCAAATCCCGTTTGGACCCTTCGGGAACCTTGACCTGACCCGAAACCACCGCACGATTGAAGTCATCGATGTGCTTGAATCCGAATGAGGCTAGATCGTCGTAGCGCGAGTCCATCTCCTTAACGACCCACTGAAGCGCTTCGGCTGCCTTTTTAGCGTTGGTGATGATCGGGGTAACTAGGTGCGGAACCCCCTGGTAGGCCGCGAGTTCTACTCGCTTGGGATCAATCAAAACCATCCGAACCTCAGCCGGCTTTGCCCGCATCAGGATTGAAGTGATCATGGAGTTCACAAACGAGGACTTTCCCGCACCGGTAGCACCAGCGACCAAAAGGTGTGGCATTTTGGCAAGGTTGGCAACCAAATAGCCACCCTCTACATCCTTACCGACACCAATCGTGAGCGGGTGTGTAGACGCCGCCGCATTCTTACTTCTGAGAACATCTCCCAGGGAAACGGTCTCGCGGTCTGTGTTTGGAATCTCGATACCAATAAGGCTTTTGCCAGGAATCGGGGCAAGAATTCGAACCTCGTTCGAGGCAACGGCGTAGGAGATGTTATTGCTCAAGCGCGTTACTGCCTCAACCTTTACACCCGGTGCCAGTTCAACTTCGTAACGAGTGACGGTTGGACCCCGGAGGAACCCCGATACTCGAGCCTGAACGTCAAACTCTTTGAAGACATCGTCGATCGCTGCCACGATTTGATCGTTTACAGCTGTCTTAGCCTTCGGCGGAGTGCCGGCTGCAAGTAAACCAAGGGCTGGAAGTACATAAGGGCGCTGAGCCCTTGGCCTGGGTGCCACTGGTTCCTCCGAGACGACATCAATCGGTTCGGTAATGCCTTCGTCTTGGGTCATGAACTCCAGCGAGTCCACGGGATCCTCAATCGAAACTTCTGCTAGCTCTTCGGTGACAAACTCATCGATGTCCTGAACTACCGGGGTCTCGAATGCGGGTTTGTCTGATTTAGAGGCGCTCCACCAGGTCGACTTCTTGCCATCGAAGGCGTCCGTGGTTGCAGTTTCCGACTTGGAACCAAACAAGAAGCTCCGCAATTGCTGGAGTTTGGGCTTGATCTGACTCGGAGCGGTTCCAGTCATAATCAATACCGCTGCAATGGCAACCAAGGTCAGAACTGGCACAGCACCAAAAATGGTGAGTACCGAGATCAGTGGTTCACCTAGCACCCAGCCAAACAATCCACCCGCTTCGGCAAGCCCCATCGCACCATCGCGATTGGGCGCGGGGCGACCGGAGAAAATGTGGAAGAAGCCTGAGACTACTGACAGGAAAAGCCAGAAGCCAACGGCAAACCTGGAGCTGTCTCGAACCGAAGCTGGGTGCCTAAAGAGATAAAAGGAGTACACAAAGAAAATCGCCGGCAGCGAGAACGCCACTAGGCCAAATAGCAAACCGAAGCTGTAGGCATGCAACACCTTTGCCCACGGTTCATTGATCAAGAACCAAGCGAACAGCGCCCCAAAGACCGACAGTAGAAAGACGAAAAACGGAGCACCGTCACGCCTATCTTCTGGAGCGAGCTTCTCGGTGCTGAAGGCACGAATCAGACCGCCCAAGCCGTGAGCGAGCAACATGTAGAAGCGCCCGAGGTTCAGCCAAAAGTTGCCCTCTTTTTTTGCACTGACCGGAGCAGGCTTTGTGACACGGCGCTGCTGCGGCTTTCGTGACGGAGGGGGCTTGCGTTGAACCATGTGAAAAAGGTAGCAATCATGCGGCCAAAAACCGCGCAGGCACTACCTGTTTGAGTGAACCACCACGGGGATAATCATCGGTTTGCGACGATGCGCTTTGGCGACCCAAGTGCCGATTGTTCGCCGTATAACCTGTTGGAGCTGGTAAGTGTCTCTAACCCCATCGTTTGCAGCCTCGGCCAGCGCTTTCTCGATTGCTGGTCGAACGTCATCAAAGACATGATCATCCTCAGCGTAAGCACGAGCTCTAATCTCTGGGCCCTCGATGACCTTTCCGGTTGCCGGGTCCACAACCGCGAATATGGTTATGAAGCCCTCTGCTGCCAGGATTCTTCGGTCACGTAAATCGTCCTCAGTGATTTTTCCCACCGTCTTACCGTCGACATAGAGCATGTTGCACTCGACTTGACCCACAACCTCGGCGACGCCATCTCGAAGATCAACTACCGCCCCATCCTCCACGACAAGAACTCGCTCAGGAGCGACTCCGGTCTGAATCGCAAGGTTTGCGTTTGCCACCAAATGCCTTGCCTCACCGTGAATTGGCATCACATTCTTGGGTTTGAGAATGTTGTAGCAGTAAAGCAACTCACCAGCTGCTGAGTGCCCTGACACGTGAACCTTGGCGTTGCCCTTGTGAACCACATTGGCACCGAGCTTGGTAAGCCCATCTATCACCCTATAGACCGCGTTCTCATTGCCCGGAATGAGGGAGCTGGCAAGCAGTACGGTATCTCCGACCCCGATGGAGACCTGGTGATCTTGGTTTGCGATCCGAGAAAGCACCGCCATCGGCTCCCCCTGAGATCCGGTGGACATCAGCACGATCTGGTGATCTGCAAGGTTCTCCACCTCTTTCAGGTCAACAATTGCCGCATCAGGCACATTCAAAAACCCAAGCTCGCTAGCGATCGCCATGTTTCGAACCATTGATCTTCCAACAAAGGCGACACGTCTGCCATTGGCAACTGCCGCGTCAATTACCTGCTGCACGCGGTGCACATGTGAGGAGAACGAGGCCACCACGACCTTGCCCGGTGTCTTCGCAATCACGGACTCAATAACAGGTCCGATCTCGCGCTCGAGTGGAGTGAAGCCTGGAACATCGGCATTGGTTGAATCGACCATAAAGAGATCGAGTCCAGCTTCGCCAATTCTGGAGAAGGCGCGCAGGTCGGTAACTCTGCCATCGAGTGGGAGCTGATCCATCTTGAAATCACCGGTATTCAAAACCGTGCCACCGGAGGTTCGAATCACAACAGCTAGCGCGTCAGGAATCGAGTGATTAACCGCCACAAACTCCAGCTCGAACGGGCCAAGTTTCTCGACCTGACCCTCCTTGACTGTCATCGAATACGGAGTGATCCGATGCTCCTTCAGCTTCGCCTCGACAAGGGCGAGGGTCAGAGTGGATCCGATCAGAGGAATGTCGGACCGCATTGAGAGAAGGTAGGGCACGCCACCGATGTGGTCCTCGTGGCCGTGCGTGAGCACGCATCCAATGACCCGGTCCAACTTGCCCTCAAGGTAGCTCAGATCCGGCAGGATCAGATCCACTCCCGGCTGAGTCTCCTCTGGAAACAGGACACCGCAGTCAACGATCAAGATCTGAGAGTCGATCTCCAACACAGTCATGTTTCGACCGATTTCACCTAGACCGCCAAGCGGAATAATGCGGAGCGTGCCCGGCTCTAGTGCTCTGGGTTCGATCACTATCGAGTGGTCCCTGCGACCTTTGGCAATGCTCCACCAGCTGCTGCGTTGCGGTCAGGTCGGAAGTTACCAAAACTCAAGCCTGGGACACTAACGACCTGGTCAATCCCACTCTCGATGGCAGCTGCCTCGTGATCCTCTGGTCCGACCAAGGGAAGGCGCACTCGAGGAGAGTTAATCAGCCCTAGCCCGTGAAGCACGTATTTTGCTGCCACCGTGCCTGGGACATGGGTCATAATTGCGCGCTGCAGCGGCTCCAGGGCGTTGTGCACCTTGAGTGCGGCATGGAAATCATTGGCATTGGTGGCGTTGATCATCTCGCGGTAGGCGTGCGGAGCGATATTGGCCGTCACCCCGATCAATCCTGTCGCCCCTAGTGCGACGTGAGCGAGGACGTTTGAATCGTCGCCCGAGAAATACATCAAGCCAGTTTCCAGCATCAGTCTTGAAGCCTGCGCTAGATCACCCTTTGCATCCTTGATGGCAACCACGTTCGGGTGCTTTGCAGCACGGTGGAAGGTGTCATACGAAATCGCAACACCGGTTCGACCAGGAATGTCGTAGAGAATCACAGGCAGATCGGTAGCGTCTGCGATAAGTCTGAAGTGGGTGAGGATTCCTGCCTGGGTTGGCTTGTTGTAGTAAGGAGTGACAATCATCACGCCATCGGCACCAGCCTTCTCGCTGGCCTTGTAAAGCTGAATTGCATGTGCGGTCTCATTAGATCCACCGCCGGTGATGATCTTGGCCCTTCCCCCGGACACCGACTTTCCTACCTCAACCAGCTTGATTTTTTCAGCATCAGTAAGGGTTGAGGTCTCTCCGGTTGTGCCTGTTACGACCACACCATCTGCACCATTTGAGATGACATAGTCAATGTGCTTCTCGGTTGCGCCCCAGTCGACCTCACCATCGGCAGTCATGGGCGTCACCAAGGCAACCAGTACCTGGCCAAAAATGTCTTTCTGATGCATTCGTTCAGCCTACCTAACTGCAGTTGGAACATGAAACTACTAATCTGAAGCAATGCGCCAGCGACGGCTCTGGATCGAGCCCTTTAAACCTCGCTCGCTTGGTGCTAACCTCCTGGCCGGCCTAACAGTTGCGATCGTTGCCCTCCCACTTGCTCTAGGGTTTGGTATCGCTTCTGGATTGGGAGCCTCTGCCGGCTTGATTAGTGCGGTTATTGCGGGAGTTTTTGCTGCTGCATTTGGCGGTAGCAGGTTTCAAGTCTCAGGTCCAACGGGGGCTATGACGGCTGTTCTGATTCCGATAGTCCATCAATTTGGCGTGAGTGCCACCTTGGCCGTGGGCTTTCTTGCAGGTCTGTTTTTGGTTCTTGCATCACTAGCGAAACTTGGAAAATACATTCACCATCTGCCTGATTCGCTGGTCGAAGGATTGACGGCGGGAATTGCGATCGTGATTGCAATGCAGCAAGTGGCATTTGTGTTAGGTGTGCCCGTCGTCTCGGAGGAGAGAGTCTGGCTCTCTGCCTGGACCGAATTGGGACTGTGGTTTGAGTCACCGACTCTCACGCCATTGTCCATGGGTTTGTCGGTCTTAGTTATCAACGTTCTTGGAGCGAAGTTTTTTCCGCGATTACCGCTTGCACTCGCAAGTGTTGTACTGGCGACGCTGGTGAGCAGCTCACTCGGCCTAAAGCTCGAACTAATTGGTGAATTGCCTCAGTTTGAATTGCTGCCATCGCTCGAGTTTCTAATCGACCAACCACTTCTTCTTCTAGTAGCTCCAGCATTCTCGGTCGCGTTGCTTGCAGGGCTGGAGTCGCTTCTTAGTGCAAAAATCGCAGACCGAATGAAAGCCGATGGCAGTGAGCATCTTTCCGAAAGGGAGCTCTTTGGGCAGGGCATTGCGAATCTAGTAACGCCGCTGTTCGGCGGCGTCCCCGCCACTGCTGCGCTGGCTCGAACCGCGGTTAATGTTCGATCTGGAGCCACCAACCCAAGCGCTGCAATATTCCACTCACTTTTTCTTGCAGGCTTCGTGCTACTTGGATCTCAATGGGTTGGACTCATCCCCTTGGCAGCTCTTGGTGGGGTGCTGATCGCAACCGCGTGGCGCATGATTCACGTGAGCATGCTGAGGGAACTATTTCAAAGGTCAAGAGTCGATGCTGGAATCCTGACTGTAACCATTCTCACTGCAGTCGCAGTCGACTTGATTGCGGCGGTACTGGTTGGAATCGCACTCACTTTGGTGATGCGAAAAAGAAGCTAAACCTAAGGTGCTACGCGACCGTTCTCATTGAACGCCTCGTAGCTAAGCGGCATCAACTCAGCCCAGTAGGCTTCCATCTTCTCCGCTACCATCTCGATCTCGCGCTGCGGGAAGGATGGGAAGTGAGTGCCCTCACGCTTGGTGCGAAGACTCAGGAAGTTCATCAGGGATCTGGCGTTCATGGTCACGTACATGCTGGAGTAAATGTTCAGCGGCAGCACGATTCGAGCAACCTCGCGAGCCACACCGGCTTCAAGCATGCGCTGATACGCCTCATATGCTGCGCGAACCACGGTCTGAGTCTCCTGGGTTACCAAAGCGGACTGCTCAGCCGAGCCATCCTCAAACTCGTAGTGACCAGGCTTACCAACCTGGATTAGCTTGCGGTCTGGACCAGGCACATAAAACACCGGACGAAGTTCACGGTAACGGCCCGATTCCTCGTTGTAGCTAGCGATTCGGTGACGCATGAACTCGCGGAATACAAAGATTGGCGCCTGAACATAAAAGGTCATCGAGTTGTGCTCGAACGGAGAACCGTGGCGATCGCGCATCAGGTAATTGATCAAGCCCTTATCGCGCTTTTGAACCTCGGCGTCAGTAGCCTTAGCGCCCTCCAGGGTCTGCTCGCCCTGGGTAGAAACTCGGGCCGCAAACAGCACATCGGCATCTGCGGCGCTTGATCTAATTAGTTCAACGGTTACGTCTGAGCGGAATTCGATTTCGGTCACGCCCAAAGCCTAGGGTTTATTGCGCCGTAAAAAAGCGCAACACTCCGTTTTACCTGGCTCTAATCGCTTAGCCTTGCTGGGTGGAAATCACCCCCGGGACACTCTCCGTAATCGCGCTCATCGCGGTCGCAGGTCTCGCAGGCGTGCTATTCAAGGTGCTCTCCGGTAGAGGCAGAGAGATTTCTGGTTCAAAAACCATCGACCTGGCCAAACTCAAGGCATTGAAGGCGGGGGTTTTGGTCAAAGAATTCGGCAAAAAAGCAACGCTGTTGCAGTTCTCCACACAGTACTGCTCTATCTGTCCATCGGTTTCTCGACTGCTCTCTCAAATGGAGTATCGCAACGGCGGCCTTCTGCACCTGGAGGTTGATATCACCGACAGGCTTGACCTGGCCGCGCATTTCCAAATCAGTCAAACCCCGACGGTGTTTATCCTCGACCCTGGTGGGAAGATTAAGTTTCGAGTTTCCGGAGCACCTAAACCCGGAGTGATTCAGCAAGAATTAGAGAAACTAGGAGCAATATGACCGAGCTAAAGAGAATCGATCCACGTGGACCAAGATTTGGGGCTGGAATTACCGCGGTCCTTTCTTTGATTGCGTTCAGCCAATCCCTGGAGATCTGGCTCTACGGTGCCCCGTGGATTGCTCTGCTGTTTGTGCTTTTTGCCTGGAGTGTTTTCTCTCCCAAAAACCACCCATATGCTCTGATCTTCAATAAGTTTGTAAAGCCTCGCCTTGGAGCACCCAAAGAGCTTGAGGATCCGAGACCACCGCAGTTTGCCCAAAAGGTTGGCTTTGGGTTTTCGATCTTGGGGGTGGTCGGCATCCTGTTCTGGCCCGTGCTCATTCCTGTCAGCGCGGCATTTATCTTTATTGCTTCGTTCCTCAACGCCTTCTTCGGACTATGTCTTGGATGCCAGATGTATTTGGGGCTCAGAAGACTGGGTGTTATTCGCTCTTAGCAATTGCGGTTCGCATAGCTGAGCGTGCCCGCTTGCGGTCACCGCTTGCGTCATACGCCTCGGCCAAAAGTAACCAGTGTTGCCAACTGTCATCAAATTCAGCCTTGACTTTCTCAAACGCCAGGGCTGCCGATTCCCTAGTGGCACGACCGGATGGCCTCAACTCAAGATCAAGCTCATATAGACCCTGATCCATCGCTCGTTTCACGAGCTGCTCTGACTGAAAGCCGAACTTCAGTTCCCGCCAGAGCGCCCAGAGCGCAACAGCCGGAAAAAGCAGCATGCCGGCACCCATTAGCTTGGGTACTAGGGCTGACTCCTGCAGTAGGGCAATGGCACGACCAGCCATGAGTCCGAGGTAAATCAGGGTAAGCAGGGTCATCACACCGACCCAGATTTTGGTTCTCAACTAGAGCCCCACGACCTTGTCTAACCCGACGTGCAATCCAGTGTTTTTCAGGGCAAATTCGATGCTGAGCAGAATGCCCTTCGCATAAGCGCGGTGCGAGATGACCTCATGACTCAGAGTGGTCAGTTCGCTGTCAGAGCCAAAGTGCACATCCTGCTTCGCTGAGACCCCCTGGAGTCGCAACGAGTGAATTGGTACACCGGCAACCACCTCACCGCGGGCACTCTGCTCCACACCTGGAATCAATGGCTGCGGCATCCCCTTGCGCGCACTCGAGATTAGTTCGGCAGTGCGAACCGCAGTCCCCGAGGGCGAATCAACCTTGCCAGCGTGGTGAGCTTCCACGATTTCGATGGAATCGAAGTACTTGGCCGCAATCGAGCTGAAATGCTGAATCAACATCGAACCAACCGAAAAGTTTGGAATCACGATTGCCGCTGAGCTGGGGTGATTATGCAGCTTGGACTCAAGTTGCTGCAATTTCGATTCAGACCAACCGCTGGTGCCAACCACGATTTTCATATCGTGCTCGATCGCATACTCCACCAGTCTCGGACTCGCATCTGGGAGTGTGAAGTCAAGCACCACATCTGCGCCGAGCATCTGCTCCAGCTTTGCGTTGGAGTTCAATGCAGCGTGAAGTTTGAGATTGGCATCCTGATCAATGAGCTCTTGAGCGAGCTTGCCCATCCTGCCGGTTCCCAAAACTGCGACTGCGATCATGGCAAAACCCTATCAACCAACTAGGCAAGACCCTTGAGGGATTTACCAACCGCCACCAAGGTTGGGTCGGATTCGAAGACTCGATTTGCGACAGCGATGATGCCATCGAGCGTGACAGCTCGGAATCGATCCATAACCTCGGAAATCGAAAGATACTCGCCGGTGCCAATTTCAGCTGCCAGCAATCTGTTCATGCGCGCAAGCGGAGACTCAAATCTGAGTGCAAGCCCACCGGAGATATTTCCAAGGGCTAGCTCAAGCTCCGCCTGGGAGATGCCAGCACTCTTGACCTTTGCAATCTCATTGGCCATCAGGTCGACAACCAGCGCGGCATTCTCTTCATTGGTACCGGCATAGACGCCAAAATACCCGGCATCGGAATACCCCTGCTGATAGCAGTAGGTCGAGTAGGCCAAACCGCGCTCCTCGCGAATCTCCTGGTACAGCCTGGAGGACATACCTCCACCAAGAACTGTGCTTAGGATCCCAAGCGCGAAGCGATCCGGATCAGACGCAGTGAGTGACTGATAGCCCAGCAGGACGTTGGCTTGAGCGACGTCCTTTTTGATTATGCGCTTAGACTCTGGCTGATCAAGCGGACTTGGGCCCTGCGCACGACGCTCAGTAACCCTGCCTGCTGAATGCCAGCCAATTCTTGTCAGCTCAGCCTCAACCAACTCCACCACGCGCTCATGGGATACCCCTCCGGCTACGGTAATCACAAGGTTCTGAGGCATGTAGTGAGTCTTGTAGTAGGCAAAAACAGATTCGCGGTCAACCGCATTGATTGTCTCGACGGTGCCGCCAATTGGGCGGCCTAAGTCGTGGTTTGGCAAGAGTGCTTCAGCAAGATTCTCGTGAGCAACGTCCTCGGGATCATCCTCGTTCATCGCCAATTCTTCGAGAATCACTGTTCGCTCCACGTCGAAGTCATGGGTGTCGATGCGGGCACTCGAAAACATGTCAAGCAGCAGATCTAAAGCAAGAGGGAGCGCGGCGTTCTCAACTCGTGCGTAATAACTGGTGTATTCCTTTGCGGTTGCCGCGTTAGATGATCCACCGACTGAGTCAAAGGCAATTGAGATATCTCGCGCGCTTCGACGATCGGTGCCCTTGAAAAGTAGGTGCTCTAGAAAATGCGTTGACCCGAAGTGACCCCCGGTCTCATCGCGGGAACCAACCGCCACCGAGGCAGCTACCGCGACCGATGGGGCTCCGAGCATTTCCTCGGTCAGAATGCGAACACCGCTGGGCAGCACGGTCTTTCGGACACGTGCCGCCTCAGCGGTGAACTCGATTGAATCTCTAAGCGGTAGAAGCAAGATCTACTACTCGGCAGCTTCCTCGACCACTGGGCTCAGCGATAGCTTGCCGCGGTCGTCGATCTTGGTGATCTCAACCTGAAGCTTCTGACCAACCTCGAGGACATCCTCGACGTTCTCAACGCGCTTGCCGCCGGAAATCTTCTTCAGCTCGGAAACGTGAAGCAAACCATCCTTACCAGGCATCAGCGATACGAAAGCGCCGAATGTGGCTAGCTTCACAACGGTACCGAGGAAGCGCTCTCCAACCTCTGGAACGTGTGGGTTGGCGATCGCGTTGATAGCAGCCTTGGCAGCCTCAGCGGAAGGTCCATTGGTAGCGCCGATGTAAACGGTGCCGTCGTCCTCGATCGAGATCTCAGCTCCGGTGTCTTCCTGGATTTGGTTGATCATCTTGCCCTTTGGACCAATGACCTCACCAATCTTGTCGACAGGGATCTTTACCGCGATAACACGAGGTGCGTATGGCGATAGCTCGTCTGGCTCGTCGATTGCCTCCACCATGACATCCAAGATGTAGGTACGGGCATCCTTGGCCTGCTTCAGCGCCTTAGCCAAAACCGAGGCTGGGATGCCATCGAGCTTGGTGTCTAGCTGGATGGCTGTAACGAAGTTGCGAGTTCCAGCGACCTTGAAGTCCATGTCTCCGAGTGCATCCTCGGCACCGAGGATATCGGTGAGAGCTGCGTACTCGGTCTTACCGTCAACGGTGTCAGAAATCAGACCCATCGCGATACCGGCAACTGGTGCACGCAGTGGCACACCGGCATTCAGTAGCGAAAGAGTTGAGGCACAAACCGAACCCATGGAGGTCGAGCCGTTTGAGCCAAGCGCTTCAGAAACCTGACGAATGGCGTATGGGAACTCCTCACGAGTTGGGAGCACTGGAACCAGGGCACGCTCAGCCAAAGCTCCGTGACCAATCTCGCGACGCTTTGGTGAACCAACACGTCCAACCTCACCGGTTGAGTAAGGAGGGAAGTTGTAGTGGTGCATGTAGCGCTTCGAGGTCTCAGGGCTCAGCGAGTCAATCTGCTGCTCCATCTTGAGCATGTTCAAGGTGGTAACACCCAGAATCTGAGTCTCTCCGCGCTGGAAGATAGCAGAGCCGTGGGTTCTGGGGATGACTGCAACCTCTGCGTCCAGAGCACGGATGTCAGTAAGGCCACGTCCGTCAATGCGGATGCCCTCCTTGAGAACACGAGTGCGCATGACCTTCTTGGTTACCGACTTGTAGGCGGCCGAGAACTGAAGCATCTGCTCCTCGGAAAGAGAAGCTGCAAGCTCCTCCTTGACCTTGGCTTTTAGCTCGTCATCGGCATCCTGACGCTGTTGCTTGTCAGCGATCTGGTAAACCTTGGCCAACTCAGCGCCCGCAGCCTTTTCAACAGCTGCGTAAACCTCATCGGTGTATGGCAAAAAGACTGGGTAGTCGGCAGTTGGCTTGGCAGCAACTTTCGCTAGCTCAACCTGAGCACGAACCAGCTCCTTGATAAAAGGCTTTGCAGCCTCAAGACCCTCAGCAACAACCTCCTCAGTTGGAGCGATTGCCACACCTGCGATTAGGTCCCAGCTGGTCTCAGTAGCCTCGGCCTCAACCATCATGATGGCGACGTCTTCCTTGCCACCTTCCTGAACCACGCGACCTGCAACAACCATGTCAAACACGGCACCAGCAAGCTGAGAGTGCTTAGGGAACGCGACCCACTGACCATCAATCAGCGCAACACGAACTCCGGCAACTGGACCAGAGAATGGCAGACCAGCCAGCTGGGTTGACATTGAAGCCGCGTTGATTGCGACCACGTCGTAGAGCTCATCTGGCTCGATAGACATAACGGTAACGACAACCTGAATCTCATTGCGAAGGCCGTCAACGAATGAAGGGCGAAGTGGGCGGTCGATCAAACGAGCAGCCAGGATGGCCTCGGTGGTTGGGCGACCCTCACGACGGAAGAATGAACCTGGGATCTTTCCAGCAGCGTAAGAACGCTCTTCAACGTCGATGGTTAGTGGGAAGAAGTCGAACTGATCCTTTGGCTGCTTTGATGCGGTAGTTGCAGAGAACAGCATGGTCTCTTCGTCGATGTAGACGGCAGCGGCACCATTTGCCTGCTGCGCTAGGCGGCCAGTCTCGAAGCGAACAACGCGCTTTCCGAACTTTCCGTTGTCGATGATTGCTTCTGTAGCTTTGATTTCTGGGCCTTCCATAGCCCCTCCTTATTTCCTCTTGCGCGCAAAAACGGCACGGCAATGCCGGTTCAGAGCTGGAGTTAGGGCGATTGCCCTGATGAGTGCTGGTCGTCAGTAAAAAACCCTGGGTTCTTTGCCCCAGAGACTTCCACCGAAGACCCGCCTCGCGAATACTCCTTCGCAGAGTCTAACAATCGAGCAACAAAAAACCTAGAAATGAAAAGACCCCGGTTTCCCGGGGTCTTTGTCAATTCAAAACTATCGACGCAGTCCTAGACGCTCAATTAGCGAGCGGTAGCGAGCGATGTCAACCTGCTGTAGGTAACCGAGTAGGCGACGACGCTGACCAACTAGAAGCAGCAGTCCACGACGTGAGTGGTGGTCGTGCTTGTGGTCCTTGAGGTGCTCGGTTAGGTCCGCAATGCGGCGGCTGAGGACAGCAATCTGAACCTCTGGGCTACCGGTGTCACCTGGCTTGGTGGCGTACTGGGCGATGATTTCTGACTTGACCTTTGGGTCCAATGCCATTTGCTGATCCTTTCAATCCGCTGCGCGGCGCAGGAAACCTTGTGTTTCTGCTCTCTTTATCCGCGGCCGTTTCACGGCAACCTGAGAAGTCTAGAGATAAATCTC
>JACCDI010381485.1_pt1 | contig 27484 bp, 22 predicted proteins | sample 7442791 | NCBI WGS metagenome assembly JACCDI01 (sample SAMN15323434, study PRJNA562643) | freshwater metagenome | isolation source: river surface water | place: USA:Blue River Watershed | collected 2017-08-15
ACGATACCAGTTGCCATTGCAATTTCCTGTCTTAGTTAACAAAGGCGGAACACCCGCCAGATAAGCGTCTCAACCAAGTAAGGAATTACAGAACACACTGCACCACTACTACTCGAATCTCAACGTGAGGCTCATTATACTTGAGAAGATATCTACATCCGGCCTTCCGGACAAAGAATTTGATCCAGATCGAATGCCTGACGGCAAGCAATAAACATGCGACACTGGCAACGAAACGCGCGATCGATGAACCAGCCCGCTAGCGTATAGTCCGTCCAAATAACCATTACCCTCCACAAAGAAGCATCTCAGTCATGAATTTTGATGTCGCCATTGTCGGCAGCGGCCTTGCCGGTCTGTCGGTTGCTCTCCATCTCGCCGACCGCCGCAAGGTGGTCGTCATCTCCAAACGCGCCTTGCGCGATGGCGCCAGCGACTGGGCACAGGGCGGCATTGCCGCCGTGCTGGACTCCGCCGATAGCCATGAACAGCATGTGACCGACACGCTCGTGGCCGGGGCCGGGCTATGCGATGAGACAGCGACCCGATTCATTGTCAGCCATGGCCGGGAGGCCATCGAATGGCTGATCGCCCAGGGTGTCCCCTTCACCCGCGACGAGCAGGCCGAGCTGGGATTTCACCTCACCCGCGAGGGCGGACACAGCCAGCGGCGCATCATTCATGCGGCCGACGCGACCGGCCATGCGGTGCAGGTCACGCTGGAGCAGAAAGTGCGCGAGCATCCGAACATTACCCTGCTTGAGCATCACTATGCGATCGACCTGATCACGTCGGACAAACTGGGGCTGGGCGACAGCGCCGCGCGCTGCCTCGGGCTCTACGTGCAGGATGTCCAGAACGGCACGGTGCTGACCATCTCGGCGCAGCAGACCGTACTGGCCACGGGCGGTGCGGGCAAGGTCTATTTGTATACGACCAATCCCGACACCGCGACCGGCGACGGCATTGCGATGGCATGGCGCGCCGGCTGCCGGGTGTCGAACATGGAATTCATCCAGTTTCATCCGACCTGTCTGTATCACCCGTATGCCAAGTCCTTCCTGATCACGGAAGCGGTGCGCGGCGAAGGCGGCGTGCTGAAACTGCCCGCCTCCGCTGGGGCTGCCGCCGGTCAGCGCTTCATGCCCGCGCATGACGCACGTGCTGAGCTGGCCCCCCGCGATGTGGTCGCGCGCGCGATCGACTTCGAAATGAAAAAACGCGGCCTCGATTATGTTGACCTGGATATCAGCCATCAGCCGCCGGAATTCCTGAAAGAACACTTCCCGACCATCTATGCACGCTGTCTTGAGCTGGGCATCGACATCACGCGGCAGCCAATACCCATCGTCCCGGCGACGCATTACACCTGCGGCGGCATCGTCACCGATCTGTCCGGGCGCACCGACCTGCAGGGCCTGTACGCCGTCGGCGAAACCGCGTGCACCGGCCTGCATGGCGCAAACCGGCTGGCCAGCAATTCGCTGCTGGAGTGCGTGGTGCTCGGCCGTGCAGCCGCGATGGATATTGAACGACAGACCGTGGCAAAGCACATCGCGCTGCCAGCGTGGGATGAAAGCCGCGTGACCGACGCCGATGAGGAAGTCGTGATCACGCAGAACTGGGACGAGCTGCGCCGCTTCATGTGGAATTTTGTGGGCATCGTGCGCACCACCAAGCGGCTGGAGCGCGCCCAGCACCGCATCGCGCTGCTGAAGGAAGAGATCGACGAGTACTACGCGAACTTCCGCATCACCCGCGATCTGCTGGAACTGCGCAATCTGGTCGAGGTGGCCTCGCTGATCGTCAGCAGCGCATTGTCACGCCGCGAGAGCCGAGGGCTGCACTACAGTCTGGATTTTCCCGATACCCTGCCCAAGGCGCTGCCAACAGTGCTGAATCCGCCACGACGGATACCCGACCCGAAAAAATAAAACATCAGGCTTGTACGCGCAGCGAGTAATCGATGGCGCGCACATCCTTGGTCAGGCTGCCAATCGAAATGCGATCGACGCCGGTCTCGGCGATCGCCCTGACCGTGTCGCGGTTCACGCCGCCCGAGGCTTCGAGCACCGCACGGCCTGCCGTGATTGCCACGGCCTCGCGCATCCGCTCGGTGCTGAAATTGTCCAGCAACACGGACTCGGCGCCGGCCTGCAGCGCCTGATGCAATTCATCGAGAGTTTCTACTTCAATCTGAATGCTCACGCCCGCGTCCAGCGCTTGCGCCGCCGACATCGCCGCAGCAATGCTGCCCGCGGCGGCGATATGGTTTTCCTTGATCAGGATGCCGTCGTACAGCGCGAGTCGCTGATTTTGGCCGCCACCGACACGCACCGCATATTTCTGCGCGAGCCTCAGGCCCGGCAAGGTCTTGCGGGTGTCGAGGATTGCCGCGCGGGTACCGGCGATCAGGCGAACATAGTCCCGTGTTGTCGTCGCCACGGCGGACAGCAGTTGCAGGAAATTCAGCGCGGCACGCTCGGCCGTCATCAGCGAACGCGCCGGGCCATGAATGCGGCAGACCTCGGCATCCGCGGTCATCAGTTCGCCCTCCGCGAAACGCCATTCAATCGTCAGGCGAGGATCGACTTGGGTCATCACGCCCTCGAACCAGGGAGCGCCGCACAGCACCGCTGGCTCGCGCACGATCACCGCGGCGGTCACTTCAGCGGTGGCGAGTATCAGCTGCGCCGTCCAGTCGCCGCTGCCGACATCTTCGGCCAGCGCGGCACTCAGGTTGGTCTCAAAGGCGAGCCTCAGCGCCGGATCGAAAGGCGCGAAAGGATTCCGCAAGGTGCTCATGCCGGACCGATGCCGGCGAACAGCTTCTCTTCGGCAGCCAGATCGGAGGAAGGACGCACATTGGCTTTTTTCGCGGCGGCGAAATCCAGCATGCGGTTAATGCAGGTGACCGCTTTTTCGCGCACCGCAGGCTCGACCTCGATCCGGTTGCGCCCACTCTCCAGCACATCGGCAAGATTCTGCAAACCATTCATGGCCATCCACGGACAATGGGCGCAACTCTTGCAGGTGGCGCTATTGCCCGCCGTCGGCGCTTCGATGAATACCTTACCCGGCGCCGCCATGCGCATCTTGTGCAGGATGCCATTGTCGGTCGCAACGATGAACTCTTTCGCGTCCAGCAAGGTTGCTGCGGCAATCAGCTGCGAGGTCGAGCCGACCACATCCGCCTGCGCAACGACCGATTCGGGAGACTCCGGATGCACCAGCACTTTCGCGCCGGGATGCTCTTTTTTCAGCAAATCGAGTTCGATGCCCTTGAACTCGTCATGCACGAGACAGGAGCCCTGCCAGAGCAGCATGTCGGCACCGGTCTGCTTCTGGATATAGCTGCCCAGATGACGGTCCGGCGCCCAGAGGATTTTCTTACCCTGCGCATGCAGATGCGCGACGATGTCCAGACCGATCGACGAGGTCACCATCCAGTCGGCGCGTGCCTTGACCGCAGCGCTGGTATTGGCATACACGACCACAGTGCGGTCGGGATGCGCGTCGCAGAAGGCAGAAAATTCATCGGCCGGGCAGCCGAGATCCAGCGAACAGGTCGCATCGAGGTCCGGCATCAGCACGGTTTTTTCGGGCGACAGGATCTTCGCGGTCTCGCCCATGAAGCGAACGCCGGCAACGACCAGGGTCTTCGCCGGATGATCACGGCCAAAGCGCGCCATCTCGAGCGAATCGGACACGCAGCCACCGGTTTCTTCGGCGAGATCCTGCAGATCGGCATCCACATAGTAATGCGCGACCAGCACGGCCTCTTTTTCTTTCAGCAGCCGCCGGATCTTGTCTTTCAGTTGTGATCGGCTCTCCGGTGTCAATGGGTCAGGCACGCGAGCCCACGCAGAGGCGACGCAGCTGGCGCCCTCGCCCGCAGGCCGCTCGAATTCAACAGTCTTGATTTCCATTCATGCTCTCCGCCGGTCAGGCCACTGCGTTACTGAATGCCCTGAGAAGCCAGATAGTCATCATAGCTTCCTTTGAAATCGATGATCTCGCCATTCCGGATCTCCAGTATCCGGGTGGCGAGCGAGGACACGAACTCGCGATCGTGCGAGACGAAGATGAGGGTGCCCGCGTATTTTTCCAGTGCGATATTCAGGGATTCGATGGATTCCATGTCCATGTGGTTCGTCGGCTCATCCATCAGCAGCACATTGTGACGGCCCAGCATGAGCTTGCCATACATCATGCGGCCCTTCTCGCCGCCCGACAGCACCTTGACCGACTTTTTCACTTCGTCGCCGGAGAACAGCAGACGGCCGAGGATGGAGCGTACTGCCTGATCATCGTCGCCTTCCTGAGTCCAGTAGCCCATCCAGTCGGTCAGGCTTTTATCTTGTGCAAATTCCTCGGTAGGATCCTGCGGCATGTAACCGACGCTGGCGTTCTCGGCCCATTTAACTGTGCCACTGTCGGCGGCCAGTCCACAGGTCTCGCCGCCCAGGCAGCGCAGCAGCGTGGTCTTGCCTGCGCCGTTCTCGCCGATGATCGCGATCTTCTCGCCCGCTTCGACCGCAATGCTGAAATTCTTGAACAATGTCCGGTCGTAGGCCTTGGACAAGCCCTGCGCCTCGACCGCCAGCCGGTGGAGCTTCTTTTCGCCTTCGAACCGGATGAAGGGATTCTGTCGCGACGAAGGCTTCACATCCTCGACCTTGATCTTGTCGATCTGTCGGGCGCGCGACGTCGCCTGACGGGCCTTGGATTTGTTGGCCGAGAAGCGGCGCACGAAATCCTGCAGCTCGGCGATCTTTTCCTTCGCCTTCGCATTTGCCGCCAGCTGCTGCGTGCGCGCCTGCGCGGATGCCAGCATGTAATCGTCGTAGTTGCCGGGATAGATCTTCAGCGTGCCGTAATCCATGTCAGCCATGTGCGTGCAGACCTGATTCAGGAAGTGACGGTCATGCGAAATGATGATCATCGTGGAGTCGCGCTCATTGAGCACATCTTCCAGCCAGCGAATGGTATTGATATCGAGGTTGTTGGTCGGCTCGTCCAGCAACAGGATATCGGGATTCGAAAACAGGGCCTGCGCGAGCAGCACGCGCAGCTTCCAGCCGGGTGCGATGGCGCTCATCAGCCCCTGATGCTGTTCGGTGGGAATGCCTACGCCCGAAAGTAATTCGCCGGCACGTGCCTCAGCGGTGTAGCCGTCGTACTCGGCGAACTTCGCCTCCAGATCAGCCGCCTTCATGTAATCGTCGTCGGTAGCCTCGGGGTTCGCATAGATGGCATCACGCTCGGCCATCGCGGCCCACATCTCGGTATGGCCCATCATCACCACATCCAGCACGCGCATCTCTTCATAAGCAAACTGATCCTGGCGCAGCTTGCCCAGACGCTCGTTGACATCGAGGCTGACATTGCCCGCACTGGGATCGAGATCGCCCCCCAGAATTTTCATGAACGTGGATTTGCCACAGCCGTTGGCCCCGATCAGGCCGTAGCGATTGCCGTCGCCGAATTTGACCGAGATGTTTTCAAACAGCGGCCTGGCGCCGAACTGCATGGTGATATTTGCGGTGGAAAGCAAGGAATGACCTAAAAAGACGAGAGTGGAGAAACCGGGTTGTCAGCGGCGACAGGCCGCGAAAACAGGCAGCGGCCACCGGGGAACACAACCAAAGGGAAAGACCGAGATTTTATCATCCGCCGCCGGCTACGACCGCCGGGTACGCCGAAAGCGTACTTCTGGCGGGATACCGGGCGGGATGCCGGGCGGGATGCCTAGCGGGAAATGGACAGCGTGAAGCCCGCGCCATCCGACACCAGCCGGCAATGGCCGCCGACCGGCAGACTCAGCTTGTCACGGACATGTCCGAATGGCAGCCCGGTCAGCACTGGCACCCCGAGCCGGGCCCGCAGGTAGTCGACCATCGCGCCAACATCGTAGCCATTGTCATAATCGGTCAGCCGGTAACCGGAAAAATCGCCGAGCAGGATCGCGCGCTGCCGGCTCAGCACACCGGCATGCATCAGCTGCAGCAGCATGCGCTCGATCCGATATGGATGCTCGTTGATATCCTCAACGAACAAAATGCCACCGTCGACCTCTGGCATCCAGCGTGTGCCTGCCCCATGGGACAGCATGGCCAGATTCCCGCCCCACAGCGTGCCCTCCACCGTCAATTGCGGATTACCAGTCATCTCGACCCGCACGTTGAATGAAGGCTCCGACACCGCCTGCCAGAAATGCGCATGCGTAAATTCGCTGATGTCATCCCGCGAGAAATCATCGCAGATCATCGGACCGGCGAGGCTGCTCGCTCCCTGAGACAGCAAGCCCATCTGCAGCAGGGTGAAATCACTGTGACCGACGAACAGCTTGCCGCTGTTTGCGAGCAATGAAAAATCGATGTCAGGCAGCAGGCGGGACAGGCCATAGCCGCCGCGCAGCGCGATCACGATCTCGGCATCGGGATGCTCAGCGGCCGCATGCAGCTGCGCGATGCGCTCGGCGTCGCTGGCGGCAAAACGCTGGTATCGCGAAGCGCCCGCGGACAAATCATGCACCGTGTGGCCCTGCTCGCGCAGGCGCTGCAGGCCGCGCTGGTACGCGGACTCGTCGACGGCGTAACCGCTCGGGGCAACAATCGCTATCTGGCGTGGCACTCGCTTCATCGTCGCTTCGCGGTCCTGTTCATGAGGCTGGTCGCGCCTGCTGCCGGCGCTCTGCAAAGAAGGCAGACAGCATTGTGCCGCATTCTTCCGCCAGCACCCCGCCCTGCAACTCGGTATGGTGGTTCAGCCGGGGCTCGGCGAACAGGTTCAGCACCGAGCCGCAGGCACCTGTCTTGGGGTCGCTGGCGCCGTAGACCACCCGCGCCAGTCGCGCATGCAGGATAGCGCCGGCGCACATCGCGCACGGCTCCAGCGTCACATACAGCGTGCAACCGGGGAGCCGGTAATTGCCCAGTTTGTGCGCAGCGGCACGAAGCGCGGCGATCTCGGCATGCGCGGTGGGATCATGTCCGATGATGGGCCGGTTGTGGCCGACAGCGATCACGTCGCCGTCTCTCACCAGCACAGCGCCAACTGGCACTTCACCGGCGCGCTGCGCCTCGGCAGCGGCATGGAGCGCCATGCGCATGAAGGCCTGATCACTCATCCGTCTTCCGTGATCTCGGCCCAGCAATTCGGTGTCTCGTGCAGCACGATCCGGTGCAGACGCAAGCCTGTGCCATAACGATCACGATACACCGGCTTCAGAATGTCGAAGGCGGTGCGAGCGAGGTTTTCCACGGTAGGAATCTTGTTGATGACCACCGTCTTGTGGTCCGGCAGGCTGGCCAGAAAATCTCTGACCGCCACGTCCTTGTCATAGACCAGGAAGGCGTGGTCCCACACGTGCACCAGATGCTGGTTGGCCAGCGCCTTCACATCCGAAAAGTCCATCAGCATGCCGTTGTCGGAGCTGCCTTCTTCTTCGATGACTTCGCCCATCAGGGTGATCTCAATCGTGTAGCGATGCCCGTGCAAATTGCGGCACTGGCTTTTGTGGTCAGGAATGCGGTGTCCGGCATCGAATTCCAGTTTGCGGGTAATGGTGATCATGACGTGTGTCGTTCAGGGGATCTGCAACAGCTTGTGGGTTTGCAGCGAAAGCCGCCACTGCGGGTTGGCCTTGCAAACGTCGATGGCCAGGCGCGTATGTTTTTCTTTGTCCGGCCCATCCATCGGTTGCAGGAAAAAATGCCGGAATGTCATGGCGGCCAGCGCATCAAGATCTTGCGATGGCTGCGGTATCACGACCTTGATCTCATCGCCTTCGGTCACCACCAGCGGAGCGCCTTGCTTGGGGCTGACGCAGACCCAGTCCACACCGGCCGGCACCGGTAGCGTGCCATTGGTCTCTATCGCGATCTCGAATCCCTGTGCATGCATGGCGGCAATCAGCGCCGGATCCAGCTGCAGCAAAGGCTCGCCACCGGTGAACACCACATAGCGATTCGCTTTGCCTGCCGGCCACTGCGCGGCGATGGTGGCCGCCAGCGTGTCTGCGCCCTCATACTTCGCACCCAGCGTGCCATCAGTGCCCACAAAATCCGTATCGCAGAAGCGGCAGATGGCGGTCGAGCGATCCGCCTCGCGCCCCGACCAGAGATTGCAGCCGGCAAAACGACAGAACACGGCGGGCCGTCCGGCTTGCGCGCCTTCGCCCTGAAGCGTGTAGAAAATTTCCTTGACGCTGTACACCCGCGAAGCTCCGCCAAAAAACCAAAGACGGGATTATCCAACAATTCGGCCAACAGCCCGCTCAGATGCTCCGGGGAAGCGCACGATGAACACCGTGCCCCGCCCATGCGAGCCTGTGCGCACCTCGATGACCGCGTCATGATCCTCGGCGATATCGCGCACGATCGCCAGCCCCAGCCCGCTGCCGGGCTGCGAACGATCCAGACGATAGAAGCGGCTGAAAATCTTGTCCTTTTCTGATTCGGGTATGCCGGCGCCATCATCCTCGACCTTCAGCACCCCCTGCCCCTCGGCCTGCGAGCAGCTGACGGTGACTGCGCCACCGCGAGGCGAGTAGCGAATGGCGTTATCGACCAGATTGTCGACCATGTCCCGCAACAGAAAGCGGTCGCCATTGACAAAGGTGGGCGCCAGATGAAAGCCGATGTCGATGTTTTTCTTTTGTGCTGCTTCTACAAAATGCTGCACGGACTCGGACACCAGCTGATCCAGCGACAGCCGCTCAAGTCGCTCGCGCTCGAACCCGCCCGGCTCGGACCGCGCCAGGGCCAGCAGCTGGTTGGCCTGCCGGACCATGCGCTCGGTGGAGGCCATCATCAGTGACACCGAGTGAGCAGTCTCCGGCTCATTCTTGTGCTGAGCCTGCAACCACTCCAGCTGTGCCTTGAATCCTGCGAGCGGCGTGCGCAGCTGATGCGCGACATTGGCCAGAAAATCCTGCTTGGCGCGCGCGCTGCTCTGCACGCGGGACAACAACGCATTGATCGCCCGTATGAACGGCACCAGCTCTGAGGGTGCATTGGTGACTTGCAGCGCCGACAGATCATCCGGCTTACGGCTTTCGAGATTTTCCTGCATCTCGCGCAGAGGCAGCAGCCCGCGGTCTAGCGCCAGCCAGATCACGGCCGGTATCAGGATGATCAGCAACAGCTCCAGCAGCACGAGCGACAGCAGGATCCGCAGCTTGAACTGGAAGCGCTTGACGCGTGTCTCGGCAACGCCGATCAGCACCGTCTCGCCGCCGACCTGCGTTCGCAACGAGATCACGCGCACATCCTCGCCGCGCATCTCGGACAGATACGCTTCCCAGGTATTGTCCCGCGCCGGAACGTGCAATGTCGGAAAGTCGCGATCACCGGCGATCGTCCTGCCCTCGATGTCGCGCACGACCAGATAGGTCTCATCGAAATGATCGACGCGGAGTACTTGCTCGGCCTGTTGCGACAACCGAAGCTCGACCGAATCGCCCGACTCCTGCACATGCGGCACCAGGGCCCACGCGGCGTCGGCAAGGCTTTGATCGAAGGCGGTCTGCGCGGGTATCCACGCCAGCCAGTAAACGGCAGCTGCGCCGGCGAGGTTGACCGCGACCAGCGGCACCACCAGCCATTTGAGCAGCTTGACCCTGAGGCTCATCCGTGCGCGCTCAGCGGGAAGTCGGTTCCAGCATGTAACCGAAGCCGCGGATCGTCTTGATGGCGATACCCGCCTGCGCGATCTTGGCGCGTATGCGGGAAACATAGACCTCAACGGCATTGAGCGTCACTTCCTCACCCCAGGGAAGAATGGCGTCGATGATTTGCTGCTTCGACACCACGCGCGACGCATGCTGCATCAGGTATTCGAGCACGGCCCATTCGCGGGCAGAGAGTTCAATGATCTGCCCGTCGATGGTCGCGCGGCGTGCAAACGGGTCGAGCTGCAAGCCGCCCAGCTGAAGCTCGCCGGGACGCGGGTTGCTGCGCCGGACCAGCGCCTTGAGCCGGGCCACCAGCTCCGGAGCAGCGAAAGGTTTGACCAGATAATCATCGGCGCCGGTTTCGAGCCCGCGCACGCGGTCCTGAACATCATCACGCGCCGTCAGCAACAGTACCGGCAGGCTGCTGCCGCGCGCGCGCAGCCGGCGCACCACCTCGAAACCATCAATGCCGGGAAGACCGATATCCAGCACCGCCACCGATACTTCGCGCGACTGCAGCGCGCGGTCGGCATCGTCGCCGTTGTGAACAACGTCGACCACCATGCCGTGCCCCCGGAGTATCCGGGCGACGCCGTCGGCCAGCACCATGTCATCTTCCACCAGCAATACATGCATGTTGTATTCAGTCTTCATCACGAGTCTTTCGCTATTTTGCCAGAGAGTCAGTCTCGGGCATCTCAGGCTGCGGCGGTAGAGGCGGTGGCAGCATTCCCGGTGCCTGCCCCTCATTGAACCAGGGATAGGCCAGCGGCAGCAGCAGCAAGGTAAAAAAAGTTGCCGAAATAACTCCGCCCACGATCACGGCAGCGAACGGACGCTGGGTCTCGGACCCGATGCCATGCGACAGCGCCGCCGGCAGCAAGCCGAGGCCCGCCATCAGCGCCGTCATCAGGATCGGTCGCAAGCGCGAGACAGCGCCCTCGATCGCCGCGCCCAGCACCGATTTTTCACGATGCAGCAGCTCGACAATCTGCTCCACCATGATGACCCCGTTCTGCACCGAGATGCCGGCCACCGCGATAAAGCCCACCGCTGCCGACACCGAAAAATGCAGACCCGCGAGCGCCAGCGCGACAATGCCGCCGATCATGGAGAACGGCACGATCAGCAGCACCAGAACCGCTTTGCGCATCGAACGGAATGCCCAGAAGAGCAAAGAGAAAATCAGCAGCAGCGTGATCGGCACAATGATCGCCAGCCGTTTCACGGCGCGCTGCTGGTTCTCAAACTGTCCGCCCCAGGTCAGCGTGTAGCCGGGCGGAAGAACCACTTGCTCACGCACTTTTTTCTGCGCCTCTTTCACAAAACTGCCCTGGTCGCGTCCCAGCAGATTAGCCTTCATCGAGGCATTGCGAACACCGGCCTCTCGGCTGATGCGAGACGCCCCCTGCCGTACCGCAATGTTCGCCACCTCGCCCAGACTGACAGTGCCGGCAGCCCCCGGCAGACTGACCTGCACCAGCGCAATATCATCCACGGCATTACGATAATGTTCCTTCAGCCGGACAGTGACATCAAAACGCTTGTCGCCTTCATAGAAGGTGTTGACCTGCAATCCTGCGAGCGCCGTCTGAATGGCCGCGTTCACTGCAGAGACATTGATGCCTAGCCGGGAAATTTTTTCGCGATCGATGGAAATGTCCAGCTCGCTCTGGCCGCTGATGCGAATCGCGGCCACATCGGAAGCACCCCGTATGCTCTTCAGGATGTGCGCGATCTGTTCGCTCTTCTCGGTCAGGATCTCCAGATCCGGGCCATAGATCTTGATCGCAATTTCGCCCTTCACGCCCGACAGCGCTTCTTCGACATTGTCCTGAATGACTTGAGAGAAGTTGGTTGGCACGCCGGGAATGGCGCGTATCTTGCGGCCCATATCGGCCACCAGGAGTTCCTTGGCGCCGAAGCGCCAGTCCTTCGCCGGTTTCAGGTCGGCGAGGATCTCGAGGTTGTTGGGCCCCTTGGGGTCGGTGCCATCGTCCGGTCGGCCCACGTGGGTGATGACCGTTTTGACCTCGGGATAGCTGCGGAGAATTTGTCTGACCTGCCGCTCGATGTTCTTGGTCGCGTCCAGCGAGGTCGAGGGCGGCAGGGTGATCGTCAGCCAGATATTGCCCTCATCCAGCTTGGGCACAAATTCGCTGCCCAGCAAGGGCGACAACAGGAACGCCACGGCCAGCGCGCCCGCTGAGCTGGCGATCACCAGAAAACGATGCAGTGCTGCCCATCGCAGAAACTGCCGGTAGTACTGCTGCAGGCGATCCATCCAGGCGAGGTGCTTCTCCTCCAGCGAATGTTGGCGAAGCGCCACCGCCAGCAGGGTCGGTACCAAGGTCATGGTCAGCAACACGGCGCCCAGCATCGCAAATGACAAGGTCATCGCCACCGGCGCAAAGATCTTTCCTTCGACACGCTGGAAAGTGAAAATCGGAATGAAGGCGACGATGATGATTGCCTTCGCAAACAGGATCGGATGCCCCATCTCCACGACCGTGCGGCGCAGCGAGGACAGTCGCAGCAGGTAGCTGGTCTCCGTCGACGGAGTGGCCTCCACCGACTGCAGTGCCAGCCTGACCATCAGGGCCTCGACCAGCACCACGGCGCCGTCGATGATGATGCCGAAGTCGACGGCTCCCAGCGAGATCAGGTTCGCTGGAATGCCCTTGATATCGAGCATGATGAAAGCACACAACAGCGATAAGGGAATAACCGTCGCCACGATCAGCGCTGCCACCCAGTTCCGCAGGAAGATCACCAGAATCGCGATCACCAACGCCGCGCCGACCATCAGATTTTCCGCGACCGTCTTCACCGTGTGACCTATCAGTTCGGTGCGATCGTAGATCGGATGGATCTTCACGCCCGACGGCAGCTTGGCATTGATCTGCTCGATTTTCTCTTTGACTTCCGTGGCGACCTTGATCGCGTTGCCGCCTTTGGTCATCTGCACAATGCCCTCGACCACCGTGTCACGATCGTTGTACGCAACGATCCCGGAACGGCTGCGGGCTCCGATGGTCACCTCTGCCAGATCGGCCACGAGCACGGTCTTGCCTTCTTTGGCACGAACCACGACGCGCCCGATATCGGCAAGACTGTTGAAAATGCCCATGCCGCGAATGACCAGCGCCTCATCTCCCCGGCGCACAAAACCGCCGCCCGTGTTTGCGGCGTTATTGCTCAGCGCGGCGCTGACTTCTTCAATCGCAATACCGTAGCGCTTGAGCGCATAGGGATCGATGCGGACCTGATATTCCTTGATCGTGCCGCCGAAGCTGACCACGTCCGCCACATTAGGGACAATGCGCAAACTGGGGCGTATCACCCAGTCCTGAATCGCACGGATCTCGCTGATCGGCATTTCTTCGGGCGCTTCCACCACGTAGCGGTAAATCTCGCCGACCGCCGTGCTCAGCGGTGCCAGCGTCGGCTGCACGCCCGATGGCAGGTTCACGTTCTGCAGCTTTTCGATGACTTGCTGACGTGCGAAATAATCATCGGTGCCATCGCCAAAGGTCAGCGTGACAATCGACAGACCCGAGATGCTGACCGAGCGCAGCTGCGTCTGGCGCGGAACGCCAGACATCTCGCGCTCGATCGGCAGGGTGACGTTGCGCTCGACCTCTTCAGGCGCCTGACCGGGATATTGGGTGACGACCATGACCTGCACGTCCTGCACATCCGGGAATGCTTCAATCGGCAGATTGCTGACGGCCCGGTAGCCGAAGGCACACAGGACAGCCGTCATGACCAGCACGAACACGCGCTGGGTGAGCGCGAATTCGATCAGTTTATTGAACATCGGCCTGCGCCTCGGAGTTGAGCAACAGCGCACCTTCAATCACGACTTGTTCACCTTCACGGAGACCGCTCTCGATGAAGGAATGATCATTGCCACGGAGCGCGAGATTCACTTTCCGCTTTTCGAAGGTGCCGGGTGTTTTTTCAACGAATACGTACACATACAGCCCCTCGGTCACCAGACTGGTGTTCGGCACTCGGATGCCTTTGTGCTCGCTATCAGCCATAAAAGACACGCGCGCGAACATCTCGGGCTTGAGCTTGCGGTCACGGTTCATGATCGAGCAGCGAACCTGCACACGGCGGGTCACCGGATCCACGGCCACACCCATCCGCTCGACCCTGGCGCTGAAATGCTCATTCGGCCAGGCATCCGTCTCAATGCTCACGGTTTGTCCGGTCTTCACATGAGAGAGACTTTTCTCGGGCACATCAACCAGTACCCAGAGCTGACTGACATCGGTCACCACGAAGAGCGGCGCCTGAAGGTCCGGACGAACTTCCTGCCCCGGATTGACATTACGTTCGACCACCAGCCCTGACAGGGGCGAGCGCAACCGGAACTTGCCGTTCTCATGACCAGACGCTTGCAAGTTCCGCATACGCAGCGAGGTGCGCCGCACGTCCGCCTGCGCCTGCCGGTAGTCGGCTTCGGCAGCCTCGAACTCCTTGCGGGCGATGACGTCATGCTCATGCAGATTCTTCGCGCGCTCATACGCCAGACGCTGCCGCGCCGCTTCGCTGCTGGCCTTGGCAAATTCAGCCTCTGCAGTCGCCAGCTCAGGAGAGACGATATCGATGAGCGCCGCACCGCGCTGGACCGGATCGCCCACGCCGGCCCGCAAGACCACGACTCGCCCGGCGATGGGCGAGCTGATGCGGGCCGTGAGGTTCTCGTCATAGACCAGCCGCCCGTTGACCGGGTCGGCAGCGGGCATGGCCTCTGCGGTGACCCGTTCAGAACGCAGGGAAGCCAGCTGAGGGTCGCCCGGCTTGAAACTGACGATGCCCGGTTCGTGCACTTCGTGCTTGACCTGGTCCAGTTCTGCCTCATGCTGTGCACTTCGATACTGAACTACGGTGACGATCCCTGTGGCCGCCGCTGCGATGAGCACGAAGGCAAGTAGTTTGGTGGCTGTTTTCATTGAGAGGATTCCGGGGTGTCGGCGGCAGGCTCCGTGGCGGCCTTCCACGCGTGCCATGCTTTGCCAAGCTCAGCCTGTGCAGTCAATGCATCGAGGCGAGTGGCGCGCAGCGTGCGCCGCGCATCCAGTAAATCCATGACGCCGACCGCACCGTTGCGATACGCATATTCCGCCGCATTCGCCGCTTTTTCTGCCGCGACGAGCAACTCGTCGCGATGGCGCCGTACGCGTTCAGCTGCAGCATGCAGGCGGGACCCGGCAGCGCCCACTTCACTGGCCGCCACCGCGCGCGCGCGTAGCAAGGCTTGCTGTGCCGCAGTGCGCGCCGATTCGGCGGCGAGTATCTCGCCCTGGTAGTAGTAGCGCGTGAACAGCGGCATTTGCACGGAGAATCCGACGCTGTTGCCATGGCTGCCGTTTGGATCGCCCGGCTGTGGAAAGTGCTCATACTGCATGCCCACCGTGACATCGCGTGTGCGCAGTGACTGCGCAAGGCGACTGCCTGCATCGGCAGCCTCTATCCGCGCCAGTGCCGCGCGCACATCCGGCCGGCGCGAAATGACCTCATCAAGCACGCTGCCGGTGAGCGGCTGCGGTATCGGCAAATCGGGCCAGGAATCGCTGGCCTCCAGTTGCTCTACCCGTTCGCTGACACCCATCAGCAGCGCCAATGAACGACGAGCAAGCGCCAGCTCGCCCTCGGCAGAAGACACATCGTTCTTCGCGCGCAGCGTGTCCACGCGCACGCGCTCGACATCCGCACCGGCGATGTCGCCGGCGTTTTTCCGGATCTGCGCGGCAGATAACATCGCTTCCAGCAATCGCACATTGTCCATCGCCGCCGTGCGCTTGTCTTGTGCGAGCTTCAGATCGGCATAGGCCTGAGCGACCAGCCCGCGCAGCTGCCGCCCGAGGTCGGTGTAATCTGATTGCACCGCACGGGCCTGCCGCTCTGCGCTCTCACGGCGCAGCTCACGCTTTCCGCCGCGCTCAATCAATTGATCCACATGCAGCACCGTATCGATCGGCCGCTTCCACAGACCGCCGCTGCCCTGATTGGCGGTGCTGATGCTGCTGGTCGCGATGGTCAGGCTGGGGTTGGTAGGGGCGCCCGCCATGTCAATGTTGGCGCGTGCACTACTGATGGCCGTGCGCGCCAGCTGAAGATCATGATTGCGCTCGCGTGCGATGCTCTGCGCCTCGGCCAGCGAAAGTGACCAGTGATCGTCTGGCGCACCCAACGTGTACGTGCTCCACAGAGCCAGACTGCCCGCCAATATCCAGAGAGACTTCACATGCTTCCTCGATTCAATCCCGATACCAGGAGACTCTGTCAGCGGGATTGTGAGAGCGCTTCCAGGAGCAAGGGAATGTAGAGGGTAAAGAGACTAGCTGTCTGGCTCCTGAGCAATGGCTGACGCATCACTGACATTGCTCAGTCGCTGTCAAAGTGGACAATCTGAAAAAAATACACCGGGCAGAGCCCGGTGTATGCGTACTGCACGATCGGCGATCGATCAGGCCGCTTCCGGCACGCTGGGCAAGCCTGCCAGCGCCATGGCCAGTTCTTTCTCGTCGTATTTCTCGTCCTTGAGGTTGCCGGCGAAATAGCTTGAGTAAGCGGCCATGTCGAAATGACCATGACCGCACAGGTTGAACAAAATGACTTCGCTCTTGCCTTCGCGCTTGCAGCGCAGTGCTTCTTCGATCGCGCCCTTGACCGCATGATTTGCTTCAGGCGCAGGAACGATGCCCTCATGACGGGCAAACAGCACACCAGCCGCAAAGCACTCGGTCTGATGATAGGCCACCGCTTCGATCAGGCCCAGCTCTTTCAGGTGCGAGACCAGCGGCGCCATGCCGTGGTAGCGCAGACCGCCCGCATGGAAGCCCGGTGGCGTGAACGAGGAGCCCAGGGTGTGCATCTTGGTCAGCGGCGCCATGTGGCCGGTATCGCCGAAGTCATACGCATATTTGCCGCGAGTGAGTGACGGGCAGGCGGCCGGCTCGACGGCCACGATACGCGGCTTGGGACCGCCTCGCAGCCCGGCACCGATGAACGGGAAGGTAATGCCGGCGAAGTTCGAACCGCCTCCGGTGCAGCCGACGATGACATCCGGATAGGCGTCCGCCATGGCCATCTGCTCCATCGACTCGATGCCGACGATGGTCTGATGCATCAGCACATGGTTGAGCACCGAGCCGAGCGCATATTTGGTGTCGTCATTGGTGGCCGCCACCTCGACCGCTTCAGAAATGGCGATGCCGAGGCTGCCGGGATGATCCGGGGTTTTCTCCAGCACGGAACGGCCGTAGTGGGTCTCTGGCGAGGGAGACGGCAAGCATTTGGCGCCATAGGTCTCCATCACGGCGCGACGATACGGCTTCTGGTCATACGAGACACGCACCTGGAAGACCGTCACGTCGATATCGAACAGCGAGCCGGCGAACGAGAGTGACGTGCCCCACTGGCCCGCACCCGTCTCGGTGGTGAGGCGCTTTACGCCAGCCTGCTTGTTGTAGAAGGCCTGAGGAATCGCGGTATTGGGCTTGTGGCTGCCGGCCGGGCTGACGCCTACGTATTTGTAAAAGATCTTTGCGGGCGTGCCCAGCGCCTTTTCCAGCGCATGCGCGCGGAACAGCGGTGCCGGACGCCACAGGCGATACACATCACGCACCGGCTCAGGAATATCAATCTCCCGCTCCTGCGTGACCTCTTGCATGATCAGGTCCATCGGGAACAGTGGCGCAAGGTCGTCCGGACCAATGGGCTTGAGCGTGCCGGGATGAAGCACCGGGGGCAAAGGTTTCGGCAGGTCAGCCTGAATGTTGTACCAGCGCTTGGGAATACGGTCTTCGGACAACAGGTATTTGACTTGATGCGACATCAGCGGATCTCCATCGTTTTTTCTGTTTATCTGTTTGCTATCACGGACGCTCTGCAGGTGTCTCGGCCGGCGACTACCTGCATGCCGTTTTGGCAATTCTTCAGCTTGCGCATTGCGCGCAACCAGAAGGCAGAATTTACTTGGTGAATACCCCGCTCGTCCATCTCCCGAGCACCATCCCCAGCGAAAAAAATTAAGCCCCCTGGGATGCAGGGGGCTGGGTTGCACCGGTTCGGACAAACGCGCGGCTTATTTGGCCTTCAGGCACTCGCTCATGAACTGCTTGCGCTCCTCGCCCTTCTTGCCAGCGGCTTCCTTGTTACAGGTGGCCATCTTGTTCTGCTGAGCGTTCTTTGGCGCCTCGGCCGGAGCCTCAGGCTTTTTGCTCAGGCAGTCTTTCATGAAAGCTTTACGTTCATCGCCTTTCTTGCCAGCGGCCTCCTTGTTACACGTCGCCATCTTGTTCTGCTGCTCGTTCGCAGCTGATGCCGGATTCAGGACACACAAGCCCGTCAGGGCCAGCGCAGCGATGATTGATTTCATGATGTCTCCCAGCGGGCCCGTGACAGGTTGGAATGAGCACGCGGCAAGCCGACCCACTACCGCCTGTCGCGCGCTTTAAACGAACACCTAGACGACTATAGAGCGGGATCCTGACATAATTCTTAATCGGCCTGCCTTTCTTTTATGTCAGTCCGGTGACAAACGATGGCCTAACCATGCGGCTACCCGCAGCGCGACTTTGTCTTCGCCGTGACGTCCGATGACCTGCAAGCCGACGGGCATGCCCGTCGCTCCCTGCGTAAATGGCAGGTGTACGCAGGGCAGCCCCAGCAAGGTCCAGACCCGCCCGAAAACAGGATCGCCGGTCTGTTCCAGCGTCGCGGGCGCCTCGCCCCGCGCACTGGGCGCAATCAGTACTTCATACTCGCCGAATGCCGCGGACACCATGGCGCGCGCCGAATGCGCCAGCTGCTGCGCGGCACGGTACTGCTCGACAGAGACCTTCTGACCCGCAGCCAGCAGGTCACGCAGACCGGGACTGAGCGTGTCCGCATGGTGCAGCCGCTCATGCGCCAGCGAGCGATACAGGTCGGCGCTCATGATGTCTTTCTGCGCCTGGAGCAGGCCGGAAAAAGCCGCGGGCAATTCTATCTCCCGCACCGGGACGCCCGCCCTCGCCAGACCGCGCGCTGCCTGCTCCATGGCCTGCCGGGTGCCGTCTTCCGCATGCGGCCATTCATGGGTACGGCACAGCGCCACACGGGGCGTCGAAGAGACGTCCAGTTTCATCAGCCCCTGATCGCCCGTGGCTGCGGCGGCGAACAGCGCGACGTCCGGCACGGAGCGCGCAAGAAATCCCAGGGTGTCGAGCGAATCGGACAACGCCTTCACGCCTGCCCGATTCACCAATCCGAAACTCGGCTTGTAACCGACGATGCCGCAGAATGCGGCCGGCCGAATCACCGAGGCAGCCGTCTGCGATGCAAACGCCAGCGGCACCATCTGATCGGCAACCGCGGCCGCCGAGCCACTGGATGAACCGCCCGGTGTGTGCGTCAGCCGGTGCGGGTTACGGGTCTTGCCCGGCGTGAAGGTCGCGAACTCTGTGGTGACGGTCTTGCCCAGCATGATGGCGCCCTGCTCGCGGCATAGCGCAACGACGGCAGCCTCCGCAGCGGGACAATGTCCGCCATAAATCGCAGAGCCGTAGGTGGTCGGCATATCGTGCGTATCAAACAAGTCTTTGACGCCGACAGGCAGCCCATGCAGCAGCCCTTGCACGGGCCCCTCATCAAGCTGTCTCGCGCGAGCGAGCGCTGCATCGGCAGCGACATAGTTCCAGGCCTGCACCTGCGGCTCGCGCAGCGCGATGCGGTCCAGACAGGCACGCACCACTTCGCGGGCGCTGATGTCGCGGCGAGCCAGCTGTTTCGCCAGTTCTGCAGCGCCGAGTTCATTGAGCAAAGCCGTCATTCTCGTTCCTCTGGTTGTGCGGATCGCGCGTCCATATCGCGCGCAGCAGCGGTATAACCACCCTCGTCACCGTCGACGAAGTGCAGATGTATTTCTGGCGAGCGCACCACGCAGGTGAACAGTGCCGCCTTCGAAAAATGCCAGCCCCATCGCAGTCCATGCCGGCGCCGCGCTTCCTCCAGCAATGCGGCAATCGCTTCCCGCTGCGCATGACTGACATCAATCACCATCCTGAGCGCATCGTCGAGCTTCAGATAGTCATTGTTCTTGCACAGGCTGGCAATGTAGCGCCCGGCGGCAGACTCTGGGTCATGGCGAGTGCGCTTGACGATCACGGTGAGCAAGCCTGTCAGCGCTGCGACACCGGCGTAGTGCAGCCATTGCGAGAGCTTGCCCCGCTGCTTCATTCTCGATTCGTGTATCAGAAACTCCGGAGGCCAGCGATCGGGCAGATTCTCCGGTGTGATGGGCGTCGCCTCCGGCGCAATCTGCCGGATGGCGGACAACAGCTCGCGATAAAGCGGTAAATGATCGCCGTCGGCCAGCACGATCAGCGACAGCATGCCGTCACGACGCGCCGGCACGGCGCACCAGCGACATTCGAGACCGTCCACGCTCGGAGGCGACTGCGTGTCTTTCCTGATCAGGTAGCGTCCGTCAGGCGACTTCACCATCGCGGTCGCTTCATTCAGCCCACCACCGGCGAACAGCGCAATGTCGTTGCCTTCACTGAGCTGACGACGGGCGACGAGCAGCTGGGCACCGCGGTCGACAATATCCGCGACTGGCACGCAGCCGACGCGCAGTTCCAGACCGAACTCCTGCCAGGATTTTCGGGCCAGCGCGGCCAGCGATTCGCTAACCGCCGATTGCCAAGCGGGCGGCACCATCAGCGTCGCGCCATCCCCACCGAAAACGAAAGGAAACTCCACGCCCGGGCAGGCATTCTGCGCAGTCAAAATACTGGCTGCCCCCAAAGTATTGACTTCCTTGTAGCGTCCGGCAGCGACGGCTGCGGTGGAGCCGCGCACATCAGTGATAAACACGAGCCAGTCCTTTGGCGCTGGCCGGTAATGTGCGGGATCGGTCAGATCTGCGAGCGACACGACCGGCGCAAGGCGCGCGTAGAACTGCTCTGAGGGACTGGCGAGGTCGTCTGTCGGCGGCATGACTGGCTTTGATTTTTTGTGTGCCAGTATAGGTCGAACGTGGGCGCGAATGAAGACTTGTCGGTTTGAGAATTCAATGGTGCTGGTGAGTACCGGGGTCTTCTGTCGTGGCCTCAGCACTGAGATCGTCGAACGATGACACGCGGTTGCGGCCGCCCGCTTTCGCCTTGTACATCGCCTGATCGGCCTGACGCTGTATGTCCAGCATCAGCTGATCACTGTGCTGATTGCGCGCCACCCCCAGGCTGGCCGTGATCTTGCGCGGGCCGGCACCCACATCCGGCATCAGCGCCTCAATCGACCGCCGGATGTGCTCGGCCAGCTCGATGGCGCCCGTCATGTTGGTGTTAGGCAGAAAAATGGAAAACTCCTCTCCACCTATCCTGCCCAACGCGTCGCTGTGCCGAATGCTATTCGACAGGCAATTTGCCACCGACTTCAGCACGTGATCACCAGCCGCATGCCCGTAAGTGTCGTTGATGGACTTGAAGTGATCAAGATCGACGAACAGTACCGCATAAGGCTCGCTGTTACGCTGGGCGACCCGAATCATCCGATCGCACACTTCGTAGTAGGCGCGTGCATTCAGCACCCCCGTCAGGGCGTCGCGCGTGGCCATGAGGCGAAGCTGTTCGTTCGAGTCGCGCATGCGCAAGAAGAAATTCACCGAGCGGCTTGCATAGGCATGAAAGAACGCGGCAGAGTAGATCATCGCGGTCACCGCAGTCGCCAGCGCATTGAGCGAGTACGGCGAGGACAGATACGGATTGCCGATCAACAGTCCCGAAATGATGATCAGCGTGATGAAGCCGCCGGCTCTCCTGCCGAGCAACAGATAGACGCCCGGTATGTTGGTAAGCAACCAGAGTATTCGCAGTTCATCGCCCGGGACGTACATCATGGCCGAAGCCAGCTCGGCAAGACTTGCGATCTCGTACATCCACGCAAGCGGCAGGAACCAATGCTTGCGACCGCGAAGCAGCAACCAGAGTAAAACGGAGATGACCGTAAAGGTCTTCATCGAGCGCATATGCTCTGCAGGCATCAGAAGCGCTGCCTGATCTCCGCTGGCGATGATGAACACCAAGGTAGCCAGCGCGCCAAAGGCCAGCAGGATCATCAGGAATTTATATTGAAATTCCCGGTATTCCTCGCTTTCGGGGAATTCGACCTGCCCGAAGAAAAGTGTGGAGAGATTCACGGCCGATTATCCCCGGTTATTTTTTTATATTTCTGATATCGGTCTGACGACAATCGAGGTCGACAACATAGGTATTATTACCATACCCAAATTTTTGTCAAACGACCCTAAACCTAGAGGTGTTTATCAAAAATAGCCAGCCGCAGGGAAACGATGATCGAAACACGATCAGTGAACACACCAGAGATTGGATTGAATGACTGATAAACCGACAAGCAATTTCGGCGATGTGTGCGACATGGCGGGAGTCAGTCAGAAAGCGCTTTCAATCCTTTTGCCTCCAGCAAACGAAGCGCTTTCGAGTAAATGGCTTCAGCCTCTGGATGCCGCTTGAGAAACCGCGCTGCTCTACGTGTGTACTGCTCAGTGAACAACAGCTGCCAATTCATTCAGCGCCTTTATTGATCTTGGCAATCTGGCGCAAATGCTGAGCCACATTCTCCTTGACGAAACGACCGGCATCAAGGTCAGCCTTGGACTCGGCCAATGCCGCCTCAAGCTCACACTCGCGGAGATACTGGTAGTGCTCTTTGTCCATGACCACATATTTCACCTCACCACGCACTGTCACGGCAGCCTCAGTCTGATCCTGTAATGCCTGCTCGATTGCGCCCACCCCTCGGGTCTTGAGGTCATTGGCTGAAATAGGGTTCATAACCACACTCCTTATCGTACGGTAAATCGCATTCTAAAACAGGCTCGAAGCGAGCCGCAACCCTCATTTTCAAACCGTCGATCATGGCCGCATGATTCCCACACACAAAAAGTTTATTGTGGAAACACTGCACCATTCATCATGGTTAACAGAGATCTTGCAGATTTTTCGCCTCATGCATGAAAAACAAGAATTGAACGCGCGCATATCCGGCGCGCAGATTTTCTATTAGCATTCGGCCGAACTCAGATTTTTACCTTTGTTATTTCGCAGCAGACGCCAGGATTTACGCGCACCGACTGACATTCGCCTCCTTAGGCACATGTCGGTGCCGTAGTTCACGGGTCACCATGCCCCGATGACTATCCACCTGATGATCCTGCTTGCGCCTGTTGTCTGCGCGCTGTGCTGTTTTTGTGCAGAAAGATACGGCAGCGCGTCTGCGCCCTCACCCGTCCGCCGAACCCCGATCATTCTTGGTCTCGCACTAATCAATCAAGGCCTCGCATTCGGTTTGTCGGCAATCGCTCTTGTGCCGCTCGTCTTTCTGCTCGCGCCGTTCCAGATCGTCAGCATTGCAAGCTGGGAGGTACCGACCTTCGTCAGTTTTACGGTCTCTCTGTTATTGCTGGACTTGAGTAAATATGCAGAGCATCGCCTGCATCATTCAATACCGTTGCTGTGGCGAGTGCATCGACTCCATCACGCGGATCGCCAGGTCGACGCACTCACCTCCCTGACGCATCATCCGCTCGAAGTCGCCTTGACGTTTTTTCTGCCGGTCGTCGCAGCGGTCTTGTTCGATATTCCCGTGATAGCGATGATCGTCTATGGCTTGCTGCTCGCGATTCATGGTCCCTTGACCCATCTGAATGTGATACTTCCCGACACGCTTGAAAAATATCTCGCGTGGCTCATTGTCACACCGAATAGCCATCGAATTCACCACTCGGTGGAGGCCGCTCAAGGCAATGCGAATTTCGGTAGTCTGTTTACTGTCTGGGACAAGATACTCTTCACGTCAATCGACTTGAAAAGCGCACCGCTGCTTGAGCTTGAATTCGGCATTGATTCTGTGCCACCACCTCATTTCTCCCGCTTCGGAGAAGTGTTAACCCATCCTTTCAAATAACAACAGGCTGATTGTATGACACTGAAATACGCACTACTCGGCAGCATGACTCTGGCGTCCGCCAGCGCTTTTGCAGGCATTTTTTACTTTCCTCCCACGTACACGCCCGGCCTCGAAAAAGATCAGTCCCAAAAAACCACCAGTGCTTACGCCGGGTTGGTATGGACCCTGAAAGAGAAAAAATCGCTGATACCGGATGTGACGGTGGGCATCCGCTCTCTGCAAGTCAAGTCAAGCGAACAGGTCAGCGGCGCCGATCTGAGTGCCAGAATTCGCTTGAGTGACGGGCTGGCCATCGAGAGTGTTCGCCTGAGCTACGTTGGTGGCCAGCGAACGTCGATGGGTATGGCAGGTATCGGCTACTCCATGACCAGCGCCACGATGCTGAGTACCTTTGCCGTGCAACGCGCATTTGCACGACTGGGGGTTGACTACGCCTTTGGTCCGGCGCGATTGACACCCTATGTTGAGGGACTGACGATCGGCGATCCTGCCAAGGTCAACAAACTCATCACCCTCGGGGATTATTCTTGCCCGCCTGGATCGATGGATTTTGGAAATCAGTGCGGATATCAAATGTAATCCGTCAGGCATCGCAAAAAAATGGCGCCACTGGCGCCATTTTTAATGGATCACGTGACTACGAAGGTCACTCCCACTCGATCGTCGCCGGCGGTTTTCCTGAGATATCGTAGACCACCCGATTGATCCCCCGCACCTCATTGATGATCCGATTCGATACGCGACCCAGAAGCTCATGCGGCAAATGTGCCCAGTGCGCAGTCATGAAATCCTGCGTCTGCACCGCGCGCAGCGCGACCACATATTCATAGGTGCGACCGTCACCCATCACGCCAACGGACTTCACCGGCAAAAATACGGCAAAGGCCTGGCTGGTCGCGTCGTACCAGTTCTTGTGAAAATGCCCGACCGGCTGCCCTTCGGCCAGCTCTTGCGGCAGAGGGATAGCCGTGTTGCGCAGCTCCTCGATGAAGATGGCATCAGCTCGGCGCAACAGGTCTGCATACTCCTTCTTTACTTCACCGAGGATACGCACACCCAGTCCCGGCCCGGGGAAAGGATGGCGATACACCATGTCGTGCGGAAGACCCAGCGCCACACCCAGCTTGCGGACTTCGTCCTTGAACAAGTCGCGCAATGGCTCCAGCAGCTTGAGGTTCAGCGTCTCCGGCAGGCCGCCGACGTTGTGATGGCTCTTGATCGTGTGCGCGCCCTTCTTGCCTTTGCCGGCGCTCTCGATCACGTCCGGGTAGATGGTGCCTTGTGCCAGCCATTTCGCATTCTTGAGCTTCGCCGCTTCCGACTGAAAAACTTCGACGAATTCCTTGCCGATGATCTTGCGCTTGGCTTCAGGATCGGAAACGCCGGCAAGCTTGCCCATGAACTGCTCGGTAGCGTCGACATGCACGACCTTGACCCCCAGGTTCTTGCCGAACATGTCCATCACCATCTTGCCCTCGTCAAGGCGCAGCAGGCCGTGGTCAACAAAGACGCAGGTCAGCTGATCGCCGATCGCGCGATGGATCAGCGCAGCAGCAACGCTGCTATCGACGCCGCCGGACAAGCCAAGAATCACTTCGTCTGAGCCCACCTGCCGGCGTATCGCCTCGATCGCCTCGGACACATAATCCGGCATGTTCCAGTCGGCCTTGCAGCCGCAGATCTCATGCACGAACCGGCCGAGTATCGCGGCGCCCTGCAAGGTATGCGTGACCTCGGGATGGAACTGCACCGCATACAGCCGGCGCTCTTCATCGGCCATGCCAGCAATCGGGCAGCTGTCGGTCGATGCCATCAGCTTGAAACCGGGCGGCATGTCGATGACTTTATCGCCATGGCTCATCCAGACTTTCAGCATGCCGTGACCTTCGGGCGTGACAAAGTCGTTGATGTCTTTCAGCAGCGCGGTATGGCCGCGTGCACGCACCTCGGCATAGCCGAACTCGCGCACCTTGCCGTTCTCGACCTTGCCCCCGAGCTGTGCGGCCATGGTCTGCATGCCGTAGCAGATGCCCAGCACGGGCACGCCCAGCTCGAACACCGCTTGCGGCGCGCGCGGTGTATCGCCCTCTGTCACGGAAGAAGGGCCACCGGAGAGGATGATGCCGGCCGCACCCGACGAGCGAATGACTTCATCACTGACGTCGTACGGATGCACTTCCGAGAACACCCCGGACTCGCGCACGCGACGCGCGATCAGTTGGGTCACCTGTGAACCGAAATCGAGGATAAGAATCTTGGAGTGCATGGAACGTCGTCTGATTGGCTGATACGGTCTTTGAAAAAATTCAGGCGGCATTGCTGCCGCCTGATCGGTTGGCTGCCTGCGTCAGTCAGCGCGGTAGTTCGGCGCTTCCTTGGTGATCTGCACATCGTGCACGTGCGACTCGCGCATGCCCGCTGCGGTGATCTCGACAAATTGCGCTTTCTCGCTCAGCTCTTCGATGGTCGCGCAGCCGCAATAGCCCATCGAGGAACGAACGCCGCCCACCAGCTGATACAGAATGGCCAGCACGCTGCCTTTGTAAGGCACGCGACCTTCGATGCCCTCGGGCACGAGCTTGTCCGCATTGTTCGAGGCGTCCTGGAAATAGCGATCGGCAGAACCGTCCGTCATCGCACCCAGACTGCCCATGCCGCGATACGACTTGTAGCTACGACCTTGGTACAGGATGACCTCGCCCGGCGCTTCCTCCGTACCGGCAAACATGCTGCCCATCATCACGCTCGACGCACCGGCGGCCAATGCCTTGGAGATATCGCCCGAAAAACGTATGCCGCCATCGGCGATGCAGGGCACACCCGTGCCTTCGAGTGCCTTGGCCACATTGGATATCGCGGTAATCTGCGGCACGCCCACACCCGCGACGATACGCGTGGTGCAGATCGAACCCGGGCCGATGCCGACCTTGACGGCATCGGCACCCGCATCCAGCAACGCCTTTGCCGCGTCAGCGGTGGCGATGTTACCGCCGATGACTTCCACCTGAGGAAAACGGCGCTTCACCCATTTGACGCGATCAAGCACGCCCTGCGAGTGTCCATGCGCGGTATCGACGACCACCACATCAACGCCGGCGCTCACCAGCAGTTCAACGCGCTCGTCATTGTCCGGGCCGACACCTACGGCTGCGCCGACGCGCAGCTTGCCCTGATCGTCTTTGGCAGCATTCGGATGTTCGGTGGATTTGCGAATGTCTTTGACCGTGATCAGGCCACGCAGCTCGAAGGCGTCATTCACGACGAGCACGCGTTCAAGACGATGCTTGTTCATCAGGCGCTTGGCCTCGGCCGGATCGGCGCCTTCTTTGACGTAGACAAGTTTTTCTCGGGGCGTCATCTTGACGCGCACCTCGGCATCCAGCTCTTCCTCAAACCGCAGGTCACGGTTGGTGATGATGCCGACTACGGTCTTGCCTTCGACCACCGGGAAACCGCTGATGCCGTGCTGATGCGACAGCGCGATGACATCGCGCACGCGCATGGTCGGGGGAATGGTGATCGGGTCGCGTACCACGCCTGCCTCGAAACGTTTGACCCGGGCGACTTCACGGGCCTGCTCTTTTGCGGTCAGATTCTTGTGGATGATGCCGATGCCGCCCTCTTGCGCGATGGCGATCGCGAGGCGCGATTCGGTCACGGTATCCATCGCGGCCGAGACCAGCGGAATGGACAGCGAGATGTTGCGGGTCAGGCGGGTATGGAGCGAGGTGTCTTTGGGCAGGATCGCCGAGTAGGCCGGCACGAGCAGCACATCATCGAAGGTGAGTGCTTTCTGGAGGAGACGCATAAGGATTC